>Ga0209083_1004458_pt1 | contig 10705 bp, 7 predicted proteins | sample AM7aDNAmetaG_FD_184132 | JGI IMG/M metagenome (GOLD analysis project Ga0209083, IMG submission 184132) | Freshwater microbial communities from Finland to study Microbial Dark Matter (Phase II) - AM7a DNA metaG (SPAdes) (version 3) | ecosystem: Environmental > Aquatic > Freshwater > Lake ...
CGCAATCGAATGGCCCATCCTCGGCTCCTTCTCCCGGAACTCCTTCCCGGGAAAAGTACCATCGGACCAGACCTAAGCCCTGCAACAGCCCAATCATAGAGAATGCGATTGCCCTGGGATTTCCCCGCCACTCCTCCCCGGCGTGTTTCATCGTGTAGTCCGTTTCGCTACAATTCCCCCTCTAACTATGGCGATCTAAATCACGCTACTCAAGGAGCAGTATCCGTCATGTCGAACCCTTCCAACTTCCCCATCAATCTCTCTTCCTTCGTGAACCTCAAACTGGATCCGAAGGTTCCCACGCTGACCACAGAACAAAAGAAGATCCTCCAGCAGAACATCCAGCTCTGCCGCGATGCAATCATCTTCTTCACCGCCATCGCCGACGCCAAGGGCCTCGGCGGCCACACCGGCGGCCCTTACGACACCATCCCGGAAGTGCTCATCGCCCGTGCCTTCATCGCCGGCGGCGCGCCCATCGTCCCGATTTTCTTTGATGAAGCCGGTCACCGCGTCGCCACGCAATATCTGCTGGCCGTGCTCAGCGGCGAACTCCCCCTCGAAAAACTCTACCACTACCGCGAGTACAACGAAAAACTCCCCGGCCATCCCGAGCGCGGCCTGACGCCGGGCGTCAAATTCTCCTCCGGGCGCCTCGGCCACATGTGGCCGTTCGTCAACGGTATCGCCTTCGCCAATCCCGGCAAGGCCGTCATCCTGCTCGGCTCCGACGGCTCGCAGATGGAAGGCGATGATGCCGAAGCCGCCCGCCTGGCCGTGGCGCAGAATCTCAACATCAAACTCCTCATCGATGACAACGACGTCACCATCGCCGGCTATCCCTCCAAATATCTTCCCGGCTATGACGTCGCCAAAACCCTCGCGGGCCACGGCCTGGCCGTCGATATCGGCCCCGCCGAAGACCTCGACGCCCTCTACGCCCGCATGGCCAAAGCCTTCACCACCACCGGCCCCATCGCGCTGATCAACATACGCAAAATGGCCCCCGGCATCGATGGCCTCGAAGGCTCCAACCACGCCCACGACGTCATCAAAACCTCCCTCGCCATCACCTACCTCGAAAAGCGCGGCCACACCGCTGCCGTCACCTACCTCAAGACCCTCAAACCCGAAAAGAGCCCGCTGACGTATCAAGGCTCCACCGGCGCAGGAAAAAATCGCGACGACTTCGGCAAGATCATCAACACCCTTCTCGATGGCATGTCACCCGAAGCCCGCGTGGCTTCCGTCCGCGTCTTCGATTGCGATCTCGAGGGTTCCTGCGGCCTTCACCACATCCACAAGGCCCATCCCGAAGTCTACGTCTCCGCCGGCATCATGGAGCGCGGCAATTTTTCCGCCGCCGCCGGCTTCGGCTACGACCTCGGCAAACAGGGCATCTTCGGTACCTTCTCCGCCTTCCTCGAAATGTGCATCTCCGAAATCACCATGGCCCGGCTCAACAAAGCCAACGTCCTGGCGCACTTTTCTCACGCCGGTTGCGACGACATGGCCGACAACACCTGCCACTTCGGCATCAATAACTTCTTCGCCGCCAACGGCCTGCCTGACGAAGGCCACGACCTGACGCGCCTCTACTTCCCCGCCGACCAGCACCAGTTCGCCGCGTGCGTCAAGAAGATCTTCAGCGACCCCGGCCTTCGTTTCATTTTCTCCACGCGCTCAGCCGTGCCGGACATCCTCAAAGACGACGGCACACCCTTCTTCAGTAAAGACTACACCTTCACCACCGGAAAAGATGACATCATCCGCCAAGCCCCCGCCGGCGGCGGCTACATCGTCTCCTTCGGCGAAACCCTCTACCGCGCCCTCGATGCCGTGATCCGCCTCAATAAGGATGGCGTCAAAGTCGGCCTCATCAACAAACCCACCCTCAACGTTGTCGATCACAACACCCTCAGCCTTCTCACCAAGGCCCCGTTCGTCCTCGTCGCCGAATCCTTCAACGTCAACACCGGCCTGGGCATCCGTTTCGGCACCGAACTCCTCAAGGCCGGCTTCAAAGGCCGCTACAACCACATCGGCACCCATAAGGATGGCTCCGGCGGACTCTGGCAGCAGATGGGCTACCAGGGCCTCGACCCCGACGGCATCATCAAATCCGTCAAAGCGATACTGTGACGTAACACGCCGTGCCCAGTGGGGATAAAACTCCACTGGGCACGCTCGATTTACCTTGGAAATCCGCGCGCGAAAAAAAAGTTCATCCCGAGTGATCTTCCCGCCCCGTTCGGACGATACATGTAGTGGCTAGCGACCTGCTTAACAATCATACCATAAGCCCTTGTGGCTATTTTTGGTGAAATGAGCACTGCGTCGCAGCCATTTTTTATTTTTGCTCTGAACGGACAAGCCGCTGGGGGGCGATCGGGTAGGGGGCAGAGATAATTTCATCGACGATATCTGAATCCGCAGTTACACTCGGCTCACCTGTGAGCGGCTGAGCGCTGCTATCATTTCCCAGTGCCATGCTCCCGATCCGTGGGAATAAATCAGTGGGTTCAAATGCCGGAGGAACCGTCCATGAAGAATCGCATGTTCCTGATCAGTGGGCTCCTGGCGATCGCCTTTCTCTGTGGTTGCCACACCGCCGCCCAGCGTGCCCGCGAATCCACTAACGATGATCTCTACAAAATGCTCGAACCGTCGCACCCGCAGAAAGACCGCATCTACGCCGCCTGGGAAATCGGCCGCCGCCTGCCGCCCGCCGGCGAGGATGTTCTCATCGGCTACATCGCCGACCCCGATCCCGAGGTGCAGGTAAAGGTCATCCATTCGCTGACCGTCTACTACCATTCGCAAAAAGCCGCCCCGCTGATCGAAAAGCAGATCTTCAGCCCCTACGAGCGCGTCGCCGACAAGGCGATCAGCTCGATGGTGCATCTCCGTTACGTCGCCGCGGTGCCCGATCTCCGCAAGCTCGCCGATGCTCCACCCTCGTCGCACATCGCCAAGACGGCGCGTAACGCCCTCGTCGATCTCGGAGGGTAACGTCATGCCGCGCAGATTTCTTCGCCAGCTTCACGGAATATCCGCCACCTTGTTACTGGCGATCATTCCCCTGGCGCTGGGCGCTGCGACCACCGCCACCGCACCGGCCGACAGCCTCGCCGCGCTCGCCGCCCATCTTGCCGCCATGAAAAACGTCAAAACCCTCCAGGCGGATTTCACCTGCGAGAAGCGCATGGCCATGCTCGAAACACCGCTCGTCAGCAGCGGCAAAGTCTGGATCGCCAAGCCCGGCAGCGTCCGCTTCGCCACCGATAAACCGTACGTGTCCGAAATCATCCTGCACGACGGGAAAGTCCTCACCAAATCGCAACATGAAAACCAGTGGACCCGTACCGACGCCGGCGCCCGCCCCGGCCTCAATGCCGTCATGGGCCAGCTCGCCGGCTGGAGCACCGGCGAGCCCGGAGCCCTGGCCGAAATGTACGATGTCACCACCGCGACCGGCGAAATTCCCCCGCGACCAGATAGCTTGGACGAAAAGTCTGCTGTGGTTAACGCCGACTTCTTCGTACTCAAGCCCAAGAACGAAGTGCTCGCCAAATCCATCAAGCGGATTCTCCTGGCCATCGATCGCCAATCGCATCACCTGCTCCACGTCGAAATCACCACCGCCCAGAACGACATCACCCGCTACTGGTTCCACGATGTCCAGCTTGATGCCCAGCTCCCCGCCGACACATTTTCCCCCGCAGGTGCGAAGTGACCGAAACGCCGCGCCCATCCGAAACTCCTCCACCGCTCGATCCCCTCGGCCGTCTGCTCGCCTGGTGGATCGGCATTCTCTCCCGTCATCGCCTCGCGCTGGCCCTCATCCTCCTCATCAGCGGCATCCTCTTTTCGGCAGTCTCCACGCGTATCGTCTGGCAGGCCGATGTCCTCCTCTTCTTCGCCGCCGACAGCGCCGACGTCCGCAACGTCCAACGCCTCACCACCGAGCCCGGCCTCGCCAACTACATGCGCTTCGACGTCCATCTCCGTGACACCAACGAAAACCTCTCCGACCCCGTTGCCCTGCGCACCGCCTCCCGCGATTTCGCCGCCGCGCTCCGCCGCACCGGCCAATTCCACTGGGTCTGGGACGGCCTCTCGCAAGACCAACTCACCTCCGCCTACTCCAGCCTCATGCAGCAAGGCGTCACGCTCCTCGATGAATCCGCGCAGCAAAAACTCGCCGCCCGCGCCAACCGCGAATTCCTCACGCAGCGTTTCCAATCCGTCGCCGCCCGCCTGGCCGATCCCGATGGTGAACTTGCCGCCCGCCGCCTCGCCTCCGATCCCCTCGGCGTCAGCGATTTTCTTGCCGACCAACTCCACACCCTCCAACCCGCCGGCAGCAGTGGGGGGGATGCGGCAAGTGGGGGAGGTGGGGGGGTGACAATTCAGGATGGCATGCTCACCTCCCCCGATCATCGCCACATCATGCTCATCGCCGATCCCCTCGCCCTTCCCTCCGACCAGCACGCCGCCCGCCGCGTCATCGAAGCCATCAACACCGTCACCCGCGATCTCGCCGCACAACACCCCACCGTCGCCGTCTGGTCCATCGGCCCCCATCGCAGCTACGTCGAAAACTCCCAGCGCATCGTTCGGGACATCCGCTGGGTCACGCTCCTCGGCACGCTCGCCGTCGCCGCCGCCATCGGCCTCTACTTCCGCCGCCTCGCCGCCGTCCTCCTCTGCCTCCTTCCACCCGCCATCGGCATGGGCCTGGCCCTCGGTCTCTGCGGCCTCGGCCATGCCACGCTCCCCCTCATCGTCCTGGGCTTCGGCGGCCTCCTCTGCGGCTCCACCACCGACTACGGCATCCAACTCATCGCCGCCTGCCGCCGCTGGCACGATCGCCTCGGCCAATGGCACGCCGACATCCCCGCCCGCGCCACCCGCGAAATGCTCGGCCCCATCACCATGAGCGTCGCCACCAGCATCACCGCCTTCTCCGCCCTGGCCCTCTCCAACTCCACCGGCCTCCGCGCCATGGGCCTCTTCGTCGCCCTCGCCACCCTCTGCATCTGGTTCATCACCATTCTCATCCTCCCCGCCTGCCTCGGCCCGTGGGTATTGCGAAAAGTAGATATAAATGGGAAGCAGTGGGGCCTTGGTGGGCACGTCCGCGGCGTCCGTCTCCTCGCCCTCCTCCTCTTCGCCATCGCCACCTTCTACCTCGCAAACTACGCCCTCCACATCCGTTTCAACCCCGACCCCCATTCCCTCGACGGCTCCTCCGCTGGCCTCCGCGCCCAGGAAGAATCCTTCTACCAGACATGGGGGGACCTCCGTCACCGCGGCATCGTCATCCTCCACGCGCCTGACTCCTCATCTCTCCTCACCCAACTCACCCGCGTGCACCGTTTCCTCGAAGACCAGCGTTCCGACGGCCTCATCGCCGCCGTCACCTCCCCCGCATCGCTTCTCCCCGACACCCAAACCCTCGAAATCCGCGCCGCCGCCTGGACCACCTCTTGGACCCCCGACCGTCAATCCCAACTCCGCGCCGACATCGCCTCTGCCGCCAGCGCCGCCGGCTTCAAACCCGCCGCATGGAATCCTTGGCTCGACGCCCTCTCCCAACCCCTCACCCCCGCATCCCCCGAGCAGCGCCTCGCCCAATCCCCCGCCACCCTCTTCCCCGGCCTCATCACCCCCGATGGCAAATCCGCTTCCCTCATCGTTCAAATGCGCGATGACCGCTCCCCGCGCCTCGCCACCGCCTGGGCCGGCGAAGTCCGCCTCCGCTATCCCGACGCCCTCATCGTCTCCGGCGATCTGCTCTTCTTCGATGCCACCGACCGCGCCCGCGCCGAAGCCGAAAGCCTCGGCCCATGGACGCTCCTGGCCATCCTCATCCCGCTCTGGCTCTACTTCCGCCGCATTTCGCTGGCCACGCTCGCCGCCCTCTGCCTCTTCGTCGGATTCATCTGGGTCCTCGGCGCCGCACAAGTCTTCACCGCCAATGGTGGAGGGGGCATGGGGGGACTCAATCTGCTCAGCCTCGTCCCCATCCTCTTCACCATGGGCGTCACCGGCGACTACGGCATCTACGCCGTCACCGCCGCACGCAAAAATCTCACCGACGCCGCCCACGCCCCCAGCCGCTCCGGCGCCACTTTCCTCTGCGCCGCCACCACGATCCTCGGCACCGGGTCCCTGGTCCTCGCCTCCCACCCCGTGATGCACTGGCTCGGCATCACCCTCGTCATGGGCATCATCGGCGGCTACCTCGCCTCCTACCTCCTCGTCGCCCCCCTCGCCCAATGGCTCCAAAGATCACACGCCCGCCGCGGCACTCTCCGCCGCGCCGCCGCCCTCCTCGGCCGCCTCGCCCTCGTCGGCTGCATCATCCTCATCGCACTCCCGCCGGTTGGGGAGTGGCAGATGCGTCGCGAAAAACCCGCCCACGTAGGCCCCATCCCCACCTGGCCCCTCGAACAAATCGCCGATACCCAATGGCGCGTCGGCCCCTCCACCCTGCAAAAGCACGCGGGCCTCTGGGAAATCCATCTCCGCGGCACCCCCGAAGACATCGGTTATGCTGCCGGCAAACTCGGCGGCCCCGTCGACCTCCGCATCGAAAACGAAATGCTCGACCAACTCGATCAACTGCTCCCCCAGGAATGGAGCCGCTACCTCGTCCTCCGCGCCGTCGGCCTCAACATGCTCGACCTCCCGCGCTTCACGCCCCCCGAACTGCAACGCGAAATCTTCGCCGAAACACGCGACTACGCCGACCCCCACAGCTACCTCGCCCCCGCCTACCCGCGCATCCTTTCCTACCACGCCCTCCACGACATCTCCCAAATGCTCATCGACAACCCCCTCATCGTCAGCCAATCCTTCGCCTGCACCGGCGTCATCAGCACACCCGCATTCTCCGGCGACAACCACCTCTGGCTCGCCCGCAATTTCGACTTTGAAGGCGGCGAATCCTTCGCACGCCAAAAAAGCATCACCTTCTACCACCCCGCGTCCACCGCCGACATCCCCTTCGCCTCCGTCGCCTGGCCCGGCCTCAGCGGCACCGTCACCGGCATGAACCGCGAGCGCCTCGCCCTCTTCATCAACGCCGCCGCCACCAAGGATTTCCGCCGCATCGGCACGCCCACCATCCTCATGGCCCGCCAGGTCCTCCAGCACGCCCGCACCATCGATGAGGCCCTGGCCATCATCCGCCCCACGCCAGTCTTCGTCAGCGACATCATCGTCCTTGCCGATGGCAAAACCGGCCGCTCCGTCATCGTCGAAAAGAACCCCGTCGATACCGCCGTCTGGGATGTCGATCGCCGAGCCGTCGTCGCCAATCATCTCGTCAGCGACCGTTTTGGCGTGGATCCCGTCAATCAGGAGCGCATCCGCGATGGCACTACCCTGATGCGCCACGATCGCGCCGCCGAACTCCTCGCCCGCCTCGAGAATCACGTCACCCCCGAATCACTCGTCGCCCTCCTCCGCGACAAACAAGCCCTCGGCGATCGCGACATCGGCCTGGGCAACCGCAACGCCATCGACGGACTCATCGCCTGCCACGGCGTCGTCATGGACGTCACCGCCGGCAAAATGTGGGTCTCCGATTGGCCCCACGTCGAAGGCCCCTTCATCCCCTTCGACGTCATGACCCTCCTCGACGATCACGCGCCCCAAACACAATCCTCATCCCTCGCCGTCATTCCCGCTGATCCCATGCTCACCGATGGCCGCTACAAAAACTTCCTCACATCCCTGTCGCACGCCCGGCACTCCGCCGCTTTTCTGCAATCAGGAAACTTCCCCGCCGCACAAACCGCCGCCAACCAAGCCATCGCCCTCAATCCAAGGTATTATCTCGGCCATGAACTCCTCGGACGCGCCCAACTCGCCACCGGCAATCGCGCCGCCGCAATAGAATCGTTCACCCGCGCTCTGTCCCTCGATCCCCCCTACGCCGCCCGCCGCACCGCCCTGCAAGAAATGCTCCTACAATGCACTACTCCCCCATGAAACAAAGAAATTGAAAATTGGTAATTGAAAATTGAAAATTCCCAACAAACTGTTATCGAAGCCAAACCAAACCGGAAACAAATAATGTATCCAATAAAATCCCCCCATCTCCTTCTCCTCTGCCTCTTGGCATTCCTCCCCGCATGCCAAGGCCCCAGCCTCCCTCCGCTCGCGCGCGAAATCGGTCCCGCGCCCCAGGCCAATCAAATCTTAGCCGCACTCGACCAATGGCCCACCAACGTCAAACGCCCCTTCTTCGCCACCATCCACATCGCCGGCCACCGCATCACCGCCTCCGGCATCCTCGACTACCACAACGATCACGACTTCCGCCTCACCGCCGTCACCGAAACCGGCGCCATTCTCTTCGATGCCCGCCTCAACTGGGCCGGCATCACCGTCCTCCGCGCCGCCCCCGGTCTCGACTCTGCCACCGTCGAAACCTTCATCAACGATTTTTCGCTCGCGTCGCGCCTGCCCGTCTCGCTCACCGGCCTCGAACCGCGCGAAAGCCTCTCCATCCTCAAACACGCCACCGGCGACGCCTATCGCTTCACCTACACCTTCGGCGCCACCGGCCGCCTCCGCGCCGTCGACGTCCAATTCGCCACCTTCGACGCGCTCCACGTCCAATACCCGCGTTACAATGCCCAAGGCTGGCCGCAGGAAATCGCCCTCGCCCACGCCGCAAGTCATTACCTGCTCACACTCACCTTCACGGACGCTCCATGAATCCAACCGCCGTTCCGCAATTCGCCGCCTCCGTCGCCGCTGTTCGCTGGTTCGCCGGCGAGCATCTCTTCTGGGATGCCCCGCGCTGGCAGGCCCTGCAATCGCAGGAACTCGCCGCCCATCTGGCCCACGCCCGCACCAGCCCCCTCTACCGCGACGCCCTCCACACCATCGATCCCGCCACGCCCCTTTGCGATCTTCCCCTGACCACCAAAGACCAGCTCGCCTCCGCCGGCGATTCCCTCTACGCCTGCGACCGCACCGAAGTCCGCGAATGGGTCTGCACTTCCGGCACCGCCGGCAAACCCCTTCACGTCCCCCTCACCGCCTCCGACCTGCATCGCCTCGCCGCCAACGAAGCCGTCGCCCTTTCCATCGCCGGCGTCCGCCCCGGTGCAGCCTTCCTCCTGGCCGTCGGCATGGATCGCCTCTTCGTCGCCGGCCTCGCCTACTGGCTCGGCGCCCAGCAACTCGGCGCCGCCTGCATCCGCATCGGACCCCAGCAGATCACCCAGCCCGACGCCATCGCCGAACTCCTCGCCCGCACCGGCCCCGGCCACATCATCGCCGTCCCCTCCTTTCTGGGCAGCATTGACGGCCTCGACCGCCTCCGCCCCCAGGTAAATGGCATCATCGCCATCGGCGAGCCGATCCGTTCCCCCTCTCTCGATTACAACCCCCTCGGCCAGCGCATCGCCGCCACCTTTGCCGCCACCGTCATGTCCACCTACGCCGCCACCGAAACTTGCGCCACCTTCGCCGAAGGCCCACTCTGCAAGGGCGGCCACCTCAATCCCCAAATGGCCGCAGTCGAAATCCTCGACGACGCCGGCAACTCGCTCCCGCCCGGCGCCATCGGCGAAGTGGTCATCACGCCTCTCGGTGTCCAAGGCCTCCCGCTCCTCCGCTTCCGCACCGGCGACCTCGCCGCCCTCTACACCGACCCCTGCCCCTGCGGCCGCACCACCCCGCGCCTCGGCCCCATCGTCGCCCGCAAACACCAACTTCTCAAAATCCGCGGCACCAGCGTCTACCCCCAATCCATCGTCGACGCCCTCCGCGCCTTCACCGAAGTTGCCGACTACGCCATCGTTGCCGAACAACTCGACGACCTCAGCGACGCCGTCACCATCCACCTCCACCTCCATTCCACCGGCGACACCCCCGAAAATCGCGCCGCCATCGACCAGCGCCTCCGCGCCCTCCTCCGCGTCTCCCCCAAATTAGAATTCTGCACCGACCAATCCCTCCGCCGCCTCCACCTCACCGGCGGCTCCCGCAAACCCCAACATTTCATCGACCGCCGCGTCAGGTGAATTTGAAATCCAGATGTGGAGTCCGGGTGCCATGCTCAGTGGGGCAAGGGGCTCCGCTGAGCATGCCGCGCGACACTCCTCAACCAATTGCATGCGTGCCGCCAGCAAACCTCGTCAGCGAGACCTCCCCCAACCTCAACTCCTCTCCGCCGGTCTTCCGCGACAGCAGCCACATCTGCACAAAACAACTCCCCTCCGCCGCCGCAATCGCTTCGCCCGTATACGGATTCCGCAACCCTCGCCCCAAATGATCCGCGTACACCGCGGCGCAGCACGGCAAATCAAATGCCTCCACCCACCGCGCTGCCCGCCACACCGCAAACGCAAACGTCGCATCCCCATTGCTCAGCGCCACGCTCGGCCCCGTCAACTTGATGTACAACGCCAACTCCGCCAGCACCGTGCTCGGCAATGTCCGCGAGAATGCCGCCGGCGATGCATACCGCGCATTCTCACGCCGCGACCGATCGAATTCCCGATCCACCTCCAGGCACCCCGCCACCGTCCCCATTACCACCCCCATCCGCGCCCGCTCGTCCATCCGCACGTCGCGCAACAAAATCTCCATCGCGCCCAACGCCAACCCCGTCAACCGATCCGGATGGTAGGGGGGTGAGGTGGGGGGAGTAGTGGGGGGGGCACTCGCCAGCGCC
>Ga0209083_1004459_pt1 | contig 10699 bp, 9 predicted proteins | sample AM7aDNAmetaG_FD_184132 | JGI IMG/M metagenome (GOLD analysis project Ga0209083, IMG submission 184132) | Freshwater microbial communities from Finland to study Microbial Dark Matter (Phase II) - AM7a DNA metaG (SPAdes) (version 3) | ecosystem: Environmental > Aquatic > Freshwater > Lake ...
GTTTATAACGTAAGGCAAAATCACTAACAGGTCAAAGAGCAGTCTAGGCGCATCGCTGGTCGTGATTTCGTTACAAACGTTATTCTGCTATGCCAGACGGAGTCTGGCATGAAAGATATCATTCCTTACAGAACAAGACGCACGAAGTACGGCTTATAAACGTTAAGAACGTTCCCACGTTACAAACCTCAATAGTTTATTGAAACCCTGCGGTGATTCGTATATAATCAACCATGTCGCGATACACCGATACCTTAAACACCTTTAAAGGCATAAAAACCGGGATAGTCCCGGTTGTGCCGATTTATCATACTGCCGCCTGTGAAGGCGCCGGAATCACCCTGAAGGAGTTTGCTTCGGACGCGGGGAAAATGGCTGAAGCAATGCTGCGGGCCCATAAAGTACTTGGTTTCGACGGGGTGCAGTTAACTCTCGGCGTTGCTACAGAAGCCGAGGCAATGGGAGCAAAGACGCAGCAGCCTGAGAAAGGGCTTCCAGCGGTGACGGAACACCTGCTTGAAGACATCTCAGTCCTGAAAAAACTAAAAGTGCCGGACCCTTATTCAGACGGCAGGATGCCTCTTTTCCTAAAGGCTGTTAAACAGGCTCAGGATGCCGTCCGCGACAGGGCGGTTGTTGTAGCCACGGTTCGCGGTCCGTTTATAACCGCAGGCCAGCTGCGCGGCCTTTCTTCTCTGATGATGGATAGTTTTGACAATCCGGGATTTCTTAAAGATCTGCTGGAGTTTTCCTCTGAAATAACCTTCCGTTTCACGGAAGCGCTCATTAAGACAACAGGCGTGAAAGTTGTTGCTTTCGGAGAAGCGCTTTGCAGTCCGGATTTCATTTCACCGGAAATGTATAAAGAACTGATAGCGCCGGTTCACAAAAAACTTATGAAAAGGGTGCACGAGACAGGGCTTGAAGCCGCCGTCATTCATATTTGCGGAAATGTTTATCCGATCTTTGACGCTGTGCTTGATATAGGAGTAGATTGCGCTGATATTGACGCGAAAGCCGATCTTGCCGGTATTTTAGAGCTGAACAGCAAAGCGAAGAAGCCGGTAGGTCTCCGCGGAAATTTAGAGCCGTCCTGGCTGCTTAAGGCCTCGCCGGACGAAGTAGCGGAAAAATGCAAAGAAACTATTTCCGCGGCAAGAAATGTTCCTTGGATACTGAGTTCCGGTTGTGATGTTCCGTATGGCACTCCGGAAATTAATATGAAAGCAATGTCAGAAGCCGCAAAAAGGGGAATATGAACGACAAAAAACAGCAGGAAATGGAAGGCATGCCCGAGCAGCCGCCCAAGCCAAAGAAAGAGGATAAGGCAAAGAATACCCCGCTTGAAGAAGCGGAGTTCGTTGTTTTTGATCTTGAAACGACGGGACTTGGCGCCAAGTTCGGAGATGAGATAATAGAAATAGCCGGAATTAGAATCAAGAACGGTAAAGTAATAGATAAGTTCAGTACACTGGTAAATCCCTGCAGACCCATATCTTCCGGAGCCACGGCGGTGAACGGAATAACCGATGAGATGGTGGCTAAGGCGCCGAAGATAACTGAGGTCCTGCCGAAATTTCTTGAATTTTCCAAAGACGGGGTTTTTGTGGCGCATAACGCCTCGTTTGATATGGGGTTTTTGCTTGAAAAAATGAAGCAGATTAATTACAGAAGTTATAGGGAGAGCGTGCTGGACACTCTTGTGCTCTCAAGGAAGATCCATTCAGCGGAAAAGTCGCACAGCTTGCCGTCCATCAGGCGGCGCCTTAATGTAAATTGCGAGAGCGAGCACAGGGCGATGGGGGATGTGGCCGCGACCGGTGAAATACTTGTTCTCTTCCTGGACATACTTGCCAAAGACGGGTTAAGGACGCTTAAAGACTTAAATAAGTTCCACGGCGGAGACCCGTTCAAATACGTGAAAATGTATAACAGTATGTTCTAAGTAAGCACTAAATACTAAACAAAAAGCAAACAAACCCAAAATATTATTGTTGAATCTTGCATTTTGAATTGTTTTATAATTTAGTATTTAGAATTTGCCTTATTGCTTCACCGGCACTTTCCATACTTCCTTCGCGTACTCCCTTATTGTCCTGTCGCTTGAGAATTTGCCGGACCCGGCCACGTTAAGAATACTCTTCTTTGTCCAAGCTTTCTTGTCATTGTAGAGCGCCGAGACCTTCTCCTGCGCTTCGCAATAGGCGGCGAAATCGGCTATACAGAAAAACCTATCCTTGGTGAGCAGCGACTGCAGGAGAGGCTCAAATACCCCATCCGCGCCGCCCGGGAAAGTACCGCTCCTGATCAGTGAAAATATTTCGTTAAGTATAGGCTGCGCCTCAAAATATTTCTTAATGTCGTAGCCCCGTGTTTTCAATAGCTCAACTTCCGGAGTCTTCAGGCCGAAGATGAAAAGGTTTTCCTGCCCGGCTTCTTCCGCCATTTCTATATTGGCGCCGTCCAGCGTGGCAATGGTTAAAGCGCCATTCATCATAAATTTCATGCAGCCTGTTCCTGAGGCCTCTGTTCCGGCGGTGGATATCTGCTCCGAAAGGTCCGCAGCAGGGAAGATCATCTGCGCAAGCGAGACCTGATAGTTCTCCAGGAAGACGAGTTTAATCTTCCCTCCGATGGCAGGGTCGTTGTTGATGAGTTGCGCTGCGGCATTAACGAATCTTATGATCAGCTTGGCCATGGTATAGCCGGGCGCGGCCTTGCCGCCTATCATGAAAGTGCGGGGCACGAGCGGGAGGTTGGGAAACTCCTTTAACTTAAGGTACTGGGATAGTATGTAAAGGCAAAAGAGCACCTGCCTTTTATATTCGTGAATCCTTTTTACCTGTATGTCGAAAATGGAGAGCGGATCTATATCAGTCCCGTAGACATATTTAAGGTAGGTGGCAAACTCTTCTTTATTCTTCTTTTTTACGGCTCCCCAGGCCGCAATGAAGCCGTCTTCATCGGAAAAAGCCTTTATCTCCTTTATCTTTGACAGGTCCTTGGTCCAGCCTGTCCCGATGGTCTCTGAAATAAGCGAGGAAAGGCGCGGGTTTGCTTCGCAGAGCCAGCGCCTCTGCGTTACTCCGTTTGTTTTGTTATTGAACTTGCCGGGATACATATCAAAAAAATCTTTAAAAACAAAGTTTTTGAGCAGTTCGGAATGAAGGACTGATACTCCGTTTACGCTGGAACTCCCGACGATACAGAGGAAAGCCATCCTAACAAGATCCGGGTTTGACCTTTCTATGAGCGACATACGCGCTATTCTGGCCTGATCTCCCGGAAATTTCTTCTCAACTTCCTGCAGGAATCTGGAGTTTATCTCGTATATTATTTCCAAGTGGCGCGGCAGAACGCGTCCGAAGAGCTCAACGCTCCATTTCTCCAGGGCTTCAGGCATTACCGTATGATTGGTGTAGGCGAAGGTTTGCCTGGTAGTTTCCCAGGCGTCCTTCCATTCCAGATGCTCTTCATCTACGAGCACCCGCATAAGTTCGGCGATAGCCAGCGCAGGATGTGTGTCATTCAACTGTATGGCGACTTTATCATGGAAAATCGCGAAATTATTTGCGTTATCCTTCTTAAAGCGCCGGACAATATCTGAAATAGAGGCGGCAGTAAAAAAATACTCCTGTTTAAGGCGCAGTTCCCTGCCGCTGTAGTAATCGTCGTTGGGGTAAAGAACTTTTGAGATATTCTCCGAGGTCAGCTTGTCGTAAACTGCCCGTTCGTAATCGCCTATGTTGAACTTCTTAAGATCAAACTCCTCGGTGCTTCTTGCCGACCAGAGGCGCAGAGTGTTTACCACGTCATTCCTGTAGCCCGCGACGGGAACATCGTAAGGCATCGCCAGGACATCATTTGTCTCGGTCCAACTCACGCTTAACTTGCCGTCGTGGAATTCTTTTGCGGTCTTGCCGTAATATTTAACCCGGACCGCGTATTCGGGCCGGATAAATTCCCACGCAAAGCCGTGCTTCAGCCATTCATCGGGGTACTCCACCTGCTCCCCGTTAACTATCTTCTGTTTGAAGATGCCGTACTCGTACCTGATGCCGTAGCCGTTGCCCGGTATGCCGAGTGTTGCCATGGATTCCAGAAAACAGGCGGCAAGGCGCCCTAACCCGCCGTTTCCGAGCCCGGCATCGTGTTCTTCTTCCACGAGATCTTCAAGGCGGAGTCCGAGTTCGCTCATCGCGTTCTTTACGGCGTCCTGTATCTCGAGGTTTAGCGCGTTATTAACGAGTAGCCTGCCGATGAGGAATTCCATTGAAAGGTAATAGACCCGCTTAGGATTGGTATCGTGAAAGCCTTCCTGAGTTAAGAGCCATCTTTCTACCAGCCTGTCCCTTACCGCGATGGCGAGAGAGTTGAAGAGATCGGCGCGCGTTGAAGTATATTTGTCTTTTGCGAAAGTGTACTCGCGGTTATGCAGGAAGGATAACTTTACGCTTTCGCTCGTGCTTTTCTTCTTTAAAGTCAGCCAGCCGCTGTCAATTTCGTTCTTTTTATCCGCCATTGATTTTCCTTTTATTTGAGGTCGAAATGCAGTAGAATTATACAGTTTTTAAGCTCTTATACTCAATGAATTTCTGCCCCAATACTGTTAAGATTTGTTTAAGGTGTTTCTTTTGGTTTTAATTAGTAATTAGCAATAAGTAATTAGCAATCGTTTCTAGCCGCGCCCGTGGCCCAATGGATAGGGTATCTGTTTCCGAAACAGGTGGTTGGCGGTTCGAGTCCGCCCGGGCGCACCAGTAAATGCGATTACTAATTGATAATTACTGATTGCTAATTAAAAGCAAAACAAACCGGTCACATTCAACGAGGGCATAAAATGCCAATTGACTTCAAAAAACACAATGAGGAAGTGCGGGAAGTTTGGGCGGCCTACTGGGCGGGAAAGCCCATTCGGGTTCCTCTCAAAATCAGCTGCAACCCTAGAATGCTCTTGCTTGACCCCGCGCTTAATCCTAAAAAAATAACATTTAAACAATATTTTGAAAGCCCGGAAATAATGCTTAACATTCAGGTGCAATTCGAAAAATGGAAGAGGCTGAATCTTGAGGATGATTCCGAGATGGGGCTGCCGGACGAGATGTGGTCGCCATATGTTGACCTTCAGAATGTAGCGGAAGCCGCGTGGTTTGGGGCTCCGATTAGTTTCAAGGACGAGCAATGCCCGGACACGGAACCAATCCTGGCTGGCGACAAAAAGAACCTGCTATTTGACCGCGGGTTCCCGGATCCTATAAGCGGGATTTTGAGGACGGCTCAGGACTATATAGATTACTTTAACAAAAAGGCGAAGGAAGGCGTAAAGTATGAAGGCTTGCCGGTAAAAGGCGGCGGAAAACTGGGTGCCGGAACAGACGGGGTAATGACAGTTGCCATGAACCTCCGCGGAAGCGAGCTGCTCACTGATTTCTACGAAGATGCTGATTATGTGCGGAAGTTGTTTGATTTTATCACCGAAGCGACCATAAAGAGGTTCCGCGGCATCAGAAAGTTTCACGGAGACCCGATTAAGTCGGATAGTTTTTGGTACGCCGACGACAGTATTGCCATGTTATCCGGCGAGATGGTCCGCGAGTTTGTGCTTCCTTGCCACAAGAAGCTCTTTGCGGCGGTATCAACGGGCAAGAACCCTGCAGGAATGCACCTTTGCGGGGATGCGACAAGGCACTTTAAAATGCTGAGGGATGAGATGTTCGTCCGCTCTTTTGACACCGGTTTCCCCGTGGATTTTGCCTGGCTTCGCAAAGAACTTGGTCCCGGAGTTGAGATACAGGGCGGCCCGCGGGTAGCTCTGGTTCTTTCGGGGACAGAAGAGGAATTACTGCTTGAATCAAAGCGGATTCTTGAGTCGGGAATTATGCAAGGCGGAAAGTTTATATTTAAAGAAGGGAATAATCTTGCCCCTCTTTCGCCTATGAAAAACATTAGTGTTATGCTGGATGCGTGCAGGCGGTTTGGGGCATACAAATGACAGCGCAGCACCGTGTAATAGGCGTTGACGAAGCCGGCAAGGGGGATTACTTCGGGCCTCTGGTCATAGCAGGTGTTTTCGTTGATCCGGCCGCCGCGGAGAAACTTTTGCCGCTGAATGTGCGGGACAGCAAGCTGGTCTCGGATAAAAAGGCGCTCGAGATGGCGTCAAAAATAAAAGAAATTGCGAAGCATTCCGTTGTAGTCATAAACCCCGATAAATATAACGAACTTTACGCCGGAATAAAGAACCTCAACAAGCTCCTTGCCTGGGGGCATGCAAGGGTAATAGAGAACCTGCTCGCGGAAGTTGAATGTGATTACGCTATTTCCGATAAATTCGCAGATGAGCACAGAATAAAGGATGCTTTAATGGAGAAAGGGAAGAAGATACTCCTGAAGCAGGAGACCGGCGCGGAAAAATACCTGCCGGTAGCGGCGGCTTCTATACTTGCGCGCGCTGCGTTTCTTGAGGGAATTAAAAAACTCTCGTCCGAGGCTGGAATGGAACTGCCTAAGGGCGCGACACACGTGAAGGATGCCGGAACAGCGCTAATTAAGCTTAGAGGAAGGGATTCTCTTAAGATGTTTGCCAAACTTCATTTTAAAATTACTAAATCTCTCGATCAACAGGGGCTTGGGATATGAAAGGGCGCCTAAGGTCTTGGACCTTTCTGCTTGCGGCTTCGCTGCTTTGCGCGCAGTGGCTGCTGCTTTGGGCAATGCAGTTGTCTCTTCCTTTCCCGGCTGACATAGTGCTTCCGGGTCTCGGTGTGCTTGGAGCGGCTTTTATGCTGACCTGGGCTGCCGAACTTTTTCAGATGGAAGTTTCCAAAGGACTTGCTATTGCCCTGCTTGCCTTGATAACCGTTCTTCCGGAATACACGGTTGATATTTACCTTGCCTGGACCGCCGGCAAAGACCCCTCTTACCTGCCGCTTGCGACAGCGAATATGACCGGAGCGAACAGACTGCTCATCGGAGCGGGCTGGGCCGCGGTCGGAGTTTTTTACTGGCTTAAATCCGGGAAGAACGCGATTAACATCGCAAAAAACCACAGAGTTGAGATCTTCGCGCTGCTGCTCGCCACATTATATTCTTTCTTTTTCCCGTTGAAAGGCAATATTGCGCTTTATGATTCCGTGGTACTGATTGCCATCTACGCTATTTATGTCTACAAAACCTCTAAATCCGGGATGACTGAGCCGGAGTTGGAAGGGGGCCCTGCGGAGCTTTTCTCGGCAACGCCGCGTAAGACCCGTTTGTTCGTGAATATCTCAATGTTTGTTCTTTCAGGACTGACCATATTTCTGGCGGCCAAGCCTTTCGCGGAAGGCTTGATCAGCGGCGGCGCGAAACTCGGGATAGAAAAATTCCTCTTAATTCAGTGGGTCGCGCCTCTGGCCTCGGAAGCTCCGGAGTTCATAGTGGCAATCATATTTGCTCTTAGGATGAAAGGAAGCGAAGGCCTGAGCATTCTTGTTTCTTCAAAAGTCAATCAGTGGACGCTGCTTGTAGGAATGCTTCCGATAGCGTTTTCTCTCTCGGCAGGATCTTTTGCCCCGATGCATATGGACGCAAGGCAGGTAGAAGAATTGCTGCTTACTTCGGCTCAATCTCTTTTCGCGCTCATTGTGCTGGCTAATCTAAAGTTTTCTCTTCTTGAAGCTCTGACTCTCTTTGTCCTCTTTGCGACGCAATTCTTCTTTACCGACCCCACCTTCAGGTTGGTTTACTCCGGCGTCTACATCCTGCTGGCAATAATTGTTGTCCTTGTCTCCAAGCAGAACAGAAATGGCTTAAAAGAGCTTTTCCTGCTTTCCTGGTAAGGCCTTTTTAGGAATAGGGATATAGCGATTTCCGCGGAAATAAAGTGAACTTCTTCACGGTTTTCGTTACTAACTTAGTTGAAAAGAGGTCACTCGTGGGAGCAGCACGGTTTGACAGGGCGGCGGAAAACGAGTTGGATCTGTCAATTATAGCGCGCGTCAGGCGCGGGGATACAAATGCTTTCTCCGAGCTTGTGGTTAAATACAAATATCCGGTCTGGTCTTTGGTAAGAAGGTACACCGGCAATTCCCCGGAAAGCGAAGATATTTGCCAGGAGGCTTTTCTGAGCCTCTGGAAGGCGCTACCGGCTTTTAAGGGACGGTCCAGATTCTTTACCTGGTTTTACCGGATTATAATGAATACCTGTCACAATCAGGCAAGGAAACCGGAGATGAAAATCGCGGCTCTTGACGGCGGAGGAACGGAACGGCTTCCGGACCTGCGGGAAAACCCTCTGGCCCTCGTTGAACGGGCGGATTTGGCAGAGAAGGCAGGGAAGGCAATAGAGGAACTGCCGGATGCCCTAAAGGACGCTCTGATCCTAAGGAACTCTGAAGGGCTTTCCTATTCTGAAATAGCTGAGATTCTCGGTATCTCGGTTGGGACGGTCAAGTCAAGGATACATAACGCGAGAATAATTGTAGGGGAAAAGCTCAGAAAGCTGCTATAGCGGAGGAAATATGTTCTGCCGGTTTACCGAAAACAATATGAGTGCCCTTATTGACGGGGAACTGAAGGGTCTTAAGCAGTCCGCCGTGAGGGCACACCTTCGTGCCTGTCCTGCGTGCCGGACAAAATATTCGTATCTGGGAAGTGTCTCCGCCGCATCTGCTCTGTTGGTCAGTGACCTGCCCCCCGCCGGGTTTGAAGACAGGGTGATGGCTAAGGTTGCTCTTGACGGAACGCCGTATTTTGCGCGCGAAAAAGCAGGTTTGCCCTCGTTTAATTTAAGGTTCGCTGCGGCTTCTGTCGGGCTGCTGCTCCTGCTTGCCGCGGGACTGGTTTTTTACCGCCCCGCTGTCCGCGTTATGGTGCCCGAGGCAACTATTTCGCGTCAGACAGGCCTTGACACTGAAGCAGTAGAATCCGTTCTGAATTCTTCAGCCATAGGTTTCGCGACGCTCGCAAGCCAGACAGGGAGATGAAATAATGGGGAAATTGAATAGCACTTTCCGTCGTCTGCAGGGGTTTATCTTTCTCGCGGTTTTTTTCGCGACAGCGCCGATGCTTCAGGCTGACGGGAGGATTTCAGACGAGGACCGCTGTGAGTATCCGGTCTGGTCCGTTAAGTCCCCGGAAAAGAACTACGAGCGGATTGCCTACGCGTTTGTCAGCAAGGTGTTTGGAACACAGGTCTGGGTCGTGCGGCCCGATCTTCCGCAGAATAAACTAATGCTTACCTCTAAGAGCTGGAACCGCCATCCTTACTGGAGCTGGGACGGAACCAAGCTGGCTTTTGCCGGAGGGGATGCGAACGGCGTGCAGCAACTCTGGATTATGGATGATGACGGGGGCGCCCCGAAACAAATTACCGATACCGCGGAAGACAAACTTTATCCGGTGCTTTCTCCGCAATACAACAGGATTGCCTATTTTTCCGTAGTAAAAGAGCAGGCCACCGTAAATATAATAGACCTGGACAAAAACAACGAAATCAAGGTCGTTGCTAGGTGCGGCAAGATTACTCAAAATACCGTGCTGAGCCCGGCTGCCTGGTCTCCCGATATGAAATATCTGGCGTATGTGAAACTGGAGAGTGAATTCAAGAACGAGAACGTCTATATAATAGATATAAACAGCAGGGAAGAAAGGCAGCTTACGAAGAACGGCTATATAGGTTCAGGCCTTGCCTGGTCGCCTGATGGCAATAGCATCCTTTTTCCGGCGCCATCGGTGAATAGCCGTAACTTCAGCCTCTTCAAATGCGACGTTAATACAGGCGAGCTGTCAGAGCTGATTCCGCTGGTCACACCGCTTGGCGCGGCGTTTTCACCTTCGGGCAAGAAGATTTGTTATGTTAAAAATTATCAAATATGGTCTGCGGACTCGGATGGCAAGAACCAGCGCCAGGTGACTGTCCCGGAAGTGGTTGTTGACTTGAAAGCCTGGGAAGTGAGAAAGAAACAGAATATGGCAGCCCTTCTTAAGTTAAAAGAGTTTGTCGGGCGCAAGGTCTGGCTGAGAAAGAACATCTGGACTTCCGCGGGACAAAAACTGAACAAGCTTACCGAATGCGAGCTGAGCAACGTCAGAAACAAGATTTTGCTTCCCGGCAAGGAAGTCGTGACTGACAAAGCCAGCTTCACCATAGAAATAGAGCTTAAGATCGAAGGCAAAAAATTCTTTGTCGTTTATCTGAACGAGATTGACGGCTATCTTGAAGACTTTTCCCGCTTCTTCTTTTTTGAAGATCCGGTCAAGACCAGAAACTGGCCTGCGTCGGTCTGGGAGGCAATAAAGAGCAGGGATGTGCTCATCGGAATGATCCCTGAACAGGTCATCCTTTCCCTGGGTGAGCCTTCCGAGATGCTTAGCAATCCTTCTTCGAAAAATGAGATCTGGGACTATAAATTTATAGGCACCATAAGTTTCGAGAACGGAAAAGTAAGGGAGTTTAAGCCGGTCACCTCTATTAAATATTTCGGGGCCGGAGGCAGATAAAGCACTTTAAAAGTATTAAGTAAAAGGAGGGAGCTTATGGGAAAGTTATTGATGGTATTGGCGCTGGCGCTGGTTGCTTTTGCCGCAGCCGCGCAGAATGTGTATGTGGAACCGCCGCTGGAGTTCAGTGACACGCCCGTAAGGACGGCGCTGGACACCATATTCATGAAAGCCGGCAATGTGCCGTATTCGATAGAGATAACGAATCCGGCGGAAG
>Ga0209083_1004461_pt1 | contig 10697 bp, 4 predicted proteins | sample AM7aDNAmetaG_FD_184132 | JGI IMG/M metagenome (GOLD analysis project Ga0209083, IMG submission 184132) | Freshwater microbial communities from Finland to study Microbial Dark Matter (Phase II) - AM7a DNA metaG (SPAdes) (version 3) | ecosystem: Environmental > Aquatic > Freshwater > Lake ...
CCCGATCAAGACCTTGGTTGTCTTGAGATAGTTCACCTGTACCTTCGTCAGCGAGGCAACAGCGATATCCTCGCCATCCATCGTGCGGGCGACAATATCCCGGAGTCCTGGCCTGCTGCCGCTGGCAAGGGCCTTGATTTCTTCGTCGAAGGCATCCACGATGCAGCTTACCATGCCGTATCTCTCCAGCATCATCATGTAGGTCTGATTAATGATGGGGCGCAAATGGTCCGGGGCGCCGTTGGAAACATTGGAAAGACCGCATGTTGATTTCAGCCCCGGGGCCATCTCCTGGAGGAAGAGCGGGTCAACGGGCGCATACTCCCACTCCAACGGGCCCGGCGGGGCCGGCAGGGAGCCGAGGTTCAGGCCGGGAAATTCGAAAAGCACCGGGGGAAGGTCGTTGGGCTGGCGGGCGAACGCTTCGCCCGCGAACCAGCGGACGACGTCCTCCTTCTGCGTAGCCTGGAGGCGGGCGCTGGGGGACTGCGCCGGGCCCATGCTAATGGCGGTGTCGCCATAGTCCACCGGGCGGAAGAAATTGTCCGTTGCCGCAATCTGGCGCATGACCATGGTCTCGAAACAACTGGGGTCGAAAAGCGACAACCCGCGGCTGAGGAAGGCGCTGTACTCCGCGGCATGCTCGAAGACAAGGGGTTCATAGAGGCGCCCGTTCTCGCACTGCTTGCTGCGCTTCCAGAGCGGGCCACTGAAGACGGCGTCTGAGTACGCTCGCCAGCGTGTGACATCGATGGATCCGAATCGGGCGAAGTAGTCTGCGCAATAAAGGAGCGAGAGCGCTGGGAACGTCTGGTGGTTTTGGCGGGTGGCCGGATAGCGGTCCGGCGGCCACATCTTGGCCGCGTACTCGTGGATAGAGCGTGTGCAGGCGAGCAAAAGGTTAGCGAGGACCAGGCGATCCTCGTCGGTGAAGATCGGCTCGTGCTCGAGGCGGGCGTAGTGGAGAACAAGCAAACCGAGGCGAAAATCAAGGTCGGACGGGTAACTCGCGCCGCCGGGGGTCTTCAGGTAGTAGTCGGTGGCGCGGAAGAGCAGTTCGCGGAAGAGGCATAGCGCGCGCTTGTCGGCGGAGAGCTGGTAGTAGCGCGCACAGTCCACGGCGACGTCCCACACCGCGGCGTTGTAGATGTTCTTCTCCGGGCCGCCGCTGTAAAACCCTTGGGCGAGGAGGCCGGCGAGCGCGGCCGGCTCCTGTGGCGTGTCGCCGGACTTCCCCAGCAGATGCGGCAGGCGCGATGGCAGTTTGGCGGTGTAGGCCGCCCAAGAGGGGAAGCGTGCGGCCATCGCCGTTCCCTGCTGAACATGATGCACGTGCCGGACGACGAGCGCAGGGCCGAGGCGGACGGTCGCGTCGCAAAGGAGTCGCAGGACCGTGGCGCGGTGAACGGCTGGCGCGGCGACCTGCAGGACGTTCCGTCCCGATTTATCCGTGCCGCAATGCATGGTGGCAAGCCAGCCGTCCTCGCCCGGCACTCCGGCGTCGGCGAAAAAGGTCCGATGGCGCAAGGCCAGCGCGAGAGCGAGACGGTTCTGGTGCGACCCGCCGAAGAGAACCAGGTCGCGCCCGTCGGTCTCTTCCAGCGCCACCGCATCGGCGTCGAGGAGCGAGAGGTGGACGTTGTGAAGGCCGGCGACGAGTTTGACCCATGCCCCGGCCATCGTCCAGAGAGCGGCGTTCGCTTTCGGCGCGACGACGGCCGCGACCGGTTGGTTCTCGTGCGCGAGGGTCATGTCCGGTTTGCGCGGCAGAGGCTCGCGGATGTCAAAGCAGGGGAATGTCCACAGTCCCCGGGCGGGGCGATGGATACGCTCGTCCAGGGCGGCCTTCAACCCTGCGATGCCATGACGCTCCAGGCCGTCGCGCAGCATGATGTCGAGGTCAACCACCGTAAGCTTACGCAAACCCCAGTCTTCCTCTTCGAGGTGCTGGCGGAATGTATAGCCGCGCTTCTTCAGAGCTTCGTACAAAGACATCCCATCTCCTTCCATGGCGTCGCCGGCCCTCTCCCTGCTGGGCGCCATCTGTTTCGGTCGCCTATTGTGCCAGATGGAGTCTTTAGAGGGACACTCGATTCGGTTCTTTTTTTCGACGCCCCCTTGACATTAGGCGGAAAGCAACGTACACTCGTACACGATGTCGAGCGCATAGTACACACTATTCAGGTTTGTTGCAAGAGAACTTCGAGAATGCCCCGCAGCCTGGAAATCTCGGCGCAGGTGACGCTGAGCACGCGGATCAAGGAAGATCTGAGCGCCCAGATCCGTCAGAGGGTGTTCATGGCGGGCAGCAAGCTTCCGGCGGTGCGCGAACTGGCCAAGCAATATGGCGTAGCGGGCGATACGGTGATGCGCGCCTTCAGCATGCTCAAAGATGAGGGGCTGGTTGTCTCTCAGATCGGCAAGGGCACTTTTGTCGCACACGCGAAGCCGTCCGCGCCAACCATTGAATTGCTCGTGTGCATTCACCACTCCTATCTTGACGGCAGCCTTTCCCACGAGCAGATGTGGCGCAAGGTGACCATTGCGGCAGGAGCCAGGATGGCGGCACAGCGGCGGGGCGTTGCCATGGTTCCGGTCCCTGAGGGGGAAGGCTTCCGCGCTTGCCTGCACGCTCGCGCCAGGCAGGGGGTGGTCTTGCTGGAGCCGCCCGGCGACGAAACGATATTCGGCGGGCTCGTGCGCTATGCGCTCGATCACGACATGCCCCTGTGTGTGGCGGCCGCGATGGACGATAGCCTGCCCTATGTGAACACGCACCGCGACAAGGGGATTGAGCAGGCGGTGGCCCATCTGCTGGCGCTGGGGCACACGCGTATTGCGCTCGTGAACGGGCTGGTGGATATGCGCCTGCCCGATCAGAAGCAGGACCCCTGCGGCAAGGTGCGCCTGGGGTACATGCGGGGCTTGAAGCGCGCCGGCCTGGTCGGCGATCCCCAATTGTATGTGGAAGCAGGAACGCCTGAACTCTGCGGGGTCGCCCCGACGGTGGAAGCCGTGGAACGGCTGCTCTCGCGCTCTCCCCGGCCTACGGCCATCATGTGCAACAACGACACCCGCGCTTTCCTGGTGATGGACATCCTGAAGAAGCACGGTCTGCGCATCCCCCAGGACATCTCGGTGGCTGGCTGCGATAACGATGCGGAGTGCGAGCGGTGCGACCCGCCGCTGACGAGCATCGATACGCAGTATAGTGAACGCGGTGAGGCGGCGGTCAACTACCTCGTCAACCGGCTCCAGGGCCGGGACGTGCCGTTGCCGCAAGTGACGCCTCGTTTGGTGACTCGGTCGTCCTCGGGTGTTCCGCCGGGCGGCTCTCCTTCCGAGGGGAGGGCATCGTAGGGCCGGAGCGGTGAGGGAGAATTGTGTTCCGTCGGTTGGCTCTTATTCGCGAAGGAGGGTGCCGTGATGAAGACGATGCGGCCGTTTCTGTCGGCGTTCACGCTGATCGAGTTGTTAGTCGTGATAGCGATCATTGCTATTCTGGCCGGGATGTTGCTGCCAGCGCTGGCGGCGGCGCGTGAGAAGGCGCGTCGGTCGGCCTGCCTGAACAACCTGAACCAGATGGCCAAGGCGCTGGAGAGCTACTGCAGCGACTATGCCGGTTACTTCCCCTCGTGGGCCGGTTCGGGCACGAATTTCACCTGGTGCAAGAACAGCGGGGGAGCCTGGACCTATGGCAACAATTGCTCCGGCGTGGCGCACAATGCCACGGACTATACCGATCTTCCGATGACCGCCAACAAGAACGATTTGGCAGTGGTTAACGTCTATTCGCCGGCCAACAGCAGTGTGCCAGCCGGCGAAAGTCCCACCGGCGGGGCCACTCGGTGGATCGATGCTCGCCTGGGCGGATATGCCGGGGGCGATCAGGGCTTTTCCTCGCGCTCCATCGGGCACGGCTTTCCGTGCAAGGACACGGTTGTGGCGGCGGATGCCTGGGGCGTCGTCAGCCATCACGTGTCGGTGCCCAAGACGCCCAAGGGAACCTTCAACTGTGCGCCGGACCAGTTGGGTTACCTGCTTGCGGGAGGTTACATAGGGGACGCGGGTGTGTACTACTGTCCCAGCGCATCGAGCATGCCAGGAGACGCGTCCTCCGGCGCGAGCGGCAGCACCGGTGGAGGCGGCACCGCTTCCGAGGACAGCTACCGGCCCGCCGCCAGCCTGCGCGACTGGCAGACCCTGGGTGGGCGCGACAAGAACGCCCTTCTCTACGGGTACTATGGGCCGGGCACGCCGTATACGGGCAAGACCAACTTCGTCTGCTACGAAGGAATATCGACGGAAGGGGCCGGCGTGGAGACGATGGTGCAGTCCACATACCACTATCGCAACACGCCTCTGGGTATTACGAACCCGTGGCATCGCTACCAGGACGGCGCTCGCAACGCGTACGCGCTGTCGGGAACCGTGCCGTACATCATCCCGCGCCTTGCCCAGCCGCTCTTCCCGACGCAGAAGATACTCGGCAGCCGCTCTCTTGTTGCGGACACCTTCAGCAAAGGGGGCAAGTATGACGCCACCGGCAAGGCCTACGTCGCCGGCACCGATGGCACACTGGTCGCAGGATTCGGCCTGCTGCACCACCGCGATGGGTACAACGTCCTTTATGGCGACTGGAGCGCCAAGTGGTTTGGCGACCCGCAGCAGAAGATCATCTGGCACTCCCAGGGCAATGCACTTGGAACCGTGGCGGGGAACTGGGTTGCCAGCATCCTGGCGGCCAACTACTACCCGTACTCAGCGTTCAATTGCAATAGCGTGAATGACGCCGGGTTCAGCCGGACGCAGCTTGCCATCTGGCACGATTTCGACATCTCCGCCGGCGTGGACGTCACCGCGCCGTAATTCGTTTGAATGCGCATGCCTATGCAAAACAAGGGAGCATGGCACGGTTCGTCATGCTCCCTTGTTCTTGACCACGGATGCCAACGGGTGTTCTCTGCGTGCGCGACTGTGCAGAGTATGACCATCCAGTGAGGAATGCGATGAGATCAGGGCCGATTCGGATTGGGATTGCGGGGGCGGGCTTTATGGGGCAGACCCACGCCACCTGCTACAAGATGATGCCGGGCACCCAGGTGGTGGGCATCTCCGATTAGAAAAGGACAGGAATAATGTACATGAAATCGTTGCGTTGCGCACTTGCGGCGGCGCTGGTGGCCGGAGGGACGGCGATGGTCTGCGGACAATCCCTCCTGGCGGCCACGGTGCATGTTTCCCCCTCGGGAAGTGACGCGAATCCCGGGACGCTGGAGCAGCCGGTGGTTACGGTTTCCAAGGCGCTGGGCCTTGTGTTGGGGAAGGAGGAGCCATGCGAGGTGATCCTTCACAAGGGCGTTTACCCCGGCGGGGTTACGGTGGGCCAGCAGCTTGAGCGAAACAAAGGGCCGCTGCCATTGCTGCTGATTACCGCCGCCAAGAACGCGGACGGGAGTTTCGAGGATGTGCTGTTCGACGGCGGGCGGAAGATTTCCGAATCCGAGCCGGTGGCGGGCAAGCCGGGAGTCTTCAAGGCGCCCGGCGCGTACGACCTGAACGTCACGAAGGTGAATATGTGGGAAGCGGACGCGCGCATCCGGTACACGCTGGTGGCCGACCTCACGTCGGTCCAACAATTCCCCGCGAGCTTCTGGTGCGACGGGAGTTCGCTGTTCGTTCATACTTCCGACGGACGCGCCCCCGCGACGCATGAGATTGGGATCACCGGTATCCACCGCGATGGGATCACGGTCTGGAGGCAGAACACAACCATCCGCGGCTTGCACTTTCGCAGTTTTCTGGTGTGGGGATGGTCCGCCGGCGTCACCTTGCGCGCGGCGAATTCCGCCGTGGAGGACTGCCAGGCCTGGAATTGCGAGAAAGGGTTCCAGTCGCTGGACGAGGGGGTGGCTGATATGCGGATCATCCGCTGCCGTAGCGACGACTGCTTCGTCGGCGCGTACCTGGGCAGCCACCGCGGCGTGGTGGAAGATTGCCGCTTCATCAAGATTCGCGACCGCTTCATGATCCGGGGGTATCCGCAGGAGGACTGCGGCATCAAGTTCTATTACCCCGGCTCCGAGGGGACGGCGCGGCGCAATCTCTGCGTCGGCTTCGACAACGGCATCTTCGTCAAGCGCAAGGTCAGCACGTTCACCTGTGAGAACAACACCTCCATCGACTGCGCCACCTACGGCATCGGAGGCAGCGGCTATATTCCGCAAAGCCTCTGGCGGCTTAACATCGTTGTCGGCTCCGTCTGGGTGTTCCCGATCCCCGAGAATCTCAATGCGGGAACCGTGATGGACTACAACTGCTATTGGCGCAACAGCGAGAAAGCGTCGTTTGAGACTTGCGTCGCCGCCATGCGCAAAGCCGGAACGGGGGAACACAATCTCGTGGCGAACCCGCGTTTTGCCGGGCCGGCGACGGGGGATTACCGGCTGCTTCCGGGCAGCCCGTGCCTGAAGATGGGGCCTGGCGGCGAGAATTGCGGGGCATTTGGCGTGGTGGGGCCGGACTTCAAGGACGTGGAGCCGCCGGTGGTGGCCGTCACCCTGGCCCCGCCGGCGAAACGCTCCGGGGGCGCGGGCGAACTCTATTTCGAGCGCGACCCGTGGATCGGCGGGGGACGCAACTTGGTGCGGGAACTCTCCGGCGATGAACACGCCGAAGAGTGGCTCACGAGTGAACCATTCCTGGGATTGATGATCGGCGCTGAAGATGCCGTCAGCAAACCGGCGCAGATGAAGCTGCGTGTCGGCAATGGCGAGTGGAGCAAGCCGGAGCCGTATGCCACGTGGAAGGAAGTTCCGTTCCCCGCCGGGGCGGCTCTGGCCTCCGTCAGCCTGTCGGTCTCGGATGCCGAAGGCAACTGGAGCGCGCCCAAGACGATCATGGCCAGGCTTCTCAACAAAAGGCCGGCGCTCAAGGGGAAGCCGGCCATTTACGCCAACAACTCTGGCGTGGTGATCGCCTTCGAGACCGACTCTGCCTGCCTGGCCAGGATCGAATACGGCCCGGACAGGAAATATGGCTCCGTGCTGGAGCAGCCCAAAGACGTGCAGCATTCCTGGATCTCCAGCGATGGCGGGGATTACGTGGCAACACGCTCGAACCCCCGCGTCACAAACCATCTGGTGCTGGTGACGCCGGCCGTCGTTACGGGCAAGACCTATCACTACCGGCTGGCGCTGGAAGATGAACTCGGCAACAAGAGCGTCACCGAGGATGCCACCTTCACCGTCGGCGGCGAGGGCAAGTCCTATTTCGTTTCCCCCCAGGGCGAAGACGCGGACGCGCCGCCGACGCGTGAGAAGCCCTGGCGGACGATCCAGTTCGCGGTGGACCGCGCTCTGCCGGGGGACCGGGTCATCCTGCTGCCGGGGTTCTACGCGGGCGAGACGAAGTTGACCCACGGCGGCATGAAAGATGCGCCGATCACCATCGAAAGCGACCAGCCCGATACGGTGATACTGGACGCCCGGCACGAGTCCCAGTCCTGCCTGCAATTGGAGAGGGCGCCCGAGATGGTGATCAAAGGGTTGGAGATTCGCTGGTTCGCGCACTCCGGGGTCTATGTGGTGGACTCCCCGAACGTATCGGTGCTGAACTGCCGGATTTGGAATGACTTCTGGGGCTCGGTCTGGCTGGAAGGCTACGGCATCTTCGCGCACCGTTCCCCCGGCATGACCGTGGACCATAACGTCATCTATGGGTTCGAGTTCGGGATACTCCTTGTGCAAAGCGCGCACTCGCGGGTCACTTTCAACACCATCCTCCAGAACTTGTACGGTGCCGTCGGCTACGCCTACTCTGTCGAGGGCACCGTCGCGCGGAACAACTCCTTCGCGTACAGCGGCAACGATCAGTACATCGTGCAGTACGGCGATCGCAAGGAGATGGCGACGTTTGACAGCGACTACAACAACATCGGCACCCGCATCGGGGAGAGTTATCGTCCGGGGGCCACGTATGACCAGGGGGCCGTGGGCGCGCCCGAGGAATTCGTCGCCAAGGACGCCTTCATCAACGCGCACCACAACTCCAAGGCGCTCCTGGCGGAGAACGGCAAACGCTACCAGAGCCTGAAGGCGTGGCAGGAGGCGACCGGCAAGGACAAGCACACGATCTTTGCCGACCCGACCTATGCGGACGCCGAGCACTTCGACTTCCGCCTCAAGCCGGGCAGTCCGAACATCGGGGCTGGGGAGAACGGCGCGACGATCGGCGCTCTGGGCGTGAAGGAGAACTGAACCTCCAGCAGGGGAGAATGAATGCAGGGAGAGTCTGTCTGTTCTTTGCCGTCGGGCAGTCATCCGAAGATTGGTTTGGCGCGTCATGTGTATCCGCAGGAGTTGCCGGAGAGCAGGCGACAAGGTGAGCGCGTCGGGTGTGGGTGTCGAAAAGGGCTTATCCACTAACTCGGAGGACAGGATGAAGACCACAGGACAGGTGACGGCGCTGGGCATGGCGATGACGATCGTGCGCGGAAGCTGCTGCATGGACAGGGCGGCGCGAGTGGCTGCGGGCCTCGTGCTGGTTCTGTACGCGGGGTTGCTGTTCATCTCAGGTGACGCGCAGGCGCGCGGGCAGACGACCAAGCCCGATGAACTGCGCGTGACGCGCACCGTGCGCCTGACGCACCCGGATTTCACTTATATCCCGTCGCACCTGTGCCTCATTCAGCCGTTCAGCCAGGATAGCAAGCGCATCCTGTTGTACAACGGCTCCACGGGCGTCACGGAATGGGGATTCCTGAGCGACCTGGCCGCCTGGGCAACCAAAGCGGAATTCCTGTGCGTCCGGCATGACTTGCCCAAGGCCCCTGACCAGTCCACCGTCCGCCTGCCCATCTGGAGCGTAATCCCCGGCGAGAACGCCATCCTGTACGGACTCAACGAAATCACCAACTACATCGTGAGGATTGACCTCGACGCGGGCACCTGCACGAATTGGATCCACCTTGATCCGAATGATTTCACCAAGGTCGGCGACCAGGAGTTCTCGTACGGGTTCTCGGACGGCGTCGTTACCGACGGCAAGAGGCTCATCGTCTGCGAATACACCGATGACCCGGCCAAGCACGTCTGCGAGGTGGATGTTACGAAACAGTCGGCTCCTCCGTACTACACTGTGCAGTCCTCCTACCCGGCGTACTGGTCTCCTCGGTGGAAGGATTATCCCTCGATTGGGCACGGCCACGGCTGCAACAGCCCGGATGGAACGATGTCGATGACCTCATGCCCGGGCTTGCCGTACGGGATGGGGTGGACCACATACCTCAATCGCGAAGACGGGTCGCTGACCGGCATCAGCGTGTCGCCGGCCGCCGCCGACCACGTCAGCTGGTTCTACCAGAACAACTACGCCATCTATGGCAGTAACATAGACAATAGCATCTTCCAGGCGTGGCCGGACGGGACCTACGTGCAATTGCTGAACCTCCTGCTAAGTATGCCCTTTGACCCGAACGATCAGCGAACTCATGACCGCGGCGACTCCTGGCCGTTTCTCAGCCCCGACGGCAAGAGCATCCTGTACCATTCCGACAACGGCAACCCGGACGCCACGATTGGCGCATTTCTGGCCTTCGTGGAGAATGCCAACGGGGAAAACCCCGTGGGAGTCACCTACTTCCGGAGCAACCCGGTGGCGGTCTTCTCGGGCAATAACGCAACGCTCTCCTGGTCCACGGTCAACGCCACGGCCGTCAGCATAGATCAGGGCATCGGGACGGTCAGCGCGACCGGCACTTGCACCGTTTCGCCCGCCGCAACCACCACCTATACTCTCACAGCCACAGGCACGGGCGGGCCCGTCAGCGCCCAGGTCACCGTCGAGGTAGGCACCGACACCGACTCGCTGATCGTCAACGGCGGCATGGAAAGAGGGACCCTCGGCGTCTGTCCGGATAATTGGAGTCTCATCTCCGGTCCCTGTCTTCAGAGCGCCGCGGACCACGCCGACTTCAGCCGTGTGATGGAGGTATGGAACGACCCGGCCGTTCCCCTGATGGCCAAGACGGCGCAGGCCTTGACGCCCGCCAACGCCGCCCTGGCGGCGGGTCATCAACTCACTTTGACGTATTGGATGAAGTCCCCCGGTCTGCCCGGGCACGCAACGAACTCGGCCATATACTCCTACCGGATCAACGGCGTATGGACCAATTGCACCGTACACATGGACTGCGACTACTCTCAGAACTTCATCCCCGGCTACTGGAAGAAGTACACCGTTAACTCCATTGTTATTCCGGGCAATATCAACCCGCAGACCGACCTTGTGTCCATAAGCATCAATCCCTTCAACGACTGGATAGGGAGCCAGAGCGCCTGCGTTTACCTCGACCGCGTGAAGTTGGTGGTGGACGACACGCCGCGGAGCGTGTCCATCGACTCATTCAGCGTCACCCCCAGCACGATCGGCCCGGGGGATGCATGCCTGATGACGTGGCGGATGAGCAATGCCACCTCCGCCGGCATAGACCACGGCATTGGCGCTGTGGACGCGAACAGCCTGTCTGCCGGCCAGCTCACCGCCGGCGGCGTCTTCCCGGGGCCCGCCACCGACACGACGTACACCTTGACCGCGCAGGGCCTCAACGGGCCGGTGACCGCCACTGCGTCGGTGACGATCCGCTGCAACTTGACGATGGCCGCCGACCCCGATGCGGGAGGAACTACTACACCCGC
>Ga0209083_1004462_pt1 | contig 10697 bp, 11 predicted proteins | sample AM7aDNAmetaG_FD_184132 | JGI IMG/M metagenome (GOLD analysis project Ga0209083, IMG submission 184132) | Freshwater microbial communities from Finland to study Microbial Dark Matter (Phase II) - AM7a DNA metaG (SPAdes) (version 3) | ecosystem: Environmental > Aquatic > Freshwater > Lake ...
TGGCGTGCGGGTAGCCATAATTATACGCACTCGACGCGTCGATGCTGTATCCGTTGGCGAGGGCGTTGGTCAGGCCGTAACTGGCGGCGTTCGTCAGCACGTTGTTCAGCAGGGTGAAAAAGTCCGGGGCGATGATTTTAAGACCGGGACACAAGAGCCGCGCCTGATTGATCGTGTTGGAGAACGCCAGATTGTAGGCGATGCAGCCATTGCGCATCGTATTTGTGAAAGTGCTTTGGTTGTAAGCGGGAATCTTGGAGATATCCACGGCATTGGGCAGGACCAGATTGCGGACACCCTTGGCATACAGATTGGTGATGATCTGCAGATGATTGGTTTGCGCCTGCTTGATGGCGGTGGTCCATTGGGCTGCCGTAAGATGCCAACTCGAGGCGTCAAAGGTGTCGGCGTTGCAGACCCAGACGACGAACAGGGCATTGGCCGGATTCGGCGGCGCGGAGAAGGTTTTTAACTCGACCACTAAATTGGAACTGTTGTGATCGTAGTAGGAATTGTTTTTACTGGCGTCATAAACCAGTCCCTGCCGCTGTGCCAGCACTTCCACCCACACCCGGCCGTTGGAAAATCGTTTACCATAATAATCCGACCCAGGGGTGTTGTCGGTCGTGCTGGAAAGGGCGTCGCCAAAGACGTAGAGCGACGAGTAGGTCGCGCGCGCCGGAAAAAGAATAATGCCGTAAAAGGCAACAACCAATGTGAACTTAAAAAGGATTTTCACCGCGGCAAACTGGCTTGTTTCTCAAAAAAGTAAAGCAGACTTTTATAAAAAAATGTTGTTTCCGCTGGAGCTCCCCATATGGATGATCCTCACCCTCAGCCCGTTCGCTCCGCCCGCTCGCGGCGGGTGGGGCAATCCAAGCCCTGAAAACAGCAAAATACGCTGCCCTGCGATGAATAGGACATTGCCGCAGCATGGCTGGAAAGCGAAGGGTCTCAACTCGCAGCACGGCTGCCAAACTTCGCCGCGCGGTTTATTTCAGGCGCTTTCTTCTGATTGGCGCTGCGGATTGGGACAATCCGCGTTCCGAAAAAGATAAAATGGAATAGCATCCGGCGGGATATTTGCTGGCACGCCGTCCGGTGATAGGTAAGCTTCCGCTCCAAGTGCAGCCTCCACGCTCAACCATTAGATTTGTTTCGTTGTTAGAACTGCTGAACCGGCTCAAGATGGCGGGGTTGCTGGCGGTTTTGGCCTGGGACGTTTCGGCGCTGAAAGTGTCCGCGAACGGTTTCGGGCTGCCCGATCAGGACGCCTTCGCCACGGCGCGCGGCGAGGCGTTTGTGGCCACGGCAGATAATGCGTCGGCCATCTACTACAATCCAGCGGGCATCACGCAGCTCACGAACAGTAATTTTCGCGGCGGCGTCTATGGCGTTTATTTCCAACCGAGCTACACGCCGCCGAACAGCGCCCCCAATCATGGGCATACCTACGACAGCTCGGACAACTTCGCCGCGATTCCCCAGTTCTTTTTCACCTACCGGACCAAGAATTCGCCGTTCAGTTTCGGGCTAGGTGTTTATGCGCCCTATGGCGGCAATATGAGCTGGCCGCAGGACACGGGCTTCCGTTCGGTGGCCCTCAGCGGTTCGCTGAAATACATCACCATCAATCCGGTGGTGGCGCTAAAGATTCTGCCGAGTCTTTCCCTGGGCGGCGGCGTGATGGTGAATTACGCGAAACTCAGCCTGTATCAGGGGCTGCTGCCTACCGCGACCCCGAAGACCAATTTTTTCAATTTCCGCGGTGACGGCTGGAGCGCCGGTTACAATGTGGGCCTCCTCTGGCAGCCGGTTGAAATAATTTCGTTCGGGGCCACGTTCCGTAGTTCAGCCAACATGCATTTCCAAGGCAATACGGATTTCCAATTGCAACCACGACCTTACTATAACCGCGCACAGCGAGAGGCGGCGGCGGAGTTCACCTTTCCCCTGACGACCGTGGTCGGGGTTTCCTACCGGCCCACGCCGAAATGGAACCTGGAGGTGGACGCGAACTACACCGGCTGGAACAGCTTTGGCACGACCTCCATTGAGCAGTCGCCGCCACCGGTAAAAAATCCCTTTCAACAAAACATCCCGGTGAAGCTGGGCTGGCAGGACAGTTGGATGTATGAGTTCGGCGTGACGCGCTACTTCGACCACGGCTGGCATGTGAGTGGCGGCTATGTCTTCAATGAAAACTCGGTGCCGAACAAGTATTACACGCCGCTGGCGGCAGACATGGACCGGGATTTCTTCAGCTTGGGCGCCGGTCACAAGGGGAGGACGTTTGATTTTGATGTCGCCTATCAATTCGGCTACGGCCCCACGCACACGGTCACCGGCAGCACTCCGTCCACCACGCCGGGATCAGATGCCGGCCAGTCCGCCGACGGTAAATACGGCTTCAACAGCCAGGCGGTCATCGTGTCGGTGGGGATGCATTTTTGACGGGCGACAACTAACTGTTTGCCGGGGTCGGTGCGCCGGCATAGCATCGCGCGGCTTGTTTCAACCAAAAACAAACTCTTGTCATGAATGACCTCTCGTTCGCCGGCGTGCCGGACGCCCAATCGCATTTTGTTTCCGTCGGCGGGAACCGGATCCATTATGTCACGGTCGGTCAGGGAAATCACACCCTCGTCTTCGTTCATGGCTGGGCGTGTCATCTGGGTTTCTGGCGCGAGCAGGTCGCGGCACTGGCGAAACATGCGCGACTTGTGCTTATTGATCTTCCCGGCCACGGCCAGAGCGACAAACCGGAGACAGCCTACACGATGGATTTTTTTGCCGGGGCGGTGCTCGCCGTTCTGCGCGATGCCAAGGTGGAACAGGCGACGCTCATCGGCCACAGCATGGGCGGGGCGGTCATGTGCCAGGTGTATCATCAGGCACCGGAAAAAATTGCCGCGCTGGTGTCGGTGGATGGTCTCTTATGCCGGCTACCCGGCACACCCGCGGAAGGGCGGGCGCTCGCCGGTCCGTTCGCCATGCCGCATTATCGCGAACACGCCGCCGGATTCATCCGCACCTTGTTCCCGTTTCCCGGAGCCGGGAAGTTGTGCGAGCAGGTCACATCCGAAATGCTCAAGACCCCGCAACACGTCCTGCTTGGCGGAATGCTGGCAATGGTGTCTCCGGATCAACCCGATTGGATTTTACCGAAGGTGAACGCACCCGTCCTCGTCCTCAACGCCCGCAGCCCCTGGTGGAATGCCGACTACGAAAACTACGTCCGCTCGCTTTCGTCGCAGACGGAATACCGGGTGATGGAAGGTGCCAGCCATTTTCTCATGCTGGAGCAGCCTGCGGCATTCAACTCCTTGCTTGTGGAAATGTTGCGGACTCACGGTCTGATCGGGCGCTAACCCGTGTCGGTGGTGGCCCGTCAAAACAGGAATCGTGCTTGACGCGGACGGCATTTTTGATTGGAGTATGTCCATATGAAAAAGATAATTTTTGCGGCGTTTGCAGGCATCGTCATCGTTGTCACTGGATGCGTCAGCACCGTCAGCGGCACCCACTCGCCGGCGATCACCTGGTCCAAGGACAAGGTGGAAGGCCGTTACCAGCGTTCCGTGGATCAGGTCTATGCGGCATCCGTCGCGGTCATCCAGGCCAATGGCGTGATGATTCAGGAATATATCCCGCACGACACCACCAACACCGTGCGCTCGGTGCAGGGCAAGGTGAACGAGAAAAATGTCTGGATCAGCGTTCAGTCAGTGGATCCCACCATCACCCAAGTCACGGTGCAGACGCGCTCAACCATGGGCGTCAGCGACGTGGATCTTTCTCACGAGCTGGAAAAAGAAATCGCGCTGCAACTGGCGCGCTAAGTTCGCCTCACGCATTTCTCCGAATGCGGTCGGGATGTTTGGCCCGGCTGACGGCGGTGTCGTAGGTGATCAGGCATTTGCAATACAGGTCGTAGAGCGAGTTGTCCATCAGCACCATGCCATCCTTGCGCCCCGTCTGCATGGTGTTCTCCAACTGGTGGAGTTGATTTTCCCGGATCATGTTGCGCACCGCCCCGTTGGCAACCAGCAGTTCATAAGCGAGTATTCGGCGCGTCCGGTCCGCCGCCGGCAACAACTCCTGCGAAATAATTCCCTGCAACGCGTTCGCCAGTTGCAGCACGATCTGCCGCTGCGCGCTCCCTTCAAAAACGCCGATGATACGTTCCAGTGCGTGTGAAGCATTCGGCGAATGCATCGTGGCTAGGACGAGGTGGCCGGTTTCGGCCGCCGTCATGGCCGTGGAAATCGCCTCGTGATCGCGCATCTCGCCCACGACAATCACATCCGGATCCTGGCGCAGCACGTGGATCAAGGCGCGATTGAACGAACGCACATCGGTCAGCACCTCCTGCTGCACGACGATGGCGCGCTTGTTTTGATGAACGAATTCGATGGGATCTTCGATCGTGACAATCTTGCAGCGGCGCTCGCTGTTGATCAGGTCCACCAGATAATTGAGCGTCGTGGTTTTGCCCGCGCCGGTTGGGCCGGTGATCAGCACGAGCCCGTTGGGTTTGCGCGCCAGATCGTCCAAGTGGGGTGGCAGTCCCAATTCCTCCCGGGTGGCGACGCGGTCGCCACAAAAACGAAAACTCATTTCCGGATGGCCGTTGCGCCGGTAAAACGTCATCCGCACCCGGCCGGCAACGCTGTGTAGGAGCGAAATGCACAGCTCCCATTCCTGCTCGAATTTTTTCTTTTGCAGGTCGTTGAGCAGGCTGTCCGCCATCTCCGTGATGTCTTCCTCGGTCAGGGCGTCCTCGTCCGCGATGATGATCTCGCCGTTGACGCGGTAGGCCGGCGGCACGCCCACGACGAGGTGCAGGTCCGAGGCGTCGAACTCGTTCACGGAAGACAGGAGGCGGTCCAGGCTGGGTGTGCTCATGGTTTGAAAAATTTTCGGCACCAGTCGCGTGTGCGCGGCCAGAAACCGGCATGGGAAAGTTGCGTGAAGGCGAGGCTGGCGGCGTGGCATTCCGGGTTCAACTGATACGCCTGCGTGAAGGAATTCTCGGCGGCGCTGATCAGGCCCAGCGCCCGCTGGCACTGGCCGAGTTCCAGCCACAAAATAAAATGGCTCGTGTTCCATTCGACCGCCTGTTGCAGGAGTTTCAGCGCGAGCACGAATTGCTTGTAGCAAACCCGGATTCGCGCCGCGAGCCATAGCGTGAACCAGTCCTTGGGCGCCAGCAGGAGCGCCTTCTCAAAACAATAATCGGCGCGCTGCTCCTTGCGCGCCAGCATTACGTCACCGCGCGCGAGCCAGACGTAGGGCGTGTCGCCGCGCTCCTCGATGGACGCGTCCGAGAAAGCCAGCGCGCCCTGCAAATCGCCCGTGCGTCCGAGCGCGACGGCTTTGGCGGCGAGCAGATCGGGTTCGTTCGGAAACCGCTCCAGGGCTTTATCGGCCCACAATTTTGCTTCGCGAAATTCGCCGAGTTCGATGAGCATGCGCACCTGACCGGTCCACGCCGCGGCGTTTTTGGGATTGAATTCCAAAACTTTTGAATAGAACCGCAGGCCCTGCTCGAAGTTGCCGCTCTCGAACGCGGCGCGCGCCCCGGCAAGATAGAACGCCTCGTCCTTGACCAGCTCCCGCGGCGATTGCCGTGGCTGGTCTTCGGATTCACCGCCCAACTCAAGATTGATGAACCGGCTCATATAAATGTTGTTTCCGTCCGAACCAATGCTGGAAAGGTTTGCCGACGAACTCCACTTCGGAAACCGTTGCCATCTGCAACATCACGGCGGCAAGGTTAGCTTCACCGAAATTACCGTGGCCGGTTATAGCAAGTTCCGGCCAGACAAACCAATGGTTTTCCGGCACGACCAGTTCGCCGCGGTTCGGCATGTGCGGCAGCATCGGCTGGGCGACACCGTTGACGGAAAAGCTGTTGGTTGAAAATTCCACGCGGTCGCCCGCCGCTGCCAGCACTGGTCCCCAACTGTAACCGCCTTGCAGCCACGCCGCACCGCCTTCGCGATGCGCGTCGCCCACGTAATGCTCCGAAAATGAATACATGATCCAGTCGCCGCGCCGGATCTGGCCGGGCGGGGTCAGGCGCTGGACGATCACCACGTTGCCGCGCATGCGCAGTGGCATGATGAGATGCGCCTCGGCCAAATGGGTAAGCGGCGCATAAACCATCAGCCAGACCGCCAGCAGCGTGATAAGGGCAAGCAACAGCCGCAGGCCAAACTCGCATTGGGCGCGCAGCCAGTGGCCTTCCAGAAAAATGATGCTCGAGGCATGCGCGGAGATCATCAGGCCATAACCGAGGCTGCCCAGTTGGTAGCCCAGCGCCACGATGAAGAGCGCCGCCGAAAAAAAATACACGCCCATAAACGACCAGCCCAGCGTGAGCCGTCCGTTCGCGAAAAAGGCATAGCCCGGCAAGAGGAGGCTTAAGATGAGTTGTTGAAGCGTGAATCCGGCTGGCAGGTGGATGCGTTCGAGGTGCAGCAGACGCTGCAATTTGAACCACGGGGAAAATACGCGGCCATACCACCGCGCCCGGGGCGGATAATATTCCGAAGGCTCCTCTTCGATGTTGGGTCTGGCCACGCGTAAAAGTCAGACGAAAATTCAGTGCCGCTGCTCGATATTGAACCGCACCTGCTCGTCCGGCTCATAAAACTCGCTGGTCTCGCGCTGCGATTTGAGCTCGCCGACGACCTGCTCGAAAATTTTCATCGCCTCGAGGCAGCTCTTGCCCTTGTAACCCTTGACGTGGATTTCCACGCTCCCGTCGGGTGCGATCGTGATGTCAAATTCGCGTTGTGGCATAAAAAATTTCAGGGCCAGCCTTCAACGGGCCTGATCATTTATTGGTGGTTTGGATTTGTGTGATCCACAAAGACAATTGCCGGTCTCTGTATTTAGAACAAGGTCAATGGTGTCTTGACCATCTTTGCATTCAAAACGGATTGTGATCGCAGGAGTTCCTGGAATTTTTGCATCCGTAAATCTTTCCGGTTCTGTGACTAGAGAATTCAATCTCCGTCGGGCTTTTGTGAGCAGCCGATCGTTGCTGGCACGAACAGCTTTTCCATTACTCGTTTCTGATGTCAGAAAAAGCTCAATCGTGTCACTGCGGTCTCTGCAAGAAAAATGAACCACGACTGTTCGCGCTTCTAAAATTTTTACTTCCGTGAATTCTTCTGGTCTCCTGAGTATTGTGGAAAGTGGATTAAGCAACATAGAATCCAACTCGCTGCGTTCCTTGATAAGCAGATCATTGTTATTCATAGTTCAATTATCCCAGTGCCGCACCTTCAGCCGGATGGCGTTGTTTTCGTCCACTTCCTCCTCCACCACGTTGAAGCCGCGCGCGCGGACCTCGTCGAGCAGCCGACGGTGGACGTATTTTTGCACCACGCGCTGGCTCAATTCCTCGCCCATGGCCCGCAGTTCCTCGTCCGAATGGCCCGGCCCGGTCACGCAAACCGAGGCCTTCCCGCGCGCGTCCCGTGAGAAAGTCACCGTCACACTGCCGCGCGTGACCTTGATGCGCTGGTCGCGGCCGAGCTGGTTCGTGACGATCTCGCTTTGCTCGATCTCCAGCTGGACGGCGCGTTCGCCGGTCCGGCTGACGCTGCTCTCCTGGCGCTGCTGGATGCCCTCCTCGACAATGGTGTAGCCGAGCGACGTTGCCGCCGCCGCCACCGCCGCGCTGAACGCCGGCCAGGCCGCAATGACAACGGGTGTTAAAATGCAAACGCAGCTCATATTTTGGTTCGGTTCACTAGTTTTGACCGGGCTTTGCGGATTTCGTCACGCGATAATTCTTCGCGCTGAAATCTATTTCCATGTTGCGCCCGCGCCCGGCGGACACCACGCCAGACCAGCGCCGCGACGACGATCACAATTCCCGGCACCAGTTCCAGAAAATGGCGCTGCAAATCGAACGCGCTAAAATCCATCGCGCCAAGAATTTTGAAAATGAGCACGCCCAGCAGGAACAGGCCAAAGAATCCGAACAGGCTGAAGAAGAAAAGGGAGCCATAGCGCCGGTCCTTGGCGCGATCATACAAATTGTTCCAGATCGAATTCATGAGGCGTCACAACTCCATCCGCCGCTCCGGTGGCGGGTTCTGCACATCGTTCGGCACGCTGGCGTTGCGCGCGCGGCCCGCCGCCCAGTTACGCTGCGAGCTGATTTTTTCCGCCATGGTCTTGGCCATCGGCACGGTTTGCGACAACGCGGCCAGGACATGGGCCGTCTCCAGCGCTTGCTTTTCGTAAAACGCGTCGTAGAGGGCGCTGACGATGGATTCCTCGATTTCCGCGCCGCTATAGTCGTTGCTGGCTTGCACCAGAACCGGCAGGTCGAACTGCTCCGGGTCACGCCCGCGCTTGGCCAGATGAATTTTGAAAATTTCCGCGCGCTCCTCCTCGCCCGGCAGATCCACGTAAAAAATCTCGTCGAGCCGGCCTTTGCGCAGAAGTTCCGGCGGCAACTGGGAAACGTCGTTCGCCGTGGCCACCACGAACACCGGCGCCTTTTTTTCCGAGAGCCAGGTCAGGAACGTTCCGAACACGCGCGCGGTCGTGCCGCCGTCGGTGGCGCCGGAACTTTGCGAACCGACGAACGCCTTGTCGATTTCGTCCACCCACAGCACCGCCGGCGCGACGGATTCCGCGACGGCAATCGCCCGCCGCACGTTTTCCTCCGACGAGCCGACGAGACTGCCAAACATGCGGCCCATGTCAAACCGCAGCAGCGGCAATTGCCAGCGCCGCGACACCGCCTTGGCGCACAAGCTTTTTCCGCAGCCCTGCACGCCGAGCAGCAGGATGCCTTTTGGGGCAGGCAGGCCGAACGCCCGCGCCTCGTCGGTGAACGCAATCGCGCGCTTGGTCAGCCATTCCTTCAACACGCTCAAGCCGCCGACGTTGGAGAAATCCTCTTCCGCTGAGTAATATTCCAACAGACCGCTCTTGCGGATGATCTGCTGTTTCTCGGCGAAGACGGCGTTCACATGATCGCCGCTCAAGCGTTGTTCCTGGACGATGATTTTCGCGAAAACATTCTCCGCCTCGCCGAGCGTCAGGCCCAACGCCGCCTGCAACAGCCGGTCGCGGCCCTCCGCATCCAGATCTATCCGGATTTGTTTGTGAGTGCTGACTTCGGCGATGATCTTGTCGAGCATCACGCCCAGATCCTCCTTCGTCGGCTGGGGAAAATTGATGACGGTGACTTCCTTGTCCAGCTCCGCCGGGATTTCCATCACCGGCGAGATGAGGATGATGGTCTTGAAGCTGTTCTTCAGGTGCAGCGCGATGTCCTTCAACTTGCGGATGATGGCGAAATTATTTTTCGTCAGGAACGGATGGAAATCCTTGAAGAGAAAAATCGCCGGCTCGACCTGTTCGATGACCTGATCCAGCGCCGCCAGCGGATCTTTCGTCGAGGCGTTGCGTGTGTTCTTCGACTGGATGGACGAGCCGGCGGGCACGATGCCGTTGCTGAAGGTCCACTCGAACACTTTTTTCTGCCGCTTGGCCGCGATCTCGACGATGAGGTTTTGCACGCGCATCTCCTCGTTGGTGATGATGTAAAGGATCGGGTAGCGCGCGCGGATGAGCGTCTCGATTTCGGTGTGAAAATTCATGGTTCGTGATGTGTGATGCGTGATGCGTGACGCGGAAACGCACGCGGTGCGATCGCTTTGTCGTGCGGATTCAACTTGCGCAAAATCTCGGCCATGGGCTGCGTGAGATTTTGAACTAAGATCCGGCCGTCGGGCAAAATCAAAAGCTCCGCGCTCAATTCGTTTTTCGTTTTCTTCATGGAATCAAATTCAATCCCTTATCTTCGGCAAACTGCCACGCGCGCCGGTCTTCGTCGCCGGGAACCGTGCCGCGCAATTCGACATGCCGCGATGATTTCCACGCCGGCCAGAAGCCGGAACGCAGATTCACCTTCACGCCCGGCAGGTTTTCCGCCAGCCATTCCGCCACCGGCCGCCAGCAGCAATCCAAGTGTCCCGGCATGAGCAGGTGACGGACAATCAATTCGCTGTGTTCATTCGCCCAAAGCAGATTTTGCCGCACGAGGCTGGTGTAATCGGAAACTCTTGCCAGCCGCCGCGCGCAGTCGTCGTTGCCAAATTTGTAATCCGCCAGCCACACGTCGAACATGCCATCAAGCAGCGCGTGCGCCTGGGCCGATCCATGCGCGTTGGTTTTCCAGACCAGCTTCGCGTCGTCCGGCAGGTGCGAAACGAATTCCAGCGCGGCGGGCAAATGAATTGTCGGCTCGCCGCCGAGAATCATCACGGTGCGTGCGCCGTCCCGCAAAGCCGCCTTTGCCTTCGCCGCCATTTCCGGCGCGCTGAAATTCTTCCCGGCGCGCGGGTTCCAACTTTCCGCACCGGTGATGCAAAAGTCACAGCGCAAATCGCAGCCGCTCAGGGCGACGGCGAAGGTGGGAATCAATTCCAGTTCATCGGTCACTTCCGTCTGCGCCAGAAAAAACCGGGCGTCGGCACCGGCGTGGCACAGGCCGGTTTCGCCCGCCAGCCGGTTCACGCCGCAATGATGCGCGCAGAGCTGGCAGTCCGCCAATGCGGCGTGCGCGGTCACGGCGCGTTCACCGGCAACCGCCGAACGCGATTTTGAACTGCGGTGGCAGAGCGCAGCGGCGACACCGCTTTCGGGCGGACGGGGAT
>Ga0209083_1004464_pt1 | contig 10690 bp, 9 predicted proteins | sample AM7aDNAmetaG_FD_184132 | JGI IMG/M metagenome (GOLD analysis project Ga0209083, IMG submission 184132) | Freshwater microbial communities from Finland to study Microbial Dark Matter (Phase II) - AM7a DNA metaG (SPAdes) (version 3) | ecosystem: Environmental > Aquatic > Freshwater > Lake ...
GCAGAGCAGAGACTTCAACTGATCCGGCTCCCGTCTCAATGTTTGAAAGCATCATTATCCTGAAGCCGAAAGCTGAGTGGCGTTCGGGAATGACGAAGGCTGACATTGTTGCGGAACTGGACTCAAAACTGCAGCAGACAGGTGTGCGAAATGGATGGACACAGCCGATCATCAACCGCATCAACATGCTCTCGACCGGTGTGCGCACTGACCTTGGGGTGAAGATATTCGGCAATGACCTGAATGTGCTGAAGGATCTTGCCATTCAGGCTGAAACAATTCTCAAACCGATTAATGGGGCGGCCGACGTGGTGGCTGAACGGGTTACCGGAGGCAACTACCTGGACATCGACATTGATCGTCAGGCAGCAGCCCGGTACGGGGTCAGTGTGGGAGATATACAGGATGTGATAGAGACGGCTCTCGGCGGCGAGATGCTTTCGACCACGGTTGAAGGACGCAACCGCTTTCCGATCCGAATCCGCTACCTGCGTGACTACCGTGATAACATTGACTCCATCCGGCGTATTCTTGTGGGCGGTATGGAGGGCAGCCAGATTCCCCTGTCGCTGGTGACAAAACTGAAACTGTCGACCGGCGCACCTGAGATCAACAGTGAGGGTGGACTGCTTCGTTCGCTGGTCTATCTTAATGTTCGTGGCCGGGATATGGGAGGCTTTGTACCCGAGGCTAAACAGATTCTGGAACAAAAGCTCAAACTGCCGGCAGGTTATTATGTGACATGGTCGGGACAGTGGGAGAACCAGATTCGTGCCAAGGCTCGCTTGCAGGTGCTGATACCGCTGGGCATGGTGATTATCTTTATCCTGCTCTTCTTCACTTTCCATTCAGCCATAGAAGCTTCCATGGTGATGCTCTCTGTGCCTTTCGCTCTTGTGGGCGGGGTCTATCTGGTTTCGGCTCTGGGGTATAACCTCTCTGTTGCGGTCTGGGTCGGGTTTATCGCCTTATATGGAATTGCTGTGGAGACCGGGGTTGTGATGGTGATTTACCTGCATGAGGCGCTGGATAAGAAGCTTGTCAATGGGCCCTGCACCGAACAGGATATCTATGATGCTGCATTTGAGGGGGCGGTGCTCAGGCTTAGGCCGAAACTTATGACCGTTGCCGTGGCACTCCTGGGCTTGATTCCAATCATGTGGTCAACAGGTACGGGTGCTGATGTGATGAAACCTATCGCAGCGCCAATGATCGGCGGGATGATCTCCTCCGCAGTGCATGTGCTCATTATGACCCCTGTCATTTTTGTGCTGATGAAGACACGGGATCTGAAAAAGGGGCGGCTGCACCATTCGGGCATGAAACACTGACAATAAAAAAGCCCGGCGGTTACCGGGCTTTGAGGAGAGTCGCTCAAAAGGGAGTTACTTCACTGTATGGTCAACTGATGGGGGAGGAGGCTGCATACACGGCATATAAGCCTCCATGTGCTCCATCTGATCAATCTTTTTATCGATCTCTTTCAGCAGTGCTTTTTTCTCTGAAGGGCCAACACCCTTTATGATCTTCTGCTGCATTTTAATAATATCAACCATGGGGCGCATCATATCATGCATGGGGTTTTTCATGGGCATTGCTTTATCACCCATCATCGGACAGTTGGGAGTCATAGTACAGGGTTGATCCATCTTCATGGCTTTATTGGGCATTTGACCCTGCATCATACCCTCTTTCGGCTCTGCACTCGCAGAAACACTGAACAGCGTCAACCCCGCCAGAACAGTTAATAACATTTTCATTTTTTCTCTCCGTTAAACAGTTTACAATGAGCTTGTGGGACTCATAGAAACAACAATTGAAATACTACTTTTCTAACCGTCCTGTATAATAACAAATAGTCGCATTATTAGTTTAGTATACTCTCTTTTGAGGAATATGCTTCAGAAGTGTTGAATATTCTCCATATCGCTACAATCAGCAAGCAGTAAAAGGAACGCCATGACAGGCTGTATTGTTCTGGCATGGTAAATGATAGTGATTATAGACTGTTATAATAAAATTAATCAAAATAGAAGCAGTACCATGAAAACAAGCATAGTGATCACTATAGCACTTTTTACCTGTACAGCGACGACAGCATTGTTCGCTGCTGACCAGAAGGCAACTTCAAATGCCGCAAAAACCGTGGCGCCTCAAACGAGCGGTGTGAAGACATTGACCATACTCTATTCAAATGCCAAAAATATTGCACCAAATTCGTTTACGGTAAACACAGGCGAGAGGGTCCGACTTGAAGTCAATCCTCTGGATACAGCAACCGGGTGCATGAATACCATTATGGTGCCGGGATTGTGGGACAAACCTGAACCGATTATCAGGGGGAAAAAAATTGTTATGGAGTTTACGCCTAAACGGGCTGGGTCTTATAAGATCACTTGTGCCATGGGTGTGAACCGCGGGGTTATTGTGGTGAAGTGAAAGAGAGTGGGCAGTGGGCAGTTGGCAATGGCAGTAGAGAATAGGTCCTATAGGACTTATAGCGGCTTTGGGACTATCAAGAGTGAGATAAATACTTTGGTATGACGAGTAGGACTTATAGCGTCAAGGGGATGCATTGTGCCAGTTGTGCGGCGATTATTACCAAGAAGCTTTCGAAGGTTGAGGGCATTAGTGAGGTTAACGTCAATCTTGCTACCGAGAAGGCTAAGCTTGAGTTTTACAGCACTGCACTGTCGGCGGAGGCGGTTAATGATCTTATCGGCAAATACGGTTATACCTTCAGTGCTGAACAGACGGAAGAGAGGGGTAATGCTCTCCATTTAAAAGAGGAAAAAGAGAAAGAGCTTCAGGAGCAACTGAAGAAGGTGCGGTTTGCCCTGCCGGTGGCTCTGCTTGTGTTTATCCTTATGATGTGGGATACCGGTTCGATGTTTTTCTCTTTTATCCCGAACATGCCGATTTCCATGGAGTTGTTCAATCTTGTCTCCATGGTTATTGCCACCTATATGGTGTTCTGGATCGGGACTCCATTTCTGCACGGAATATCGATGTACGTTAAGAGTGGTGCGGCGAGTATGGATACGCTGATCGGCATCGGGACACTGACTGCCTATCTCTACAGTGCTGTTGTGACGCTGATTCCCTCCGTAAGAGAGCTGCTGCAAATACCCAACTATACCTATTTCGATGTTACCATTGTGGTGATTGGCTTTGTGCTGCTGGGGAAATACCTTGAGGCACGCTCTAAGATGAAAACCGGTGAGGCTATCGAAAAGCTGATTGGCCTGCAGGCTAAATCGGCCCTTGTGATACGCGAGGGAAAAGAGATTGAGATTGCGATAGAAGAGGTGAGAACGGGCGATGCTGTGATTGTCAAACCAGGGGGGAAAATACCTGTTGACGGCATGATTACCCAGGGGTATTCGTCACTTGATGAATCTATGGTGACCGGAGAGTCGATACCCGTTGATAAAGCGGTTGGTGACCAGGTCATCGGAGGCACCATCAACAAACAGGGATCGTTTACCTTCACCGCTTCGAAGGTTGGATCTGAGACGCTGCTTGCGCGCATTATACGGATGGTTGAAGATGCCCAGGGATCGAAAGCTCCCATACAGAATATGGCTGATAAAATTGCCGGGATTTTTGTTCCTGTTGTGCTGCTTCTTGCATTGGCGACGTTTATCATCTGGCTGACTGTCGGAACCTATTTTCTCGGATTTTCTATTGCACTCCCGTTTGCCATCTCCGGCCTTATCGGCATTCTGGTGATTGCCTGTCCCTGCGCACTTGGTCTGGCAACTCCTACAGCAATCATTGTAGGTATAGGGAAAGGGGCTGAGTACGGCATCCTTATCCGGAATGCTGAAAGCCTTGAAAAGCTCAGTTCAGTTGATACGGTGGTGTTTGATAAAACAGGGACGCTGACGACGGGCAATCCGCAGGTTTCAGATATCATAGCGCTTGACAGTGAGAGCAGCGCGGCTTCCCTTTTGCAACTGGCAGCCAGTGTTGAAAACCGCTCGGAACATCCTCTTGCTCAGGCAATTGTGACGGAAGCTAAAGAACAGCAGATCACTCTTAGCGATACCAGTGCATTTGAAGCTTTTGAGGGCATCGGCGTTTCAGCTGTGATCGATACCATTGCGGTGAGAGTTCGCAAACCGGTTGAGACTGAAAAAAACATCACTGAAGTTCAGAGAGTGCAGAAGGAGGGGAAAAGTGTCGTCATCGTTGAGATAAACGGGATATGCGCCGGTTTGATTGCGCTGAGCGATACAGTCAAAGAGGATGCAGAGAGGGCTGTTGACGCACTGCACAAGAAAGGGGTCAGGGTCATCATGCTGACGGGCGACAACCGGTTGGCGGCAGACTTTATGGCACGTCAAGTTGGCATTGACGAGGTGATTGCCGAGGTGCTGCCGCAGGAAAAGGCAATAAAAGTCAAAGAGCTGCAGGCGAAAGGAAGAAAGGTTGCCATGGTTGGAGACGGCATCAACGATGCACCGGCTCTGGCTCAGGCTGATGTAGGAATTGCTATGGCTACAGGAACTGATGTTGCCATTGAGTCTGCCGGAATTACCCTGCTCAAGGGCGATATCAGGAAGGTTGCCCAGGCAATCACCCTTTCGCGCGCCACTATGATGGTGATACGCCAGAACCTCTTCTGGGCGTTTATCTATAACATCATTGGAATTCCGCTTGCAGCTGGAGCTTTATACCCACTGTGGGGCATTGTTCTTAATCCGGTTTTTTCGGGACTTGCCATGGCAGGCAGCAGCGTTTCGGTGGTGAGCAATTCGCTAAGACTGAAGAGAAAGAAGCTGGAAGAATAGGTCCTATAGGGCCTATGAGACGTATAGGACCTATAGCAATTATGGGACTATAGGAAATCAGTGTTTGTCGGGGTGACTGAATTTAAAGGATATTTTGACCTGGTCTTTTGAATCCTCTTCAACTTTTGCCAGCTGTTCCGGCACTATAATCTCAGTCTTCACGCCAAGGTTAAAGTTAGCAATCTCTTTGCTTATGATCATTTTTTGAACTTTTATTACTTTGTTAAAAGCAAGATCATTCGCATCTTTTGGAGTGATATACAAAAATATAAGATCAGAGGCTTCATTGATACTTAAGCGGACTTCTCTGGTGATAGTATTTTTTGAAGAAGTTTTTTTATTGACAGTGTCGCTTTTGAAGATACGTATGATCTGTCCCCACCCTTGAGTGGAAGGTATAAACGATGCTTTTGCTTCTTCGTATTTCAGGTGATTACGAAGCTGTACGTAAAGTTTGGCCTCACATGTATTGGGATCTATAAAAATAATTGACACCAACAACCCTAATGCCATGAGAATATATTTCATCATTACTCCTTTGATAATCAGCGCTGACAATTAATAATACTGGAAGAATCTGAGGGACCTCATATCCTTGACACTATACAAAAAAATATTTCAAAACGGATTAAAAAATAATTAAACTCCGTTTAAGAAAATCTAACAGCATTACTGACCGCGTATCTCTGACGTACAGGCCGGGCAACGGGTTGCCTTGATTGGTATATTGCTAAGGCAGTACGGACACTCTTTTGTCGCTGGAGACGGAGGAAGCGGCTTTTCATCCCGACGAAACGTGTTAATTGCCTTGACGAGCAGAAAAACAGCAAAAGCCATGATCAAAAAGCTGATTACAGAATTCAGAAACATTCCGTAATTGATTGTGACAGCACCGGCAGCCTTGGCATCTGCAAGCGCAGCGTATGGAGCGGCAACCTTAGCCCCTTCTTTCAAAACAATATAGAGGTTTGAAAAATCGACTCCACCTACCAGCAAACCAAGTGGTGGCATCAGAACCTGGGAAACCATTGTATTGACAATTGTGCCGAAAGCTCCCCCGATAATGATACCAACGGCCATATCAACTACATTACCTTTAACGGCAAATTCTTTGAACTCTTTCAACATAGAGAGCGCTCCTGATAATGTTCTCGAAAACCAATCGTGATCAATTTAGCGAGTTAAATTCTGAATACACGTCACCAATCGATTTTTTTTGTCTATTACCTTTGTACTTTGAATTAAGTAAACGACTCGAAAAACCCATTATCAATGATAAAAAGAATTCCCCCCATAATTCTGGCCTTGCTGTGGTCAGTTCCAGCTTTTGCTGCACACCCTTTGATGACTGATGATACCGGAACTCAGGGAAAAGGGAAATTTCAGTTTGAGTATAACGGCGAATATTCAAGAGATGATGAACATGAAGCAGGCGTTGCGGAAAAGGAAACGAGTGGAACTCTTACTGCCGCACTGACCTATGGCATGACCGATAACCTGGATATCGTAGTCGGGCTTCCCTGGCAGTGGGGTTCTCTCAGTGTGGATGGGAACCTTGTTTCCAATGATAATGGGATCGGTGATACATCGGTCGAAGTTAAATGGAGATTTTTTGAATGTAAAAAGGAAGAGTTCAGCGTAGCTCTGAAGCCGAAAGTGATATTTCCAACCGGGGATGCTCAAAAAGGATTGGGTAACGGTAACATATCTGGGGGTGTGCTGCTGATTGCTACCAAGGAGTGGGAGCACAGGGCTCTGCACGGTAATATCGGGTACACCCACAATTCATACGCATTGGCACAGGATAATGCAATATTAAAACAGGATATCTGGCATGCTTCAGTTGCTGCGGAATTTCATATGACTGAGAAACTGCGCTCTGTAGCTGATGTAAGCATCGATAGCAATAATGAGAGGACAGCGGATCCTAATCGTGTTTTTTTGCTCGGCGGATTGATCTACAGCGTAAATGACACCTTTGATCTTGATCTGGGTGTAAAAGCTGGATTGAACCATGCTGAGACAGATAAAACTATTCTTGCCGGACTTACTACAAGATTTTAAACTGAGCTTGACAAAACTTTTATAATGAAAATACCCCCTGGATCAAGAAGACACCAAGGGGTATTGTATTTTAAGCTCGATTCTTATAAACGGTTAACTCACTTGAGCGGCAGCCCTCTGGCTTTCAGCCATGCCTTGGCATCGGGATCGTTTAGTTTTGCTGCTTTTTTATAATCCGCTATGGCGCCCTCTTTATCTCCGAGCAGACCTTTTGCTGTAGCTCTATTACTGATGGCTAACGTAGAAAATGGGTTAAGCTCAATAGCCTTCGTGTAGTCTGCTATGGCGCCATTAAAATCCCATGCCTTCGTTTTTGCATTTCCCCGATTAATGTAGGCTATAGCATATTTAGGGTTAAGCTCAATAGCCTTCGTATAATCTTCTATTGCGCTCTTAAATGCACCATTTTGTTCTTTTTGAATCCCTCGATTAGAATATCCCTGAGGATTTTTAGGATCAATCTCAATAACTTTCGTAAAGTCAGTTACTGCTCCAAGAGTATCGCCGATAGAGTTCTTTATAATCCCTCGTCGAATATATGCATAGGTGTCCATGGGGTCCTGTTCAATTGCCTTTGTGTAATCGGCTATAGCTCCCTGTGTATCGTGCGATTTAAGTTTTGCTGCCGCACTGGAGTACAGCGGTTTCGAATTTACAGCCGCAGAAGCAGAAGGAGACGCAAGCATTAAAGCGATGCTGGCCGTAAATAAACAACGAACAAGATTTTTCATGGATAAATCCTTATTGATAAACTGTTAACCGTAATTCTCAAATTCAGCAGGAGCATAAACGATATTACTGCAATAAGTAAGCCAAAAGAATAAGAGGAAACAACTAAAAGGCATCGATATTCTCACTAATAGCTAACTTTATAATAATATAGAAATTACATATGCTATTTCATGAGTCAATCTGAATGTTTGGTAAAAATACTCTAGCGCCTCAAATTGAGACATAATAATTCTTTATCTGTCTCCCTACCCATTTCAGCTCAGCCAGACAATCAAATATCTTCAGGCTCCACACAAAAAAAAAGAGCCGCATGACTGCGGCTCCGTTTTAACATAATTTCAAGAACGCGGTTAGTGCTCGTCGACCTTTATTCTCATTGAGAAGAAGGAGCGATGGACAAAAACCAGTGAAAGGGCAAAAAAGATTGCGGCCAGAGAGAGTGCTATCTGAGGAGGAAGTTCGATAGCCAGCTCGATGGCAAGGAGACCAAACAATGTGGTGAACTTGATGATCGGATTCAAAGCAACCGAAGAGGTATCCTTGAAAGGATCGCCGACCGTATCACCGACAATTGAGGCATCATGAAGCGGAGTGCCCTTGGCATTAAGCTCAGTTTCAACAATCTTCTTGGCGTTATCCCATGCACCGCCGGCATTGGCCATAAAGATGGCCTGGTAGAGACCGAAAAGCGCAATGGAGATGAGATAGCCGATAAAGAAGAATGAGTCGAGACAGGCGAAAGCCAGTGTCGTAAAGAATACGGTAAGAAAGAGGTTGATCATACCTTTCTGGGCAAACTTGGTACAGATTTCAACAACCTTCTTGCTGTCTTCGATGGAGGCTTTTTCAACGGAACTGTCAAGGTTGATGTTATTCTTGATGAATTCCACCGCATAGTACGCTCCCGTTGTGACGGCATTCATTGAGGCTCCGGTGAACCAGTAGATGATTGCACCGCCCATCATGAGGCCAAGGAGGAACGGAGGCGAAAGGATTGAGAGCTTTGCAATTGCACCTGTATCAGCGAGACCGTTGGTCAGGATCATAATGATCGAGAAGATCATTGTGGTGGAACCGACCACAGCAGTACCGATAAGCACCGGTTTAGCAGTTGCCTTGAAGGTGTTGCCTGCGCCGTCGTTGGCTTCAAGGTAGCGTTTGGCATTGTTAAAGTCAGGCTGGAAACCAAACTCGCTCTGAATCTGCTGCTTGATATTCGGAATAGTTTCGATCAGTGAAAGCTCATAGACTGACTGAGCGTTGTCTGTAACCGGCCCATACGAGTCGACTGCAATGGTGACAGGACCCATGCTGAGAAATCCGAAGGCGACAAGACCGAAAGCAAAGACCGAAGGTGCAAGCATGATAACCTTGGTAAGGCCGACAGTAAGAAGCCCTTGCGAAGCAATCAGCTCAGGAGTAAGCCCGAGAGTGGCTATGCCAAGTGTGCTGAGGCCGTAGGCGGCTCCCATCAAACCGACAATGGCAAGGCCCATCCAGTAGGCACTGAAATTACCGGCAACAAGACCTGCAAGAATGTTCAGGGCTGCGCCTCCCTCTTTGGAGCATTGAACGACGTTACGGACATGGGCACACTCTGTGGAGGTGAAGCGGTTCACCAGCTCAGGAATAAGTGCACCGGCAATCGTTCCGCAGGTGATGATCGAAGCAAGCTTCCACCACATGGTGCCATCGCCGAGTGTGCTGATAAGGAAGTAGGATGCTATGTAGGTAAGGATGATTGAGACAATCGAGGTAAGCCATACCAGAGTGATCAGTGGCTTCTCGAAATTCATCTCATCGGCATTGCTGTACTTCATCTTGGCCAGGGCAGCATTGGTCCAGTAGGAGAACGCACTGGCAAGAATCATCACAAGGCGCATGGCGAAGATCCAGACAAGCAGCATGATCTGTACTTCGGGAGCCTTGATGGCTAGAAGGATAAAGGAGATCAGGGCTACACCGGTAACACCGTAGGTTTCAAAACCGTCAGCTGTAGGACCAACTGAGTCACCTGCATTGTCGCCGGCACAGTCGGCAATAACGCCAGGGTTACGGGCGTCATCTTCCTTGATCTTGAAAACGATCTTCATAAGATCGGAGCCGATGTCGGCAATCTTTGTAAAGATACCGCCGGCGATACGAAGCACTGAAGCACCGAGCGACTCACCGATAGCAAAACCGATAAAGCATGGTCCGGCAAAATCGCGAGGTACAAAGAGAAGGATGCAGAGCATAACGAAGAGTTCGATGCTGATAAGCAGCATACCGATACTCATACCGGCTCTGAGAGGAATTTCGTAGGTTGGAAAAGGTTTGCCGCCGAGACTTGCGAATGCTGTCCTTGAGTTGGCAAAGGTGTTGATCCTCATACCGAACCAGGCAACGATATAACTTCCGAGAATACCGATAAGACTGGCTACTAGAATGAAAATAACCTTGATCGCAGGAAGGTGCCGAAGCCAACCGAAATAGGCGACAATAATGGCTCCGATAAGAACCCAGAGTATGAGAATAAATTTACCCTGGGTGACAAGGTAGGTTTTGCAGGTTGCGTAGATCAGCTCGCTGATCTCCCGCATGGCGCTGTGAACTGGAAGCTTGCGAATTCCGACATACTGTATGATCCCGAAAACCATACCGAACAGACAGACTGCAAGACCCCACAAAAGAAGAGTGCTTCCGGGTATTCCGCCAAGGAATGACACCGAATGCAAATCAGGCAACAACAAATCGGCCTCGCTTGCAAACGCATTTTGCGACTGCAACACAATGCCTAGACCTCCCAGAATTGAAACAATTCTGGACAACCATGTTACTTTTAACGATTTTTTCATTGCTTTTTTTTTCACTGTTTTTCTTGACTCAAGAAAAAAATGTTGTCAGCTAAATCATAAGAAGGAACAATCCTGTTGGAAACAGTAAGATGTAATTTGCAACTTTTTTAAGGAATCTCAATACCTTTTTGTAGAAGTTCTTATGGGATTCACCCTGATTCGGGGTCCATCGTTGCAATGTGTTTTTCCATTATCTCCATGAATGTTTTATTACAGATTCTGCTTTGCTCCTGCTATATTCTTGGCGGTTGCTGTACTCTT
>Ga0209083_1004465_pt1 | contig 10682 bp, 2 predicted proteins | sample AM7aDNAmetaG_FD_184132 | JGI IMG/M metagenome (GOLD analysis project Ga0209083, IMG submission 184132) | Freshwater microbial communities from Finland to study Microbial Dark Matter (Phase II) - AM7a DNA metaG (SPAdes) (version 3) | ecosystem: Environmental > Aquatic > Freshwater > Lake ...
CGGCAGCACCGACGCCCGGCGCATCTCTTCCTCTTCCCTCGCCTCCCGCGTCTCCATCGCCGCCCGCAGATGCCCGTAAAGCTCCAGCCGCTCCGCGATAAACCCCGACGCTGCCTCCCCATACATCGACTTCAACGCCGCCGCTTTCAGCTTGTCCGGATTGTTTTGGCGCCACTTCTCCAGCGTCACCAACTCCACGGCCACCCCGTCCGAGTCCGCGCCGAAGACCCGGATCAATTCCTTGCGCATCTCCTCGGTCAGTTTCCCCTTCACCACAATATCGTCGCCGACGGCCCGCAAGATCTCCGTCATGTAATCCAGGCCGGCGGTGCTCATCTTCAGCTTCGACTCGCCCAAAACGCCCTGCGTTTCCTCGAATCGCGTCCGCTGCCCGGCGCGGTGGCGCAGCCGTGCCCAGACGCCCCCGCCCACGCTCTGGGCGATCTCCCCGCTCTCGGCCCGCAGCACGCGGCGTTTGCGCCAGTAGCAGGTGACGATCTGCTCCACCAGCATTTCCTCCAGCGCCCCGACCGGCGCGCACTGCCGCCAGAACTGCCGGTGCAACGCCTCCAGCTCGCGCGGGGATTCCTTGATCCAAAAGCCCTGGAGCACCGCCTCGCGGGCCAGCAGGCCGTGTTGGAGGGCGTTCAGGCGCGAGCGGGCCTTGCCCTGCGGCGTTTTCGGTCCGGTGGAATGGCGGGAGTTGCGGCGGTTGGCCGTGATCTGTCGAGGGGTCATGTTTTTGGTCTGTCCTTTGTTCATGGGATTCTCCTTGGGGGTGTTGGGGTGGATATTACGTCAAGAGAAGTATAGCATATTTCTCTAACCTGTCAAGGTAAAATCGCTTGCATGATGGAGGCGTGCCCCGCCAGCGACAACCTGGCAGGGCGAGGCGTCCCCGCCGAGCCGGGCGAAGGCTTCAGCCAAGAGAATGGTGCGCCAATTTGAGAACGTTGCGGCGCGCCCGGCGGTCGCGCCCTACCAGCAACAACCCGGTAGGGCCGGACCCGCCCGAGTCTGATTCAACACTCCGGCAGCCGACGCGTTAAGCAACGTAGAACGGGCTGCCAAGGCGTTACTCGATGAATACAGCCGTTCGCATGAATGATCAACGGATGTTGAGGACGTGTTGCGTAAACCGTTTTAGCCGCGGAGCGGCGCCAGATAGTAGCCCACGGCGCGAGCCGTGGGTCTCGTGACGCAATAAGAAAGCCCCGGCAGGGGCGAAAGAAATCATTCATCCGTGGCGCGTTTTCTATCGCCCCTGACGGGGCTTTTGTCCTTCGACCCGTTTATCCCCACGGCTCACGCCGTGGGCTATGACCTGCCGCGCCTACGGCGCTCCCCCATCACCACTGGCCGGATGTTGAACAAACAAAGCGTTTGGGCAACAGGCCCTGGACATCCGTTCTACGGCGGCAAGCCCGCGTTCTGAAACAGGCTCCGCCTGGGCCGGCCGAAAGCTTCGGCCAAGAGACTGCGACGCCGATTTGAGAACGTCACGGCGCGCCCGGCGGTCGTGCCCTGCTCTCTTGCGCCCCGCCACTTCGACCCAACGCTTCCTTGACAGCGGGAAAGTGAAGTCTTAAACCCTCTGTCTTCCATTTTAACCAACAACGAGGAATAAACAGAATGAACCATGGTTTGAAGATTTCGCAGAAGGGCGCACTGGATTTGGTTTCGCTTGGCGCGCTCGTGCATCGGCTCGATCCCGGCGTCATCCCCTTTCGCAAGGCCACGGCCTGCGCCATCCACGTCAGCGGCGGGGAGTTCAACGTCGCGGCGAACCTGAGCGATTGCTTCCGGCTCAACACCGGCATCGTGTCGGCCATGGTGGATTATCCCATCGGCGACCTGATCGCCGAGCGGGTGCGGGCAATGGGCGTGCGGCCGTTCTTCAAACGGTTTGCGCACAACGGCGTGACCGGGCCGAACATGGCCACCGTCTATAGCGACCGCGGCCAGGGCGTGCGCGCGCCGGTGGTGTTTTACAACCGCTGCAACGAGGCGGCGGCGCAACTCAAGCCGGGCGACTTCGATTGGAAAGAGATCTTCGCCGGCGGCGTGCGCTGGTTCCACAGCGGCGGCATCTTCGCGGCGCTGTCGGAGACGACGGCGGAGCTGATCATCGAGGGCATGAAGGCGGCGAAGGCGGCGGGCGCGGTGACGTCGTTCGACCTGAACTTCCGCGAGAAACTTTGGAAGATTTCCGGCGGCGAAAAGCGCGCGGTGTCCGTGATCCGGCGGATCGTGGAGAACGTGGACGTGCTGGTGGGCAACGAGGAGGATTTGCAGAAGGGCCTCGGCATCACCGGGCAGGATGTCCACGCGAAGTCGAAGCTCGATCCGAGCGCGTTCTTCGGGATGATTGACAAGGTGGTGAAGCAGCAGCCGAACGTGAAGGTCGTCGCGACGACGTTGCGCGAAGTGCATTCGACGAACCGGCACAGTTGGAGCGCGGTGGCATGGATCAACGGCAAGACGTTTGTGGCCCCGACCTGCGAGCTGGACGTGCTCGACCGCATCGGCGGCGGCGACGGATTTGCGTCGGGCTTCATCTACGGCCTGCTGGCGGGCGAATCGCCCGAGGAATCCGTGAAACTCGGCTGGGCGCACGGCGCGCTGCTGACGACCTTCCCCGGCGACACAACCATGTCGACGGTCGAGCAGGTGCGGGCGTTTGCCAAAGGCGGCTCCGCGCGCGTGCAGCGGTAAACGCCGCACGGCGCTAAATATAAGGAGAAATGGCGTGAGCGACGGGACTCGAACCCGCCGTGGCCTCCAGACATGACCTGCTGACGGTATTTTGGCTACAGACGAACTCTCAAGTGGCTCGAAAAAATGAGTCCGGTCAAGCGGCGCAGACGGCCACGAGCGCGCTTTCCAAACAGTTCTACGCATTGCTCGTGAACGCCGGAATCGCAAAAGTCCGCCCTCATGACGCTCAGGAAAACGCGCCCGGTCGCAGCGGCCACCGCGAAACCAATCCCCTCACCTTTCACCCGCTGCGTCACACCACCACAACGCTTCTCAAAGCCGGCGGCGTGGGCGACGCGATCGTGCGGGACATCGTGGGTCGCGAAAGCTCCGTCATCAGCCAGCGCTACACCCACCTCGACTCTGCCAGCCTTCGCAAAGCCCTCGATCACCTGCCCCCCAGTGAAAACGCCGTAGATCACTTCGAAGTCAGGGCTTGGCGAAAAAACCGTTGCACGGATACAGCAGACGGCGGTAGCCTGTCATTGAAAAGGTGCGCTGTGTAGGAGGCAGTGAATTTATTTGCTGTGCCAAGGCAGTTGAGAGCAATGAAAAAGTGTGGCGCTCGATGGGTGTTGGCACCGCGTTTGGGTCTGTATGGTCTCAAGCGGGGGCGGGTGTGGAATCGTCTCTTCTGGACGGCTGTTTCCGTTTTCACGCTGGCAGCCGTGGCGTCTGCCCCCGCGGCGGAAAGACAACAATTGCGGGGGCACGTTCCGGCAACCGTGGCGGCGTTGCAACCGGTGGATCGGCTTCCCGCCGCGAAACGTTTGAATCTGGCGATCGGGTTGCCGTTGCAAAACCAAGAAGCACTCAAGAGCCTGCTCAAGGATATTTATGACCCGGCCAGCCCCAACTACCGTCACTACCTGACGCCGGAGCAGTTTGCACAACGGTTCGGCCCGAGCGAGAAGGATTACCAGGCGGTCATGGATTTTGTGAAGGCCCGCGGGTTGACGGTGACGACCACCCATCCCAACCGCGCGATCCTGGACGTGGAGGGCGCCGTCACAAACATCGAGAAAGCTTTCCATGTGACGATACGGACCTACCGGCACCCGAAGGAAGCGCGCACGTTTTACGCGCCGGATGCCGAGCCGACTCTGGACCTGGCGGTCCCAGTTTTGCGTATCAGCGGTCTCGATAACTATGCGCTGCCGCGTTCGCATTTGAAGAGCCGGCCCGCGGGGACAAAAGCCAACGCGTCGCCAAGCACCGGCTCGGGGCCGAGCGGCGGCTACATGGGAAACGATTTTCGAACGGCGTATGTGCCAGGTGTTTCGCTGACGGGCGCCGGCCAGACAGTCGGGCTGTTGCAATTCGATGGTTACACCGCCAGCGACATCACCTACTACGAGAACCGGGCCGGATTGCCGGCGGTGACACTGACGAATGTGTTGTTGGACGGATTCAATGGTGCTCCCACCCATAATGGCGGGGAAGTCGAGGTGTCGTTGGACATTGAGATGGTGATGTCAATGGCGCCGGGCGTGTCCAAGATCATCGTCTATGAGGCGGGGCCCTCGGGCATCTGGCACGACATACTCAATCGGATGGCCACGGACAATCTGGCCAAACAACTGAGTTGTTCGTGGTATATCCCCGGCGGAGCAGCTGACCCTGTGGCTGAGGGGATTTTTCAGCAAATGGCAGCTCAAGGCCAGACCTTTTTCGCGGCGTCCGGCGATTACGACGCTTGGACCGGCTTGATTCCGTTTCCCGGCGATTCTCCCTCAATCACACAGGTTGGCGGAACCACCCTGACCACGACCAATGCGGGCGGCGCGTATGTTTCCGAGAAGGTGTGGAACTGGGGTTTCCACAACGGTAACTACGTTGGCAGCGCCGGTGGCATCAGCACGCATTACGCCATCCCCACCTGGCAGCAAGGCATCAGCATGACCACCAATCAGGGTTCGACAATCATGCGTAACGTGCCGGACGTGGCGCTCACGGCGGACAATGTCTATGTTCGCGCCGACAGCATGGATCAGAACGAAGGTGGCACCAGTTGCGCGGCACCTCTGTGGGCGGGCTTCATGGCATTGGTCAATCAGCAGGCGGTGGCGAACGGCCGGTCAACAGTTGGTTTCCTCAATCCAACCGTCTATGCGATTGGCAAGGGGACAAACTATACTTCCGGCTTCCACGACATCACGATCGGCAACAATTACAGCGGCAGCAGTCCCACCAAATTCGCCGCCGTCGCCGGCTACGATCTCTGCACTGGCTGGGGCACGCCCACCGGAGCCAATTTGATCAATGCGCTGGCCGGCCCACCCGATCCTTTGCAGGTTTCGTCTCCCGTATTCGCGGCTAGCGGGCCGGGCGGCGGGCCGTTTACTCCAAATTCGACTGGCTACACACTAACCAACACCAGCGCCTCATCCTTGACATGGACGGCCAGTTCGACCCAGACGTGGATGAGTCTCTCCGCCACCAACGGAACACTTGCAGCGGGTGATTACACGACGGTGTCGTGGTCCATCAACAGCGGCGCGAACACGCTGGCCGCCGGCAGTTACGGCGACACGGTGACGTTTTCAAACACGATCACAGGTTTCTGCTTGAGCCGTGTAATGACCCTGGTAATTGGTCCGCCGACGATTACGACCAGCAGCCCGTTGCCATCGGGCCTGACAGGCATGCCCTACAACATGGCGCTGGCGGCGAGCGGCGGTGTGACACCCTACTCGTGGTCCATCTCTGCCGGCAGTCTCCCATCAGGCTTGAGCCTGAGCAGCGCCGGTGTGATCAGCGGCACGCCCGATACCGTAGCCGTCAACAATTTCACCGTGCAGGTGACCGGCAACGACGGCCAATCTACAACGTCCAACCTCAGCCTGACGATCAATGCCACGCTTGCGACGAATGTCATCAGCGGCATCACGGTGAACTACCCCGGCACCTATACGGTTGGCGCCACCGACTCATCCAGCGTGTTGATCGTCACCAACGCGGGCATTCTGACCTCCGGCAAAGGCGTCATCGGCAATGCGGCCACCGCCACCAACAACTACGCATTGGTGACCGGCGCTGGCTCCGTATGGAGCAACAGCGGTTCCCTCTCGATTGGCAACACCGGTTCGTTCAACCAATTGACCATCGCCAACGCAGGCATGGTCCTCAACGGCAGCGGTTATGTGGGCTACGACATCACCTCCAGCAGCAATTCGGTTTTGGTGACAGGTGCCGGTTCGATCTGGAGCAACAGCGGCAACCTCTATTTTGGTTACAACGGTTCGGGTAACCAACTGACGATCACCAACGGCGGACAGGCGATCAACGGCTACGCTTACGTGGGCTACAACGTGAACGCCAGCAACAATTCGGTTTTGGTGACAGGTGCCGGCTCGGTCTGGAGCAACCGCAGCGAACTGCATGTGGGCGAGTCCAGTTCCGGCAACAGCCTGACCATTGTCAATGGCGGCCAAGTGTTCGACACCACGGCCAACGTTGGCTACCAAAACAGCGCCAGCAACAATGCGGTCTTGGTGACCAGCACCGGCTCGGTCTGGAGCAACAGCTCCATGTTGCGTGTCGGCTACTCCGGCTCCGGCAACAGTTTGACCATCGCCAACGGGGCCGGGGTGATCAGCAGCTACGGCGACATTGGCTACCAAAGCAGCGCGAGCAATAACTCGGCCTTGGTGACCGACCCCGGCTCTTTTTGGAACGCCGGCAGCGGCGCTAATCTATATGCCGGCTTCAACGGCTCCAGCAACAGCCTGACTATTGCCAATGGGGGCTTCGTCGCCAACGGCTACGGCTACGTCGGCGATAACGCAAGCGCGAGCAACAACGCGGCGTTGGTGTCGGGCGCCGGCTCGGTGTGGAGCAACAGCACTTCCCTGTATGTCGGATATAGCGGTTCCACCAACAGCCTGACCATCATCAATGGCGGCCAAGTATTCAGCAGCGGCGGCTACATCGGCGACAACAGCAGCGCAAGCAATAACTGGGTGTTGGTTGCAGGCGCCGGCTCCATTTGGAATAACAACAGTCTCTATATCGGATACAATGGGTCCCGCAACAGTTTGACGCTCACCAACAGCGGCACCGTGTCCGCCACCAACATCGTCGCTGGCGCAAGTGTTTCCTCCACCGGCAACGTAGTCACCGTTTCTGGCGGCAGTCTTTACGCAACCAACACTGCTGGCACTGGAGCGCTGAATGTCAACTACGGCACCCTGGCGTTCAACAGCGGCACGGTGACCGTGAACCGACTCATCGTTACCAACTTCGCCAACAGCGTGCTCGCCTTCAACGGCGGCACGCTCAACAGCGGCGGCAGCGCGGTCAACGGCTCGCTGTTTCAAGTTGGCAATGGCGTCAACGCCGCCACGCTGAATCTGCTTGGCGGCGCGCACAGCTTTGCCAATGGCCTCTTCATCAACACCAACGCCACGCTCATCGGCACCGGCTCCATCACCGGCTCCATTACCGATGCTGGCCTCATCGCGCCCGGCAATTCCAATGCCATTGGTGTCATCACCGACACTGGCAACCTGACAATGTTTGACGGCGGCGCGATTACGATGGAACTGGGCGGCACCAACACGTGGCTTTATGACCAGTTCGATCTCACCGGCGCGCTCACCTTCGGCGGCACGCTGAACCTGTTGCTGGTGAACGGCTACACGCCACAAGCGGGCGATCAGTTCAATCTGTTCGGCTTTAGCATCGCCACCGGCACGTTCAGCCAGATCAATCTACCGACACTGTCTACGGGGTTGTATTGGAACACCAGCTTGCTCTATAGCAGTGGTGAGATTTTTGCGGGGTTGAATATCATTTCCTTGCTGACCAATGTGGTGGTCATCAATGGGGTCACCTCCAACTACCCCGGCACCTACATGGTGGGCAACGACAGCCCCTATAACGGGTTGATCGTCACCAACGCGGGCGTGTTGACCAGCAGTGCAGGTGTGGTGGGCAATTCGATGCTCTCCAGCACCAACTATGTGTTGGTAACCGGCTCCGGCTCTGTTTGGAGCAACGACGGTTCGCTCACGGTGGGCAACACCGGTTCGTTCAACCAATTGATCATCAGCAACACGGGCCTCGTCACCGACAGCAGCGGCTATATTGGCTACGACGGCGCCGCCAACAGCAATTCGGTATTGGTAACCGACGCCGGCTCAATCTGGGGCAACAGCAACAGTTTGTACATTGGTTATAGTGGCTCCGGAAACAGTTTGGCCGTTGCCAACAACGGCATGGTGTCCGCCACCAACGTCGTCATCGGCTACAGTAACTCTGTTGGCGATGTCATTTCCGTTTCTGGCGGCAGTCTTTGCGCAACCAACGCCGCAGGCACCGGCGCGCTCGACGTTCGCAACGGCACACTGGCCTTCAACAGCGGCACGGTCACCGTCAACCAGTTCTACGCTACGAACTTTGCCAACAGCATCGTCAGCTTCAACGGCGGCACGCTCAATAGCGGCGGCAGCACAGTGAACAACGGCGCGTTATTTCAGGTTGGCAACGGTGTCAGCGCCGCCACGCTGAATCTGCTTGGCGGCGCGCACACGTTTGCCAACGGTCTTTTCATCAACACCAACGCCGCGCTTATCGGCACCGGCGCGATCGCCGGCTCCATCACCGATGCCGGCCTCATCGCGCCGGGCAGCTCCAATTCCCTGGGTGTCATCACCGACACTGGCAACCTGACAATGTATGACGGCGGCACGATGACGATGGAACTGGGCGGCACCAACACGTGGCTTTATGACCAGTTCGATCTCACCGGCGCGCTCACCTTTGGCGGCACGCTGAACGTGGTGCTGGTGAACAGCTACACGCCACAGGCAGGCGACCAGTTCAATCTGTTCGGCTTCGGCAGTGCCGGCGGCGCTTTCGGCCAGATCACTCTGCCGACCTTGGCCCCGACGCTGCATTGGGACACCAGCTTGCTCTACAGCAGCGGCAAGATTTTTGCCGACACGAACAACCCTTCCCCGCTGACCAATGTTGTGGTTATCAATGGTTTCACATCCAACTACCCCGGCACCTATATGGTGGGCAGCAACAGCGCGCTCAACGGGTTGACCATTACGAATGCGGGCGTGTTAACCGCCAGTACGGGCGTCGTGGGCAACTCGGCCATCGCCAGCAGCAACTGCGTGCTGGTGACCGGCGCTGGATCGCTTTGGAGCAACAGCGGCACTCTCTATGTCGGAGCTACCGGGTCGTTCAACCAGTTGACGATCAACAACACGGGCCGGGTCATCAACAGCATCGGTTACGTCGGCTACGGCACCGCTGCCGGCAGCAATTCGGTCTTGATCACCGGCGCAGGCTCGCTGTGGAGCAACAGCGGCGGTGTGTATGTTGGATATGCTGGCTCCAGCAACAACGTGACAATCGTCAACAGCGGACGGGTGGTCAACAGTTCCTCCAGCAGCTACATTGGGTATAACGCCAGCGCTGGCAACAACGTGGTTCTGGTCTCCGGTCCCGGATCGGTCTGGACCAATAGCAGCAGTTTGTATGTCGGTTACAGTGGATCGAGCAACCAATTGACGATCGCCAACGGCGGACGGGTGTTCGACTCCGTCGGTTACATCGGTTTCTCGTCCGGCTCCAGCAACAACACACTGTTGGTCAGCGGAAGTGGCTCGCTCTGGAGCAACAATGGAACTCTTTACCTGGGCGATAACGGCTCCGGCAACCAATTGACGATCACCAACGGCGGGCGCGTGTCCGACTCCGGCGCTTACATCGGTTATAACTACGGCTCCAGCAGCAACTCGGTGCTGGTCAGCGGCAGCGGCTCACTCTGGAACAACAGTGGTTCTTTGTATGTCAGCGATGACAACAACTCTGGCAACAACGTGACGATTGCCAACAGCGGCCAAGTGTTCAGCAGCGGTGGCTACATTGGCAGCCTCACTAGCAGCAGTAGCAACAACTGGGTTCTGGTCACTGGCCCGGGTTCGATCTGGAGCAACAACAGCACCTTGGCTGTTGGCGACTCGGGCTCCAGCAACAGTCTGACGATTCTCAACAGCGGCCAAGTGTTCAGCAGCGTCGGCTGCATCGGCAATTTCAGCGGTGCTGGCAACAATGCAGCGTTGGTTGCAGGCACCGGCTCCATCTGGAACAGCAGCAGCAGCCTTTATATCGGATACAATGGGGCCCGCAACAGATTGACGCTCACCAATAGCGGCACCGTGTCCGCCACCAACATCGTCGTTGGCGCCAGTGTTTCCTCCACCGGCAACGTTGTCACCGTTTCTGGCGGCAATCTTTACGCAACCAACACTGCTGGCACCGGTGCGCTGAATGTCAACTATGGCGCCCTGGCGTTCAACAGCGGCACGGTGACTGTGAACCGACTCATCGTCACCAACTTCCCCAACAGCGTGATTGTCTTCAACGGCGGCACGCTCAGCAGCGGCGGCAGCGCGGTCAACAACGGCTCGCTGTTTCAAGTTGGCAACGGTATCAGCGCCGCCACGCTGAATCTGGTTGGCGGCGCGCACAGCTTTGCCAACGGCCTCTTCATCAACACCAATGCCGCGCTCATCGGCACCGGCTCCATCACCGGCTCCATTACCGATGCTGGCCTCATCGCGCCCGGCAATTCCAATTCCCTGGGTGTCATCACCGACACGGGCAACCTGACAATGTTTGGCGGCGGCGCAATGACCATGGAACTGGGCGGCACCAACACGTGGCTCTACGACCAGGTGGATCTGACCGGCACGTTCACCTTCGGCGGCACTCTGAACCTGTTGCTGGTGAACGGCTACACGCCACAGGCGGGTGATCAGTTCAACCTATTCGGATTCACCAGCGCCGCCGGCACGTTCAGTCAGATCAACCTGCCCACCCTTTCGCCAACGCTGTATTGGAACACCAGCTTGCTTTATAGCAGCGGCGAGATCTTTGCGGGGTTGAACACCATCTCCCTGCTGACC
>Ga0209083_1004472_pt1 | contig 10671 bp, 3 predicted proteins | sample AM7aDNAmetaG_FD_184132 | JGI IMG/M metagenome (GOLD analysis project Ga0209083, IMG submission 184132) | Freshwater microbial communities from Finland to study Microbial Dark Matter (Phase II) - AM7a DNA metaG (SPAdes) (version 3) | ecosystem: Environmental > Aquatic > Freshwater > Lake ...
GAGCCAGCCCCAGGGCGCTTCAGGCGATGGTGCTCGGCGCGAAAGTAAGGGCTCTTGTCGCGGGAAGGGATGCCATCAAGAACGAAGATATTCTGGCGGTGGCGATACCGTCGTTAAGCCACAGGCTTATACTTAATTTTGAGGGGCAGGCGGAGAAGGTTGCGCCTGATAAAATAATAAGGGAAATAATACAAAAGTAAAATATTATACGTTTGTAACGTTCGTAAGGTTTATAAGCCGCACTTCGTGCGTCTTGTTCTGTAAGGAAAGATATATTTCATGCCAGACTACGTCTGGCATAGCAGAATAGGCCGCACTTCGTGCGTCTTGTTCTGTAAGGAAAGATATATTTCATGCCAGACTACGTCTGGCATAGCAGAATAACGTAAAGCAACAGCAAGGCAAATCAAGGTTTAGTCTTACGTTATAAACGAGATTTTCTTGTGTTTTCGGTTTACGTTATAAACGTTAAGAACGTTAAGAACGTTAAAAACGATATTTTTTTGAAGGAGCTTTTGGTTGAAGAATAGCAACAATATTCTAATAAAAGTCAGAAACCTATGGCTTTTTGAGTACTGCTTTAACAGAGTACTCTTTATCGCTGCTATTGCCCTTAATGCTCTTTTAACCTTCCTTGTTTTAAGACAGGCCTTTAAATTCCCGTTCTTCTGGGTATTCCTCGTTCCGCTCGGTTTTCTTATAGCGGCAGGCGTTGTTTACTTTCGCGGCACAAAGAGAATCCCGGATGTGCTGGAACTCTTCAAACTGCTTGACGAGCGCGCCGGAACTGGAGACCTTTTCTCCTCGGCCTTTGAGTTTGAAAAAGACCTGAAGCGGTACGGCTGGCTCGGAACGCTTACGAGCTCGCTCGCCTCGGCTGCCCTTGAAAAGGTTGAAGTAAAGAACAGGTACGCGCTCGCCCGTGTTGACAGGTGGCGTTTTCTCGGGAAAGTCTCGGGCGTGGTCTTTCTGCTTTACGCGGTGACGCTTATATTCACTTCATCCGACAGCCGCCTTTCCGTCAAGGAACTTACCGCGATCAAGAAGGTGGCCTCCCAAACCTCGGGGCCGGTAAAGAGCGCGGCTTCGGCGGCTAAGAAAGAGGAGAAGCCGAAAGAGGAAGCCAGGAAACCCATCACGAAAGAACAGGCGGAAGAGTTCAAAGAAATCAAACCGGAAAAAGTCGAGAAAGAAGCGGTCAAGATAACGAACGAGATGGTTGACAAGCTGATGGAGCAGGTCACGGAGAAACAGGAAATAGATATGGAAGGCGTGACCCCCATCAGGTGGGACAAGGACGAGCTCTCCGGCGAGAAGAACAGCCAGAACAAAGAGGAAGAAAAAATAAATCCCGTCAAGCTTGACGCGCAGCTGCTCAAGGACCTGCAGGCCTCAAAGAAAGAAAAGGCAAAGGACCAGGCGGCCGCGGGCAAGGGAACCGATATAGCGGTGATGGGCGAGGAAGCTTCGGGGGACAAAGCAAAAGGCACAAAGGGCGGCAAGGACGACAAAGGCACGCTCGCGGGAGCGGTATCCAAGGATCCGCGCGGCACCGCTTCAAGAATGGCTAAGGCGCCGGATAAGACCGGCTTTGAAATTATCTCAGCCGGCAGGGCCGTTACGCGCCAGCCGGGACGGGATCAACAGATGCAATTGCCGGAGTTCGCGCTGGCCGCGAGGATGACCAAATCAAAACTCGCGGAAATCACGGACAAGGCCGCGCCGGACGCGCAGGTAAAAAGCAGCGACGGGGTGCTCAACCAGGAGCCCCTGCCGGATTCTCTCCTTGGGGTCGTGAAGGGATATTTTGAACGCCTCCGCAAGGAGGAGAAATGAGTTTCAGCAATCCAGGATATCTCTGGCTGCTTTTATTCATAATCATTCCGCTCATACTTTACCTTATGCCGCTGCCGAGGAAAAGAATCAACACGAGCGCTCTTTTTCTCTGGGAAAAGTTCCTCGGCGCCGAGCCCTTCGGCAGATCTTCCGAGCGTTTCAAACGCTTCCTTGGATTCACCCTTACGGCGCTTATCATTACATTGCTCGTCTTTGCCGCCGCTGATTTAAGCGTGGGGGTTTCTCCGGTAAAGGCAAAATCTCTGATAATTCTTATGGATAATTCGGCGAGTATGAACGCGGTCTCTTCCGGAAAGAGCAACTTTGAAAAGGCGAAGGCAGCCGCGGCAAAGATTGCCGAATCCCTGGACGCGGGCTCCTTAGTCAGCGTTGTGGAAGCGGCCGATGAACTTCGCGTCATTTATCCCTCGGGAGTTCCTTCGCGCGAGACAGTCCGGAAGATAGAAGGCATTGAAAGTTTTGACGGGCCGGTTGATGTTTTGGCCATGCTGGAGAAGGCGTTTAAACTCTGGGGGAATAAAGAGGGAACGGAAATATATATGTTCACCGACCGCGAGCCGCCGGAATCAGCCTGGGGAACCCGCGTGAGATCTTGGATCGCGCCGCACGCAAAATGGAACGCGGGAATCATAGCGCTCTCGGCTGAACGCGCGGGCGACGACATTATTGCGAAATTCACCGTGGCGAATTACGGAGAAAATAACGCAACCCTTTCGGGCGCCGTTTTCGGAAACGGAAGGACCGGCGGGACTTATGAGGAAAGAGGTGTGGCTCCGGGGACTGCCAGGGAAGAAACCATTAGGTTTACGGAATCCGGAAGGGCGGCCGTAAACGTGACGCTTTCAGCCCGCGGTATTGAAGACCGGTTGGACATTGACAATGAAGCGAGGGTGATAGTCCCCTCTATAGACGAGATGCGGGTGAATGTTGTTTGGCCTGACATAAAGAGCAGGAATACCTATGTGCTCTCGGTGCTCGCTGCTCTTCGCGCGGAGGGAGTGGGCTATCCGGTTTCCGGCGCTGAGGGAGAAGGCGGCGCGGCCTCTGTCTTTGTAAATATAATGCCGTCAGTCCTGCCGAAAAACAGTTCTGTGATAATCTGCCCGTATCTTTCCGGCTTCGTGGAAGTCCAGGGACTGCTTGACAAGCCTGTGGTCATAGACCGCCAGGCTGACGACCCTCTGCTCAAAGATGTAAACCTCAGGGGCTTAAGCGTTAAGGGGGTGGTGCTTACAAAAGTTCCGGGCTGGGCGAAGCCGCTTGTCTGGGCCGAAGATAAGCCGATCATCTGGGCGGGAGAAATAAACGGCATCAGGATCTTTTATATAGGCATACCCGCTTCGGCGGCGAGTTCCCGTCTTCCGCTCACGCCATCCTTTCCCGCGCTAATGAAGAACTCGCTTTCCTGGATGCTTCCCCGCCAGGAAATTCTGCGCGCCGGGGAATACATAAACGGCTGGACCTCCAGAAAAATAGGATTTATTGAGAGTAAAGCCGACAACAGGAGCCACGCGTTCAGCCTGCTTGACGCGGGAGAGTCAGACCTCCGAAATGTTTCCGGCAACGAGAGCGCGCTTCCTCCGGGAAGAAGGTCGCTTGCCCCGCTAATGACAGTTCTGGCAATGATTCTGCTGGGTCTTGAATGGATATTGTTCCATAAAAGGTACACGGAGTAGAAACCCTAAAATGTTTTACGCGATACTGCTAGTCCTCATAATTGCGGGCACGCTTTACATTGCCCTGCGAACGGATCTTCCGTGGAAAGGCGCGCGCCTGCTTATCCTTTTGGGGCTGCGTCTGGGGCTTCTCGCTTTGGTCGCTGCTTTTATGCTTGATGTGCGCCTGCCGGGCAATTACCCCACGCATAAGGTTGAACTTATGGTGGCGGTGGACAGGTCGGCGTCAATAAGCGACGAGGGAACCAGGCTCGCCGGCAAAACAATTGAAGATGCCAAACGGGAGGCCGCGAAAGAAAACCTGCCCTGCCAGGTCTTTGAGTTCGGCAAAGAGGACCGCGGGGTCTCTGACATTACCGAAACGCTCAACACCGCTGCAAATAATTTCAAGGGCTCCGGAGAAAAAAGGATACTGCTTCTTTCCGACGGGCTCTACACCGCCGCGGATCCGCTTTCGCTTATTCCGAAGTTTCAAAAAGAAGGCGTGAAGATCTATGCCCACCCGCTCCCGCGTGTTAAAAACGAAGGAGCGGTCACCGGGCTAATCACACCCCCCGTATCCTGGCAGAACCTCCCCGCGCCGGTGGAAGTCTGGCTGCGCTGCACCGAGCCGACCCTTTGTGAACTGACGCTTTTCGCGGACGGGGATGAAATAAGCAGCAAGAAGGTAAGGCTCTCGCCCGGGCTTACTTCGGCAAGCCTGCCGGTAAGTTTCAGCAAGACCGGAATGCACCGCGTGGAAGCGAGGGCGAAGTTCGACCCGGACAATTGTAACTGGAATAATACGGCAACTGCCTTCATATATACGCCGCTCGCCCCGCGTGTTCTTGTAATTTCCAGGATTCCGCCTTCCCAGCATCCGTTAAAGGCGACTCTTGAGGCGAACAAGATGACGGTAAAGGTTTTAGCCCCGGACAGCCTGCCGGCGCAATTTGCGTGCGACTGCGTGGTGCTGGATAATGTTCCGGCCAAAGCGTTCAAGGCAGACCAGCTGGACGCGCTTGAAAAGTATGTCTCTGACGGCGGTTCAATTCTTTTCACGGGAGGTATCAACTCTTACGGCGCAGGCGGTTATCTCGGCACCTCACTGGAGCCGGTCTTCCCGGTTCTGCTCCGTCCCAAGAAAGAATATCCGCCGTTTGCTGTTGGCATTGTCTTTGACAACTCGTGGTCAATGAACGAAGGCGTTTCCGCCGCGGTCGGAAAGATAGATATCGCGAAGGAAATAGCCATAGCTGCCGTGGAAAATCTCGGCAAGAAGGATATGCTCGCGCTGGTCTCCTTCGACTCCGATTATCATAATATTATCCCGCTTACCAAAGTTACAGATCTTGACCCGCTGAAGTATGAAATAGCGAGGCTTGGCGCACTCGGAATGACAAACATTTACGGAGCTTTGAGCGAGGCGCTGAGGATTATCAAGGAAGCGGATGTGGCCTATAAGCACCTTGTCATCATCTCGGACGGTAAAGAGACTGAAAGCCCGGATTACGGGCTACTCCTTTCATCCATAGAAAAGAATAATATGACGCTTTCGGCGGTAGCCGTGGGCCTTAACGCGAACGAAAAATTGCTGAATACGCTTGCCTATGCGGGAAAAGGCAGGTTTTATCACGTTAAATCCGTGAAAGAGATACCTTCCATTGTTGTGCAGGATGCTAAGAACTTCCAGGATAAACTCATAGTAGAGGCCGCGCTCTCGGCCAGCAAGAAGGACGAGGACCCCGCTCTGCTCGGGCTCGATATTTCCGCGATGCCGAAACTCTCCGGCTACAACCGCGCCGGGACCCGCCAGCACGCGTGGACTCCGCTAACTATTTCAAACAAACAGGAACCCCTGCTTGCCAGGATGCGCTACGGGCGCGGGCAGGCGTCGGCCTTTATGTCTTCAGTTTCCTCGGCCTGGATCTCAAATTGGATAGAGCAGGACTCCGCGGGGTTTGAGAAGTTCTGGGTTCAGCTTGTGGCGTCTGATCTTCTGCCTCCGTATCAGCTTATAAATCCGGAGATGAAATTCGCGGAGGGCTATCCGGTCTTCACCATCATTGAATCCCAGCCGGAACAGAAAATCTACAGGCGTGTTGAGGGGAAGACAGAAGAGGCAGAAATCAAGACAAGTCCGGCGGTGCTCACAAAGCTGAAAAAATGCGATGCTGCGTTCTTTGTTTCCACGGGCAAGGCCACGAGGGTATTCTCCTGGACGAAGTCTTACGCGGCGGAGTTTGACGCGCCTGAAAAAGGAATAGAGACTTTGAAGAATCTGAGCGAGTACACGGGCGGAGTATTCAAGCCCGAATCCGGAAAACTCATGTCCGGCGGGAAAGCAGTCACTCATTTCGAGGTAGACCCCGTGCTCTGGCTGGTGCTGGCCCTGATATTCTTTGCGGCGGAAATATTCGTCAGGCGCTCTACCGCCTTCACCGGTTTTCTTAAGAGAAGAAATCCAAAGGGAAAGAAAGCCGTTCTGCTTTTCGTTGCCGTCTTTGCGGGAGCGCTCCTATTAAAGCCTGCGGAAGCGAAAGCGATGCAAATAGAATATGCCGGGAGCAAAGTGATAGTCACGGGAAATAATTTCCGCTACACCTGGGATACAACGCGAGGCGGAGAGCTCTCCTGCGTTGAACAAAGAGGCTTGTCTTCCCTCGGCTGGTGGGATCGCGGTTTCCCGAAGGTAAGGAAAACCTCCTGGCAAAGAATAAACTCGACTTTTGCGTGGAAGTCTCTGGATACCATTCCGGCTCTGTCAGTTTCAACTAGCAGGATGGCTTATTATTCGGGGGAGTGGGGCATCGCCTATGCGAGCGCGGACAGGAATGCGAAGCTTAAAGTTATTAAGGAAGCGGCTGATGAATTGATATTTGAGACGGAGTGCCGCCCAAAGATATATGAAAACAGAATGCAGGATATACCCTGGATAGCGCGCCAGCGGGTGAGGGTCTTTGATTCAGGCATTATAATTACGGCGATTACGTTGGAGCTTCCCGCGAATGAAACCTATGCGCTGGACTGGGCTGCGATGTCGGTGAATCTTGACGACATGCTCTACAAAGAACCGAACCCGAACCGGGCAAAGCAATTCAATTTCGGGTACGCATTCCCCGACGAGAATCAGTATTACAAGATGAGCCAGTGGCAATCGGTGATTCAGGGCTACAAGCACGTTCCGCTGGATATTGACCTGAAGAAGGACGCAAAGCCTGTAGTTACCGACAAGCCGCTGCTCTTTGTGGCGGCATCCTATGACTTGGCGCATTTGCCCGGCGCGCCTGCGGCCTCTTTTACCGAGTTCGCCCTGGAAAAGGCCATTTCCATAGCCGGCACCAAGACTGATTTCGGGTCTTTCTCGCTAATACGTCCCAACTCCGGAATGTCCCCGGTCCCTACCTGGGAAGGCTCTATGAGAGGGGACCCCTGTTTCTCAACGGGTTGGAATCTCTATGAAGGCGAGTCAAAGGGTTTCAATGAGAGCGAGTCGTTCAGTTACAAGAACACCCTGACCTTCGCGTCCGGGTCAAGGAAGAGATCGTCAAGGCCAGACGCTCTTTCCGATGACAGGAATCTGCTTATAGGAGCAAGGGTTTATTTCGCTAAGGACCGGTTGCCTTCCGTCTCTGACATAGGATCTATGTCTGCGGAAGGCTGCAATGTCCTCCTCCTCGGTGCCGGCTGGAGATCTCAAATGCTCGCAAAGTTGGTTGAAGCGGCCCATGCCGAGGGAATGAGGGTGGGCGTCTCCATTGAAATAAAGGACTTAAAGGAAATGGCGGGAGATGATTCCTGGTTCAAGCAGTACCTGAAGCAGGACCAGGACGGCATCTTTGTGAACGGGGTGAATTTTTTCAGCAACAAACTTCCGCAGGGCGAGTTTACCGTGCTTGGCGAGAAGGTCTCTTTTAAATACGACGGGGCCGACCTGGTGAACGCCGCGCCCTTTGCGCTTTGTATGAAGGCGCTTCGGAAAATAGTAGGGCAGAAAGGTTTCCTCATAGGGGAGCCGGGTGATTTTAATCCGACCGAGCTGGCCTTCGCGGAGTTTGACCTCTGCGCGTTCAAGGATTTAAGCAAGTACCCGAAGTCGAGCAATAGAAGATACGGAATCGGCGCGGGGCTTGCTCCCGTTACGGACACGCTCTCGGGCAGTATCGGCGCGTGCGGGGCTATGTACGCCGACACGCCTATAATATTGTGGCCGGCTGCCGGCAAAGGGCACCTTAACTGGTGGAAACTCTGCAAGAGCCTGCCGGCTTCGGGCGCCACAACTGAACAGGATTTTGTGCCCTCCGACAGGCGCTTCAGCATAAGCTCTTCCGATGTTCACGGCACACTCTATAACACCGGCAGTGGAACTTATATGCTCCTAATAGGGGCTGCCGCTCCGGACGGCGCGTATGTAAATATTGAGACGGGCGGAGAGAGTGTTTCCGTCAGGACTCTGGAGGATGAGCCGGTGGTTTGCAAGAACGGCACCTTTAACGCGGGAAGCTTTGTCCCTTCGCAGGTAAAGGGATTTAGAATTAGTGTAAGCAAGAAATAGCAGGCGGAGGAAGAATGTTGAGCAGGAAATTTACTATATTGTTCTTGGCGGCGCTTTTTTCCGGCGCCGGCCTTTTTGCCGCGTGGGAAACTTTAGACATTTCCGTGTCAAAGCCTGATTATTCCGCCTATGAGACGAGCATCCCGAAAGAGGCTTTCACCGAGCAGGGTATCTCCCTGGATATTAGCGGAACGCAGGAATACACGTTAACGCTGAAATCCTGGGTCACGAGCGAAGCGGCTTTTGATGTTGAGTTTGAGATTCCGCCGGAGAACATGAAATCGGGAGATATTTCCATTGATGTGGTTTTCGCAAACGACAAGGCGGGAAAGAAACTCACAGGGACTTTTAAGCAGAATTTTAATCCCAAACTCAATTACTGCGACTCAAAGTTTTTAAAAGACGGAAAGACCGAGGCGATGAGCGGCGGGTACGCGAGGACCGGGGGGCCGGGCATCAGTTTCCTGCGCCTCCAGAAATCCGAGGCCTTTGCGTGGTACCTGCAGAGAACGCCTCGAGACGGCTTCTGGGGCCAGAGTCAGAGAATACCGGGATACAGGACCGACTGCGACGAGTTCAAGGCAAGCTTCACCGTCCGCGGCACAAAGGACGCCAGGGGTAAGGTGCTGATAAAGAGCGTGAAACTTTCCGGAGCGGTTGTTAAGGCGAGGGATGCTTCGGCCAGGACCTATCTTTTCAGCTTCGGGCCTGTGACCAAGGAAAATCCTGACGGGTTCACGCCGGTAAGCGAATACGCAAATTATTCAAAGGAAAAAGGCTATGGCTGGAAATATTCCCCGGCAAACACCGTTTACCAGGGTTCCGATCTTCCTTTGACCGACGCGCAGATCAGCGATTTTAGTTTTCAGCCGATGCCAAAAGACAGGGAAATCCCGGGCTGGAGATCGAGCGAAATCAGGCGTTCTTACTGGTACCAGCAGTATGACAAGGATCTTTTTACTTCATACTGGATGGGAAATGACTATGTGGCTTTTTTTGACAAATACATAGACCTAAAGACCTCGCTGGAACGCGGCTATGTTACCCGCGCGAGGAGTTATCATTATTTTATGAACGACCTTTATCAGAAGGACGTTGAAGAACGGCGCGGCGCGATGTACCTTGACGACGATCTTTCCGCTGAATTCATGGTTGATGTCCCGAACGGCACGTACAATATGATTGCCGGTATCGGCTACGCGAATTACGCGGGAAGAACGGCTTTCAGCATAGAAGTTCAGGGGAAAGTAAGGGAAAAGGGCGTGAAACCCGGAGAAACAAAAGTTGACCGCCACGAGATACGCAATGTTGTGGTGACGGACGGCAAGCTGGACCTTCGGCTCTTCGCGGATCTGCGAGAAGCCTCGGGAATTTATAGGGACTGTGACATAGGCGCGGCCTGGACGCTCAACTACCTGATAGTCCTTCCGGCGGAAGACAAGAATAAGATGCTGGAATGGGAATGGAAAATAATCAGCGAAAAGTCCAAGAAGATCAGGAAAGTCACATTCATCGAGGGCGAGCCGCCGGTCCTGAAGAACGAAGGCAATTTTGTCTCGCTCAACGGCAAGCCCTACTTCCAGCTCAAGACGCAGTATAATTATCACCCATATATTTCAGACCAATTTACTTATTACTGTCTGACAAACTGCCTGCTGGTCACTCCCAATATGCAAAACTCCAGCCACTTCTTTAACCCGGACTGGGAGCGCCTGTCTCTCGAGGAAGATTACCCCTGGTCGGTCATAGACACGATGAATATGATGTATTCGTGGGGCTACCTCACCACGCTCTATATGGGCAACGCTTTTTCCTTTGTCCCGCGCAAAGTCGCCGGCGAGGGGACGCCCTCGGTGGACTCAAGAGGCAGGGCGAACAGGTACTTCATAAAACCGCCGCTCAATTCGGCGCTGGACAAAGAGATACAGAAAGAGACTTACACGATGCTTTTCAACCAGCTCTACCTGCATCCCGCGATGGCCTATTACTATATATTTGAGGAACTGTGGCATCCCGAGGATTGCGGCTACGACGACCAGTCGCTCGTGCAGTTCCAGGAATACCTGAGAATCCAATACAAGACGATAGAGAAGTTGAATGCGGAGTGGCACAGAACATACGCCGCCTTTGAGGATATCGTCGCGCCGACGCAGGAAAATACGACGGCCGCCAGCAGGGACTTCTGGCAGTATACCCCCGAGTACACGAACTTCCGGAAGTTCAGGTCTTGGGCTCAGGGGGAGATGATTAAGTATGACAGTACTCTTATCCATAAAATGGACCAGAATCACATTGCCGAAGGCGCAAAGGGAGATTTCGGTTCGCAATCCTGGCAGCCAGGAGCGTCTCTTGACCAGTTTGGCTGGTACACCCCGCGTGTTGCCGCTTCGGTGTCACGCTATTTTAAGAAAAGCGCGATGACCGGAGGGTATCTGTTGCCCTGCGAGGACGCTTACCTTGACGGAAGAAAGCAGGCCGACCACGCGCCGGGGCCGAAAAAATATATAGGAAAGGACGAAGTGAAGATTGTTTATAATAAACTTATTTCCGGGGTTTTTTGCGGGGTGAAGGCATTCTGGAATGAATGGTACGACGACGGCATCC
>Ga0209083_1004474_pt1 | contig 10667 bp, 7 predicted proteins | sample AM7aDNAmetaG_FD_184132 | JGI IMG/M metagenome (GOLD analysis project Ga0209083, IMG submission 184132) | Freshwater microbial communities from Finland to study Microbial Dark Matter (Phase II) - AM7a DNA metaG (SPAdes) (version 3) | ecosystem: Environmental > Aquatic > Freshwater > Lake ...
CATCTTCTGCAGCGATTTCAAGCTCAAGGCGCTGCGCATCGTCGATCCGCTCACCCTGGCCGACATCGCCGTGATCTCCCTGAAGTCGGCGAAGGCCAGGTACTTCCAGCCGCGGGGCGTGGGCGTGCTGCCCGACGGCAGCAAGGTCTACGTCGTCTGCGCGGGGGTGATGCCGACCAGCGGCCAGATCACGTCGGCGGCGACCGCGGGCGCGAGCCCCGACATGTTCTTCTGCGCAGTGGTCGATATGGAGTCGCAGGAGGTCGTCAAGCGCATACCACTCGAGGCCTACTGACCGCTGTACATCGCCATCCGGTCGGATGGCACCAAGGCGTACCTCTCGGGCGGGCCTATCTGTCACACGGTGGTCATCGACACCATCAAAGACGTCGTTCTCGGCGACATCGGCAAGAAGCTCGTGCAGACGGACGGCGTGGCCGTGCGGCCGTTCTGGTGGTCCACGGCCTGCATGGAGGTGCTGCGCGAGGGCTTCTGAGGCGGGCGCCGCGCTGAGCACCGCGCTCTGGCCCGTCTGGGTCGCGCTCGGGCTACGTCTCGAACGACCCCCGGCGCAGCACCTCGCCGTCGCGCACCATCCACTGCCCTCCGGCGATCACGTGGCGCAGGCGCAGGTCCTCGTCGAGCACGGCGAGGTCGGCGTCGGCGCCGGGCACGATGTGCCCCTTGCCGGGCAGCTTGAGGATGTCGGCGACGTTGGTGCTGACCACGCGCACGGCCTGGTCGATGGATAGACCCTCGACCCGTACGGCGTCCACGAGCTCGCGGAAGATGGACGCCGGTTCGCCGGTCTCGAGCCTGGTCAGCTCGCCGGCTTCGTCAAACGAGGGCAGCGAGCCGCAGCCGTCGGAGCTCATCGTGATGTGCCCGAGCGGCACCCCGGCGGCCAGGAGCTGCGCGATGGCCGCCGACGGCTTCACTTCCTCGTCGGCGAAGTAGGGGTACGAGCCGGCGGTGATGTCCAGGTAGCCGTCGCGGCCGTGCTCCGTGGCGTCCGCGAACACGGCGGCGCTGCGGTTGACGTGCGTGGGCAGGAACTGCGTCGCCTTGAGCTCACTGCGCCGCACCGTCTCGCGGACGATCTCGAACGGTCGCTCTCCGTCGCCGAGGTGCAGGTTCACGATGCCGGCCTTGCCGCCCAGCATGCCGCCGACGCGCGCGTGGGCGGCGAGACGGATGAGCTCGTCCACGGTGGGCCACGACGAGCGGTGATCGGCGATCGCGATCTCGCCGACGCCGATCACCTCCTCGATGAGCGCCAGGTCGCGGCCGACGTCGCCGAGCAGCGTCGGCGGCGGCACCTGGTAGGCGCCGGTGTAGATCCAGCAGCCGACGCCCTCGGCGCGCAGCGCCTTGGCCTTCATCAGGAGGCCCTCGAGCGAGCGCGTGAAGCCGTCGGTGCCCAGCGCGCCGATGACGGTGGTGATGCCGCCCTCGAGGAGCTGGCTCAGGCGCAACTCGGGGGTGCGCGTGGCCGGGCCGCCTTCGCCGCCGGCCCCGGCGATGTGCACGTGGCCGTCGATCAGGCCGGGCAGCGCCAGCAGGCCCCGGCCGTCCACGACGTCCACCTCGACGCCGCGCGGCGGCGTGATGCCCGGCGCTACGCCCACGACGCGCCCGCCGGCGAGCAACACGTCGCTGCGGCCCAGCGGCTCGGGGGCGTACACGTCGATGTCGCGAAGCAAGATCACGGCCACCTCACTGCGGTCGGGCGTGGGTTCACGGTCGGGCGCGGGTCCACTGCGCCCCGCTTGGGGTAGTAGTATGGCACGACCGCGCCCCGCCGGGGCGCGGCTTCAGTTTCGGCGGCCCGCCGCGGCAAGGGAGACGGGATGGTCAAGCTCATCGACTGGCGCGCCCTGCGCGGCGCCAACTACTACAGCTATCGCCCGGTGATCGTCCTCCAGGTCGACCTTCAGGACTACGACGAGGTCTTCACCGACAAGATCGAGGGCTTCACCGACGCCCTGCTCGAGCTGGTCCCCAGTCTGGAGGAGCACCGCTGCTCCGAGGATGTGCGCGGCGGCCTCATCCATCGCATGCGCGAGGGCACCCTCCTCGGGCACGTCATCGAGCACCTGGCCCTGGAGCTGCAGTTCATCGCCGGCATGGAGGTCGGTTTCGGGAAGACCATCGACTCGGATGCCCCCGGCGTCTACCAGGTCATCTTCAGCTACTGGGTGGAGGAGGCCGGCGCGACCGCCGGCGAGCGCGCCATCGCGATCGTCAACGCCATCCTGCAAGGCCGTAGCGACAGCATCGACCTCGAGGGCATCATCCGCGAGCTCGAGGACATCGGCGCCGACCACTACCTGGGCCCATCGACGGCAGCGATCGTGGAGGAAGCGGAGCACCGCGGCATCACCGTGATCCGCCTCGACGACTACAACCTCGTGCAGCTCGGCGAGGGCAAGTACCAGTGCCGCATCGAGGCCAGCATCACTTCGCGCACGGGCATGATCGGCGTCGAGACCGCCGGCAACAAGAAGCTCACCAAGCACATGTTGGGGGACGCCGGCATCCCCGTGCCCAAGGGCACGGTCGTGCGGCGTCTCGAGTCGGCCGTCGAGGATGCCGAGTGGCTCGGCTACCCGGTCGTCGTGAAGCCGCACGACGGCCACCACGGCAAGGGTGTCACGACGGGCATCAACGACGAGGCCGACCTGCGCGAAGCCTTCGTGCGCGCCCAGGAGGTCAGCGACAAGGTCATCGTCGAGAAGTTCTACGTGGGCAACGACTACCGCATCCTCGTCGTAGACGGCCGCTTCGTGGCGGCCGCGATGCGCGAGCCGGCCGCCGTCATCGGCGACGGCGAGCACACCATCCAGGAGCTGATCGACAGCGAGAATCGCAACCCGCGGCGGGGCTACGGTCATGAAAAGGTCATGACGCGGCTGTCCACCTCCCCGGTCACCCAGTACCTGCTGGAGCGCGCGGGCTTCACTCTGAAGACGCTGCTGCCGGCCGGCGAGGTTTTCCGCCTCGAGCTCACCGCCAACCTCTCGACCGGCGGCTCGGCGGTCGACGTCACCGCCACGGTGCACAAGGCCAACCGCTTCATGGCCGAGCGCATCGCCAGCATCATCGGCCTCGACATCGCCGGCATCGACGTGATCGCCCCCACCCTCGAGCAGCCGGTCAAGAAGGTGGGGGGCGCCGTCATCGAGGTCAACGCCGCACCGGGGCTGCGCATGCACCTCGAGCCGGCCGTCGGCCAGAGGCGCAACGTGGCGCAGCCCATCGTCGAGATGCTGTTCCCGCGCGGTGCGCCCCACGACATCGGCATCATCGCCGTCACCGGCACCAACGGGAAGACCACCACGGTGCGCCTCACCGCGCACATCATGAAGACGGCCGGCTACAGCGTGGGGATGACGACCACCGACGGCATCTACGTGCGCGACCACCTCATCGCCGAGGGCGACATGAGCGGTCCGTACTCAGCGCAGGTGGTCCTCCGCGATCCGCTCGTCGACTGCGCCGTGCTCGAGACGGCGCGCGGCGGCATCCTCAGGGCGGGCCTCGGCTACAAGACCGCCGACGTCGGCGTCGTGCTCAACGTGCAGCCCGACCACCTGGGCCTGCAGAACATCCGCGACGTCAGCGAGCTCGCCAAGGTCAAGGCGGTCGTCGCCGAGGCGGTCCGCGAGGGCGGCACCACAGTGCTCAACGCCGACGATGCCGCGTGCGTCGACATGGCCGAGTTCTGCCGCGAGCGCGTCATCTTCTTCTCGCTGCGCTCGTCCAACCCGGTGGTGCTCGAGCACGTCGACCGCGGCCACACCGCCGTCGTCTGCGAGCAGGACTACATCGCCATCCTCGAGAACGACCACTTCATCCCCGTGGCGCGCGTCGTCGACGTGCCGCTGACGCTCGAGGGTCGCGCCGTGTTCAACATCCAGAACGCCCTGGCGGCGACGGCTGCGGCGTACGCGCACGGCGTGAGCGCCGACGAGATCCGTCGCGGTCTCACCTCCTTCCTGCCGTCGCCGCTGCAGACGCCGGGACGCCTCAACCTGAAGAGGATCGCCGGCGTCGACTACCTGCTCGACTACGGCCACAACCCGCATGCGTACAGAGCGTTGCTGGAGCTGGTCAAGCAGCTCGGCGAGCGCCGGCGCATCATCGTCTTCGACGTGGTCGGGGACCGCAGGGACGAGGACTACGAGGAGATCTGCGGCCTCGTGGGCCCGGTGTTCGACGCCGCTTTTCTGTATGAAGCCGAGGACCGGCGCGGACGCGCCCCCGGCGAGCTGATGGACCTGCAGATGCGGTACCTCACGGCGGCCGGGCTCGACGCCGCGGCCATCGAGAAGGCGACGGACGAGCCGGAGGCGATTCGCCGCGCCACCGCGAGCGCCCGGCCCGGCGACCTCGTCTGCTACATGACCGGCCGCGTGCAGGGTGGCATCGAGTGGCTGCACGACTGCGAGGAGCGCGCCCGCGCCGCCGCGGAGGCGGACGCCGCTGGAGCCGGAGCGCCGGGCGCCGCCGCGGAGAGCGGCGCGTGACGTCCCGCAGTGCGGGCTGGACGGTGCTCATGGGCGGGTCTGGCCCCGAGGGCATGGACCGCTCGATCATGCGCCGCTTCGTGGAGCTGGCCGGCGGCGCCGTGGACGCGCGCGTGGCCATCGTCCCGACGGCCAGCGAGCAGCGCGCCGAAACCATCGAGCGCTACGAGAACGCCTTCGAGCTCGAAGACGTGCACCACATCGAGGTCATCGACATCCGCACGCACCATCAGGCCGACGAGCCCGAGATGCTGCAGGCGCTGGAGGACGCGACGGCCATCATGTTCACCGGCGGCGACCAGCTGCGCCTGCTCTCGATCCTGGAGGGTACGCGCTTCGTCGACGAGCTGCGGCGCCGCAGCGCAGCGGGCCTCGTGGTGGGCGGCTCGAGCGCCGGCGCCATGGCGCTCGGCGACCCGGTGATTGTGCGCGGTGAGCCGACGCGGTTCTACGAGCCCGGCGCCATCCCCCACGTGCCCGGGCTCGCCATCATTGCCGGCGTCACCGTCGACACGCATCTCGTGGCGCGCGGGCGGCTGACTCGCCTGCTGCCCGTGGTGGCCGCCCGCCCGGATGCGCTCGGCGTGGGCATCGAGGAGGGCAGCGGCATGACCGTGTCCCCGGACGGCCTTGCCACCGTGTACGGTCCCGGCGTCGCGTGCTTCGTCGACGGTTCCGCAGCGGAACCCGCGGGGGGGCCGCGTCCCGGCGGCCCGCGGCCCGGCGGCGGCGAGGAGCGCCGCAGCACCGACCAGGGCCGCGCCCTGTCGCTCACCGGACTGCAGCTCCACGTCCTCGCCGCCGGCGACACGTTCGACCTGCGCAGGCGGCGCGTCGTCTTCGACTGACCGCGCGCCGCATCAGCCACCCACGAGCACAGGAGCACGCCGCCTTGGCCGCGACCAGACACTTCGACCTCAGTCATCTCCGGGTCTATCCGGGGCCCAACGTGCCGCTGCCCGTCGAGGCGGCGGCCTTCGAGCTGACCTGCGACCCCGGCCTGCCCGTCGGCGACCTCTGGACCGCGGTCGTGCGCCACTTGCCGATGCTGACGGGTGAGGCGCCGCCGCAGGACTTCGCCGAGCTTTTCGCGCGCACCACTATCGAGGTGCAGCGGCTCGGCATGGGGCTCTTCGCGACGCGCTGGTCGGTGACCGCGGCGGGCGACGGCGTCACCACGGTCGCCGTGCAGCACATCGACCCCGACGTCTGCCGGCGCTGCGTCGCGCTTGTCGCCGATTGGCTGCGCGACGAGCTCGACGGGCGCGCCTTCGACTTCGAGGCGCGCTACGCCGCGGTGCTGCGCCGTTTTCTGCGTAGCCACTTCGGCGGCCCCACCATCTATTCGCTCCTCGAGGCCGGCTATCGCGCGGGCATCCCGGACTACTACCTGGAGAGCGAGGACGTGGTCCAGTGGGGCTACGGGCGCAAGCAGCTTCGCGGGCGCTCCACGGTGCTGCACCGTGACAGCATCAAGGACACCGAGCTGACCACCTACAAGGATCGCGCCAAGGCCTTCCTCGACGACCTCGGTCTGCCGGTGCCGCGCGGCGCGATCGTCTTCGCGCTGGACGAGGCCCAGGACGCCGCCGCGCGCCTCGGGTTTCCGGTGGTCACCAAGCCCGTCGCCGGGCACAAGGGACAGGGCGTGACCACCGGTATCTCCTCGGAGCGGGACGTGAAGATGGGCTACGAGCTCGCCGCCCAGGCGTCGCAGAGCGCGGAAGACGGCGTGATCGTTGAGCAACAGATCGCCGGCACCGACCACCGCCTGCTCACCGTCGGCGGGCGCTTCGTGGCGGCCTTGCAGCGCGTGCCGGCCTACGTGGTCGGCGACGGCGAGCACACCGTGGAGGAGCTGATCGCCCTCGAGAACGCGCGCCCCGAGCGCGCCGACACGCCGCGCTCGCCGATGGGCAAGATCGAGATCGACGACGTCCTCGTGCAGTTCGTGCGCGACCGGGGCCGCTCCCTGCATGACGTGCCGGCCCTCGGCGAGGAGCTGGTTCTGCGGCGCGTGGCCAACATCTCGCAGGGTGGCGTGTCGGTCAACGTGACCGACGTCATCCACCCGCTCAACGTGAAGCTGGCCGAGGACGTGGCGCGGTTCCTCGACATCCACGTCCTCGGCATCGACCTGCTCGCCGAGGACATCACGCGGCCCTGGACCGAGAGCCCCTGCGCGATCATCGAGATCAACGCCGGGCCCGGCGTGTTCATGCACCTCGTCCCGGCCCAGGGCGAGTCGATCGACGTGCCTTCCATCGTGCTCCAGGGCCACTTCCCGACGCCGGCGTCGGCGCGCGTCCCGGTGCTGGTGTTCAACCGTTTGGGCGCCGCCACGGCGGCGCGCCTCACGGAGCTGGGCCTGCGCTGCCCCGGCGTCGAGGAGGTGGGCGTGACGCGCCTGGACGGCCTCTCCTTCAACGGGGCCTTCTTCAGCCGGCGGCCCGCGCACCTCGCCAACGTCCGCAACATGATGCGCAGCCCGCGCCTCGACATGGCCCTCATCGAGTACGATGAGCGGCATCTGCTCGACGAGGGCCTGTACAACTGGGGCGCCGACGTCGTGGTGCTCGAGCGCCCGACGCGCATCGAGCGCGAGACGCTCACGCGGGACGTGCTGCCCGGCGGCCTTGTAATCGAGGTCGACGAGGGCGCGGGCCTGCTGCGCCTGACGCCGCGCGAAGGCGCGCCGTCCACGCGGCCGCTCGGGGACTCACTCGCCGAGGGCCTCGCCGGCGCGCTCGAACCCCTGCTCGCTGTCATGGCGGACTTCTACAACGTGCAGAACGCCGTCGACGGGCACTACGCGCGGCCGCGCTAAGGCCCAGGAGATCCGGTTGGGGCAGCTACAGATCGATCGTGTTGCCGCTGCCCTCGACGACCTGCACAACGATGCGCTTTGGCACCGTCATGCGCACCGCCTGCTTGAGGCCGTCGATGGGCGGCGAGTCTCCGGGTCCGATCGCTGTGATCACGATGTCGCCGCCCTCCTGCTTCACGCCTTCGACCTGCCAGCCGGTGCCGGTCACCCACTGCTCTGAGGCGCTCTCTGTGGCGCGCATCCACTGCTCGTAGCGAAAGGTGCGCAGCGACGCGGCGCCCAGCGGGATCACGAGCACGACCACGAAGACCGCGATGAGCACCTTGGCGCGGCGCCCGGGGTGCATGCCGCGCTCCGCGGCCACGCGCTGGTAGCCGGCGGCCGTGAAGACGGCCACGCCGGCGACGATGATGGCGGCCGCGTTGGTGAGGAAGAGGATGAAGGCGCCCCACGCCAGGTCCAGGCGCCCCGATCCCAGGGTGATGCCGACTACGGCGAGCACCGGCACCAGGCTGATGGCGATCGCCACGCCGGCGAGGATGTTGGAGACGTCGCGGCGCACCAGCGCGAACGAGCCGGCCACGCCGACGGTGACCGCGACCCCCAGGTCGAGGAGCGTCGGCGCCGTGCGGCCGATGATCTGCGGATTGTCGGCGACCGGCATGCGGCTGACCGTGACGAGGCCGACAAGGAAGCCGATGAGGATGTTCACGGCGACGCCCGCCACCAGAAGCTCCAGAGAAGCGACCAGGTTGCGTCTCGACCCGATCACGGTGGCCAGCGCGACGCCGTAGATCGGCGTCGCCAGCGGCGCCACGATCATGGCGCCGATCACCGCCGGCGTGGAGTCGCCGACGATGCCGCCGGCGGCGATGATGCTGGCCAGCACGAGCAGCACCCAGAACTGGGATGTCTTGGCCCGTCGCGCGCCTGTAGTGAGGAACAGGCCGTCCTCGATGTCGTCCAGCGGGTTGCGGTACTCCCCGCCGGCGTCGACAGCTCTCGTTAGCCAGCCCATCTCGCCTCCTCGTCGGCATCGCGTTGCGGACAGTATAGGACGGGAGGACGCGGAGCTCGCGGCCGCTCGTTGTCCGGCCTGCCAGACTCAGCGCCCACGCGCTTGCACCCGGTCGCCTCGCCTGCGTATCGTGGGCGGAATGCGCCACGCCCCCGAAGGAGCTGCATGGATACGCATCTGATGCTCGGCAACGAGGCCGTCGCCCGAGGAGCCTGGGAGGCCGGCGTGCAGGTCGCGGCCGCCTATCCGGGTACGCCCAGCACCGAGATCGTCGCCAACCTGGCAAAGTACGACGGCGTCTACGCCGAGTGGTCCACCAACGAGAAGGTCGGCTACGAGGTCGCCTTCGGCGCTGCCGTGGGCGGCGTGCGCGCCCTCACGGCGATGAAGAGCGCCGGCGCCAGCGTGGCCGCCGACCCCCTCATCAGCTCCGTGTACACGGGCATCTGCGGCGGCCTCGTCGTGATCGTCGCCGGCGACCCCGGCATGAGCAGCGGCATGACCGAGCAGGACGACCGCTACTTCGGCCGGATCGCCAACATGCCGATGCTCGAGCCCGCCGACAGCCAGGAGTGCCACGACTTCACGCGGCTGGCCTTCGCGCTCAGTGAGACGTACGACGTGCCCGTCATGGTGCGCCTCTCGATCCAGACGGCGCACCAGAAGTCCCTCGTGCGCGTCGGCGAGCGCGACGCGGTGGCGCGCAGGGACCCGGGCAGGCACGCCGACAAGTACTGCCTGCTGCCGAAGTTCTCGCGCCCGCTGCACGCGAGCCTGCTCGCGCGCGTCGCGCGCCTGCGCGACTACGCCGAGGCGAGCCCGCTGACGCGCGTGGAGCCCGGCACGGGCGCCTTCGCGCGGATCGGCGTCGTCACCTCCGGGGCCGCGTACATCAGCGCCCGCGAGGCGCTGCCCGGGGCCACCTTCCTCAAGCTCGGCATCGTCCACCCGCTGCCGCTCGAGGCCATCAAGCGCTTTGCCGCCACGGTCGAGCGCCTCTTCGTGGTGGAGGAGCTCGAGCCGTACCTCGAGGAGCAGATCCTCGCGGCCGGCGTCGCCGTCGAAGGCAAGCAATGGTTCTCGCCGCTCGGTGAGCTCACGCCGGTGCGGGTCGGCCGGGGCTTCTACGCCGCCGGCCTCGATCTGCCGCGCTGGGCGCAGCAGAAGGCCGCGGAAGACGACTCAGTCATCCCGCGGCCGCCCGTCTTGTGCACCGGCTGCCCGCATCGCGGCATGGCCACGGCCATGAAGAAGCTCGACCTTGATGTGCACGGCGATATCGGCTGCTACGACCTCACCAGCCTGCCGCCCGTCAGCCACATGCACGCGGCCGTCGAGATGGGCGCCAGCATCCCGATGGAGCAGGGGTTCACGCGGGCCGGCGGCAGCAAGAAGGGTTCCCTCGCCGTGATCGGCGACTCCACCTTCTTGCACTCCGGCCTCACCGGGCTGCTCAACGCCGTGCACCAGCGCACGAACGTCACGGTCCTAATCCAGGACAACAGCATCACCGCCATGACCGGCGGCCAGACCAACCCCGGCAACGAGAAGACGCTGGCGGGAGCCCAGACAAAGCCGGTCGACCTGGCCGGCATCTGCAGGGCGCTCGGGGTCGAGCACATCGTGACCGTCGACCCCTACGACTACGAGGCTTGCCTCGAGGCCCTGAAGGCCGGGCTCGCCTGCGACGGCCCGGCCGTGATCATCACGAACCGGCCCTGCATGCTCTTCCCCCGCAAGGTCGGCGCCGATGGCATCTACGAGGTTGACGCGGAGCTCTGCAACGCCTGCCAGCAATGCATGAAGCTCGGCTGCCCGTCCATGCACCACGCCGCGGCGGTCTTCAAGAAGAGGCACAAGGTCGACATCGACGCGAGCACCTGCACGGGTTGCTCGCTCTGCGCCCAGCTCTGCACACCGGGCGCCATCAAGAAGGCGGGTGACGCATGAGCGCCAAGAAGGCCAAGACAGCGCCGGCCGCCTCAAGGACGAGGGGCGGCAAGGCCGCCGCGGACCCCGCCGCTCGGCACTACGCGGGCGGCGTCGTCGACGACATCATGGTCGTCGGCGTCGGCGGCCAGGGCGTGATCGTGGCCGCCGCCATCATCGCCGACGCGGCATTGCTGCACGGCGGCCTCGAGGTCAAGCTCAGCGAGACCCGCGGCATGAGCCAGCGCGGCGGCAGCGTGAGCTCGCACATCCGCATCGGCGCCACGGTGATCGCGCCGAGCATCAGCCCCGGCGAGGTCGACTACCTGCTCGCCTTCGAGGCCGCTGAGGGCCTGCGCCTGGC
>Ga0209083_1004476_pt1 | contig 10663 bp, 10 predicted proteins | sample AM7aDNAmetaG_FD_184132 | JGI IMG/M metagenome (GOLD analysis project Ga0209083, IMG submission 184132) | Freshwater microbial communities from Finland to study Microbial Dark Matter (Phase II) - AM7a DNA metaG (SPAdes) (version 3) | ecosystem: Environmental > Aquatic > Freshwater > Lake ...
TGAATATCTAGACCTACCGGGAGTGAATACATCCGTCTCCCCGCGTGATGACAAACAATTACACCATTCGATGATAAAACATGTCGACTTTTATACAAGAAGTCAGCAACTCTCCTTGCTATTAAACAGGCAGACTAATAACATTGACCAGGTTCCTACAAAAATAAAGATCTATAAATTCCTGGCGCTTAATTCTCCCTAAATTATTCAACGTATATGCAAAAATACGAGGACTTTTGCGATTTTTCAACTTTTAACTGATTTATTTCAAACCACAGATCGATAGTATCCAGAATCCATGAATAACTCACAGGAAAAAACTTCCTATTTCTCTGGCTGAGTGTGGTTGGGGATTTTGAATTTTGCCATTTTACGGTAAAGCCCTTGTCGTGATATAGAAAGCATTGCAGCTGCTTTGGTGATATTGTATGAAGCATTTTCAAGTGCATCAGATACTGCTTTCCGCTCCACTTCATGGAGATTTAAAATTCTTGGAGGGCTGGGAATCGATAGATTGCCGGTCTTTCTTATACCCCTGAGTGAAAAATCTTTCATTTTCAGGGTTGATTCTTCAGAAGTTATAACAGCCCGTTCAGACATATTCTTTAATTCCCTTACATTCCCCGGAAAAGCATAGCCCGAAAGTTTTTCTATTACCTCGCTATCGATTGGTTTGTTTGGCTTTCTTTGTTTACTTGCAAATTCCTGGCAATAGTACTTCAACAAAATGGGAATATCTTCCTTTCTTTCCCTTAGCGGAGGAATATGAATATGGAAGGCATTCAGCCTGTGAAAAAGATCAAGTCTGAAGGTGTTATGATCGTAGAGTTCGGAAATATCCTTATTTGTGGCAGAAACCACCCGCAAATTCAGTTTTATCTCTTCCCTTGATCCGATTTTAACAATCGTTTTATCATCGAGCACCCTCAGCAATTTCCCTTGCATGGTAAGCGAGAGCTCCGATATCTCATCAAGGAAAAGAGTCCCGTTATTGGTCTGTTCAAACCATCCCATGGATTTTTCATGTGCCCCGGTAAAAGCACCTTTGCGATAACCAAAAAATTCGCTTTCAAACAACGTATCCGGAATTGCAGAACAGTTCACCGCATTAAAAGGACCTTTATTTCTTTTACTTAATGCATGTATTCCCCTGGCAACAAGCTCTTTTCCTGTACCACTTTCACCAGTGATCAGGATGGATGTATCTTCTGACTTTGAAACCAGTATGATCAGACTGCTGATGTTTTTTATAACAAGGCTTGAGCCGACAATTGCCAGTCCTTCTTTTTCTTTTAACTCTTTTGTGAAATGTTCAAAATCAATATCCAGCTGTTCCCGGTAATGCCTGAACCTGGAAAATGATTTGGAATTCCCGATGGATTGCTGCAGATCATTCCATTTCACGGGTGCTGGTATTGCGTGAATGTTTTGATTTGAAAGGATGGACAGGGATTTTAACAACTCCTGGTTCTCATGTATGACAACGGTTTCAAGCTCCGGATACCTGGATTTCATCATCTTCATGAAGTTGGTCCCAAATTCCCCGTGACGGTTCAATTCAACCAAGGCAATATCAATGATGTTCTCCTCCAGTATTGAAAAAGCCTCTCCCGCATTTGATGCCTTATGAATAAAAAAATCGTCTCCGGAAAGGTAGCCATTTAGACCTTGGGCAATCCCGGCATCACTTTCCAAAATCAGGATATGTAATTTATTCATTCTTGCAGAGTATCTATCAACTTATATAGTCATGAAGTGTCTTCATAAACAGACACACCTTAAAAAAAGAGGTTGCCATGACAAATGAAACATGACATTAACATTTCAAGTGGTGGCTTTGTAAATTCTTATTTTTATGATGGTTATGAGTAGCTATCTAATTACAAAGATACCATTTATTTTTTTGGATAAAATGAAAAATCAGGTATTTAGACTGTACAAGTTATAAACCAGCCGCACAAGTGTGCGATTTGTGATCCAAAAGTGGACAATTTATGTGAAGAGAGAATAAATAAAAGGGCTATGAATGATGCCCTTCCTCAACATTAAAGAGAAGGCCAGGTTAATTGCGGGGTTTGCGTGTTTTGTTCTTCAGTGGTTCTTTCCAAAATTCTTCATGATGCCGGCGAACATGCAAGGTTTCTTTGCCTGCTTCTTTGGATACATTACGTGCAAGCTGCATCTCACGCACAAAATTAGTATATAAAAAAAGAAATGTCATATCACCTGTTTGTTGCGAAAGTCAGTGAACGGGAAATTCACGGCATGGAATACTGAATTTTTCCATCTTCCTGTATAGCCGTTGGCGCGAAATGGAAAGCATGGCCGCAGCACGGGTAATGTTATACGAAGTTTTCGCAAGTGCATCTGCTATTGCACGGCGTTCTACTTCCTGAAGGTTTAGGGTTTTAAGCAATGGGTTTGCGATTGCACCGGGCTTCTTGGAAGTTCCGATGTTAAAATCCCTTAATTTGAGTACAGATTCTTCGGAAGTGATCACAGCTCTTTCCACAAGATTCTTTAGTTCCCTGACGTTCCCGGGGAAAGGATGGTTGACAATCTTTTCAATAGCTTGTTCATCAACCGGCTTCTCAGGTTTATTCTGTCGTCTTGAGAACTCTCCGATGAAATGCTGAAGCAATACAGGAATGTCTTCCTTACGGTCCCTGAGGGGAGGAATATGAATATGGAAAGAATTTAACCTGTGAAAAAGATCCAGCCTGAGTGTATTCCGGTCAAGAATCTGGTGAATATCCTTATTGGTTGCGGATATAACCCTCAGATTCAGTTTGATCTCTTCACGCGATCCGATTTTGAAAATTGTTTTATCATCCAGGACTCTAAGAAGTTTACCCTGCATAAGCAATGGAAGTTCGGTAACTTCGTCAAGGAAGAGTGTTCCATTATTTGCAAGTTCAAACCAACCAATTGATTTTTCCATGGCACCCGTAAAGGCACCTTTTCTGTAACCAAAAAATTCGCTTTCAAATAAACTTTCAGGAATGGCCGAACAGTTCACAGCATTGAATGGCCCCTGGCTTCTTCTGCTTAAGGCATGAATCCCGCGTGCAACCAACTCTTTCCCGGTTCCGCTTTCACCGGTGATAATCACTGAAGTATCCTCTGACTTGGCAACAAGAAGAATCAGGCTGCTTATGGTTTTAATAGCCGTACTGATTCCCACCATCGCCTGGCCATCCTTGTTTTTCATCTCCTCAGAAAAATGCCTGAAATTAAGGTCCAGTTGTTCCTTATGTTTCGTAAATTTCTTAAATGTGAGACTGCTTTCGATTATTTGTTGAATGTCATCGGAAGTATAGGGACTTGATAGGAACGTGATGGAGGTTTTCTTCTGATTTGATGTTTCTGACAGGTTATTGTCATCATCAATCACAATTGTTTCCAGATCAGGATATTTGAGTTTATATGATTTGAAAAAGCTTTGATTGAATTTCCCGCCGGGTTCATAAAACAGGATAACAAAATTGATAAAATTGTCCTCCAGGATAGTATACGCATCAATGGGCTCAGTTGCATGATGGATCAGAAATCCATTACCCAAAATAAATCCAATGAGTTGCTCACTTATTTTTGATTCATCCCCTAAAATCAGAATACCAATTTTATTCATATTCACTTAATTAATTAAGTTCCCAATGATGGAGGAAAATAAATTTTAACAGGTAACTTTTGAAAAAACATTCTCATAGGAGTTTCTCCCGATATTGTTTATTCATAAAGACCTGATTGGATAATGATGCTTAGCAAAGCTACTGGGATTTCCGAATACATACAAGAGTAATTTTACCTTATTTGAACAGGTAAATTAACGGGGGTATATTTACGCATGCTGGTTGATGATTACAGCAACAACGCAAGGTAAGAAATTGTCCGAATTTATTTTTCTTAACTTTGCCTGTCATATAACAATTCGTACGTTGAAAATTTCCCGGAGAGTTTCATCCTTCTTTGTTCTTTTGGTGATCTTCATGATCTCTGCCTGCAGTGTGACCAAGGATCTTCCACCGAACGAGAACCTGCTGATCCGGAATAAATTTAAGATCACCTCTTCCAAAGTAACTTCCGATGAGCTTTCAGGCTATATCAAGCAGCAGCCTAATACAAAATTGCTTGGCCTTTTCAGGGCCAACATTGCTTTTTATAACATTGGGAACAATGGAAAAGAAACAAAGTTTAAAAAGTGGTTAAGAAACAAAATCGGCAGTGCCCCTGTTCTCCTGGATACCAGCCTTTCTAAGGTAGCAAAGAAATCCATGTTGTTATACTTATCCAATAAAGGGTATTTTCTGTCTGCAGTGAATGATTCAGTGGTAATCAGGAAAAAGAAAGCGACTGTTTACTACCTCGTCAAACCATCGAAACCATATACCATCCAAACGCTAACCTACTCAATTGCAGACACTCAGCTTGCCAGGTTTGTTTATGAAGACACCATTCATTGTTTAATAAAGCGGGGACAAAACTATGATTCGTATATTTTAACGGATGAGCGTTCAAGGATTACCTCACTCCTTCATAACAAGGGGTACTTTCATTTTTCCAATAACTACATCCGGTATTCAATCGATAGCTCCCTTCATTCCAGGAAAATGTCAGTTCAGATTGAAATTACCAATCCGGTTATTCCTTCCATAGAGCAATTCGGGGCAGTGATGGAAACCCAGCACAAACGTTATATTATTGATAAAATCCTCATCGATCCTGAATTTGGGTTATTAAAATCCGACACTGGCACACAGGATACACTTATTCAAGTTTTTCACGGGACAAGGAAGGATACCGCTTCCAGCACGTTTTACTTCCTGCACAATAATTCATTGAAGATAAAACCACGTACAATCGCCCAGTCTGTCTTCCTAAAAAACGGAACCCATTACAATTTGAGCGATGTCAATAAAACCTATTCACAGCTTAACAGTTTACAGGTTTTCAAATTCATCAATATACAGTTTCATGAATCACCTTTAAAAACGCCATATTCCCTGGACAAACTGGATTGTAAGATTCAACTGGCCCAGGCCCCGGTTCAGTCATTTTCTATTTCTCCGGATGTTACAAATTCTGCCGGAGCCCTTGGTGTTCAGGGTAGCTTCATTTACCAGAACCGGAATATTTTCAGGGGAGCACAACTCCTGAAGGTAAGTCTGAATGGCTCTGCCCAGATGCAAGGCAGCCTGGGTTCATCCAACAAGAATCTGTTAAACACCATAGAAATTGGAGCAACCACCAGTCTTACCTTCCCCCAGTTCCTTTTCCCCATCAATCCTGAGAGTCTTGCTAAAAACATGAAGCCCAAAACAATGATCTCGCTGGGGTATAACTATCAGCAAAGACCAGACTATTACAGACACATCAGCAACATTTCCTTTGGATACACCTGGGATCAGAATGAAAAGATCAGGCATACGCTTAACCCGGCTGAAATCATGTTTGTTAAAGTTTTCCCGGATTCATTCTTTACCGCTTATCTCAACAGCCTGCATGACCGGAGACTGAAAAATCAATATACAGACCATATGATTGCCGGCCTTAAATATACAATCACCTACAGCGGGCAGGATGTAAGCAAGGTCAAGGATTTTTTCTATGTCCGGGCCAATATTGAAACCGGAGGGAACCTCATCTATGCCATTGATAACCTGTTTAAGGTACCCCGGTCCGATAGCGGTTATTACACTGTCTTCAAAGTTCAGTATGCGCAATATTTCAGGCCTGACCTTGATGTTCGTTTTTTCCATTTATTTTCAAAATCGACTTCTGTGGTATTCCGTGCGTATGGGGGAGTTGGAATCGCCTATGGAAATTCTTCCTCCCTTCCGTTCGAAAAAGCATTTTTAGCAGGAGGTGCCAATGATATCAGGGGATGGAAGATGGGGACGTTGGGTCCCGGGAAATATCATAATGACACCTTGTCGTCTTCCTTTGATCAAACCGGGGATATGCAATTGCAGCTGAATATGGAATACAGGTTCCCGGTTTACAAGTTTTTCAGATCTGCAATTTTTGTGGATTTTGGAAATGTCTGGTTGTTGAAAAAATCTTCAGATTTTGTAGGCGGAGAGTTTTCGTGGAAGACTTTCATACCCCAGGTAGCCATCGATGTCGGATTAGGGATCAGGGCCGATTTTGATTATTTTATTCTACGGCTTGATCCGGCCATTCCCATCAGGGTTCCCTATTATAACCAGCATCAACACTGGTATTTCAGCCAGATGCATTTTTCCGATATTATATGGAACTTCGGAATCGGGTATCCTTTCTAATGAATGGAATTGAGGTTCTGAAACCCCACCAGCCGGTCATACAAATCTCCCCCGGACCGGTAGTAAACCCAGACCGTGTATTCATTTTCAGTTTCCCAATGACTTCCTTCAATCAGGGAAATATCCGGCTGGTTTGACATCTTATCTTTAAACAGATACAAATAATCATAATGGCCCTGTTTCAAAAGCAATTTTATCACATAGCTTTTCTGTTCAAAGTTGTATGTCATCCGGCTATTCTCATTCAATTGCCAGTCGGTTAACGCGCCCAGCAGGAATATCTCTCCATTACCCAGCATTGCCTGGTAAGGCAACGTAAAACTAACCCAGGCATAATCTGCTTCAATATCACTATTCTGGGCATGATCTTCACTTTTGATCAATTTCCGGCCATTGATATCCTTCTCCGTTGCGTAATTCTTGAAGGTTCTCCTCGTATCATTCAGAAGATCGACATGAATTCCTTTTTCATCATGCTGGATCGTCCTTATCCGCTCTGTTTGATAAATAAGGCTCTTGGTATCAAATGATCTGAATTCATTTCCCCCGTCGAATGAAATCGCATCATTATTTGAATATTCAAGCGATTCACCCCGTGCAAAACTTGGCTGGATATTTCTGAGGGTATTGTCCTGCCGCTCATTCTGTGTTATTACGACTTTGATGTTTTGCCCAGGATTATCTACCCGCATTCCATTGTAATTAATGTTAAAGTCAATCTGCTGCTTCGTAAGCCTGTCGGCAATGTTGTTTGCCTGGTGCACATTGCCAACGATTCCCAGAGGGGTTGATTCCAGAACCATAAAACGCCATGTAAAAACCGGGTCAGCAGGATCCGATACATAAACCCTGAAGATATAATTGCCGGATATTTTTGGTTTAAGGTTGGCTGTTGGAAAAGCAAGCGAATAATGTGTATAGTGAACCGCAGTATTGAAAGAATAGGCAAAATCATCAATGTTATCTTCATTATATCCATCAATATAATCAATGGGTTGAAGTTCTGCTGATGTTGTCCAGTCTGACTCGCAATGGATGATTGTGAATTTATATGGTTTCAGATCCGCATCCAGGTCGTCGAAGGAAAGTTTAATTTTTCCCGGTGAGTTCAATATCAGAACAGGTGTTGCCAGTTCGAACCCCTCCTTGTATAACAAAACCGTTTTGATGTCAGACTTCATGACCCGATTGTCATTTCCCTGGCTCTGAGGCGAGATTGAGCAGAAACCAGGATGAACTGATGCCAAAACAATGATCACAAGAAATATAACCAATTGAAAACTGCTGGAATGGATTTTCATTGTCCGGAGAGATTAAAAGGGTGTATAATCAGGAGTGTTAGAAAAGTTATCTTCTTCCAGGAAAAACTTCACCTGGTCCCACGTCTTCTGAATTCAGCACAAACAATTGCTGTTGCGACTGCAGCATTCAGTGATTCCGGTGCTGACTCCGCTTTACTATCTGCAAATGAAGGTATCCTGAGACGCGTTTTGACAAGTCCTGATACTTTCTCTGAAATCCCGTTGGCTTCATTGCCTATAATAATTACACCTTTTGACGGCAGGTCACAGGTATAGAGATTTTCTCCCGACATAAAAGTGCCGAACACCTCCTGTGAATCTTCCAATTGGTTCAGAAGCCCGACAAGGTTTGTATAAATCACATTGACCCTGGCAATCGAACCCATGGTTGCCTGGACAACTTTTGGATTGTAAAGATCAACCATATTTTCGGATCCGATGATTGTTCTGATGCCAAACCAGTCAGCGATCCTGACAATGGTTCCGAGGTTTCCCGGGTCGCGGATATCATCCAGAACCAGGACGAGCTCGTCTTTTATTGATGAAGGAGGGTCCCCGGAAGGAGGAATGGTAACAATTGCAAGCACCGGTCCCGGGGAAGAGAATTCGGATATCCTGGTCATCTCCTTTTCATTAACCGCAGTAAACGGGATCTGCGCAGCGCCAAGGATTGAGCGGTGCTCGGAAACCCACTGCTCATTGGCAAAAACCTCTTTCAACTTATAGGGGCTGTTGATCAGATCCAGGACAAGTTTTGAACCTTCAGCAATGAACAGACCATGAATTCCCCTGAACTTTTTTTGCCTGAGGGATTGGACGAATTTGACCTGGTTGTTGGATATCATAAAAAAATCCTGGCTTATCATTGAATGAAAACCAGGATGTCTTTTTAAATGTGAAGGATGTTCAGCTATTCAGCGAAAACCTCGAAGCTGATCTCAACCTGGACATCTTTGTGAAGATTAATCCTGGCTTTATATGTACCCAATTCTTTAATGTGTTCGCCGTCAACATGAATTTTCTTACGGTCGATATCGATCTGGAACTGGTCTTTCAGTGCTCCTGCAATCTGGATTGCATTGACAGATCCGAAGATTTTCCCGGACTCAGCAGCTTTTGCGCCGATCTTCACGGTAATATCTTTCAGTTTTTCTGCCATTGATTCAGACTCGTTGCGGATCTTACTTTCCTTATGGGCTTTTTGCTTCAGATTCTCAGCAAGGATCTTTTTGTTGGTTTCGGTAGCAAGAATGGCCAAGGACTTGGGAAGCAGGAAATTCCTGGCATACCCTGGTTTCACGTTGACCTTATCATTTGTGTATCCCAGATTGGGAACATCTTGTGTTAATATAACTTCCATTGCCACCTCCCTATTTAAGTAAATCTGCTACATAAGGCATCAAAGCAATATGCCGAGCCCGTTTAATTGCCTGTGATACTTTCCGCTGGTACTTCGTCGAGGTACCGGTGATTCTGCGTGGAAGTATCTTTCCTTGTTCATTGACAAACTTTAAAAGGAAATCGGCATCTTTATAGTCGATGTATTTAATCCCGCTTTTTTTAAAGCGACAATATTTTTTCTTTTTGGTGTCGACCGCTATCGGGGTCAGATATTTTATTTCACCTGCTTGTTGTGCTGCCATGTTAATTTACAATTTTTTGGATCAATTGGGTTTTTCTTCTTTTTGTTTCTCGGCTTTAGCCTTATTCCGCTTCTTTTCACTGTAAGCGAGCATGTCTCTGTCCAGGACAACGGTCAGGAAACGCAGGATTCGCTCATCCCGCTTGAAGGTAACTTCCCATTCTCTGATTACCGTAGGATCGGCTTTAAACTCGATCAAATGGTAAAAGCCTGTTGATTTTTTCTGGATAGGATAAGCCAGCTTTCGCAAGCCCCAACTGTCTTCGTACACAATTTCCGCATCTTTTGATTTGAGAAATTTCTGGTACTTTTCGACCGTTTCCTTCATCTGTTCATCAGACAAAACGGGAGTCATAATGAAAACGGTTTCATACTGTTTTAACATCTGTTTGATTTTAAATGATTAAGAATGATTTTTTAAATGGAGTGCAAAAGTACAATGTTTTTTTAAATTATCCAAAGAAGGGTGTTCGATTTTCGAAAGTCGAATATCGAATTATCTTGAAAGAATAGCAACTACGTATGCTGAAACAACGCTTGCGCGCATTTGCAACGCGTGCCCGGTCAATTTTATTCCTTGAATAGAAGAGCAACTGCGTATGCTGAAACACCTTCTTCCCGGCCGATAAAACCCAGTTTCTCACTGGTTTTTGCTTTAATGGAGATCTGGTCTTCATTGATTTCCATGATCGGAGCCAATGTTCTGACCATCTCCGGGACGTAACTGCTGATCCTGGGATTCTGCAAGACGATTGTTGAATCAACGTTCTGAATTGAGAATTGCGTGTCTTTCAGTTTTTGAATGGTCAGTTTCAGCAGGATCTTGCTGTCAATGCCTTTAAACTCAGGGCTTGTGTCAGGAAACTGGAAACCAATGTCACGCAAGTTCGCTGCTCCCAGCAGGGCATCACACATGGCATGAATGAGCACATCTGCATCGGAGTGGCCAATCGCACCTTTGGAATGAGGAACATGAATACCACCAAGCTGGAAAGGGTGACCTTCAACCAGTTTATGTGTATCAAAACCGAAACCGATCCGAAGGTTCATGAGAAGAATGCCGTAAAGAGAAGACCTTTATTCTTTTTCTTTTGTTTGTTGCTTATCTTTTGCTCCGGCCTGATCGAAATTAAAGAGCAGCGTGAACTGCATGGTATTCATCAGAGGATTATTGTTCTTCACCGGGATGAGATAAGAGAAATCAAGGCCAAACACATTGTAACGCAACCCGGCGCCCAGCGTGAAGAATTTACGATCGCCCTTATATTTGGATTCCGTGAAATATCCTGCACGAATTGCAAAAAGCTTGTTGTACCAATATTCAGCAGAGATTGTTACCGTAATTTCCTGGAGTTCTTCCTTGAAACCATAGGGTGCATCGTAAAAAGACTGGATCATTCCCTGTACAACCTGGACATCCGGATTTTTTCCTTTAA
>Ga0209083_1004477_pt1 | contig 10662 bp, 15 predicted proteins | sample AM7aDNAmetaG_FD_184132 | JGI IMG/M metagenome (GOLD analysis project Ga0209083, IMG submission 184132) | Freshwater microbial communities from Finland to study Microbial Dark Matter (Phase II) - AM7a DNA metaG (SPAdes) (version 3) | ecosystem: Environmental > Aquatic > Freshwater > Lake ...
TTAAAATCGTCGGTTTGGGGTAGGAATCCGGCTGGTCAAACTTCACCGGAATGAGTGGTCAAACTTCGCTGGACTGGGTGGTCAAACTTCACCGGACCCGCTGGTCAAACCTGACCGGAATACGCATTTGGAGAGGTGATGTTGTCGCCCCATGATTTTTAAAGATTTCTTATCTTTTTTCCGGACACTTTGGAAAAAACGCCGTATATACCTGAGGGAGGGGCTAGTTGTTGTTCAGGCTGTTGGTTTCTTGATCATATTGGAGGTTTCTGGACGGTATTTAAAAGATATTTTAACTATTTTCCGGCCACTTGGCAAAAAACGTCGTATATACCTGAGGGAGGGGCGCATCATTGCTCAGATTGTTGGGTTTTGGGGCATATTGGAGGTCGCTAGACGGTGTTTCTAAAATATTTCAATTATTTTCCGGCACTTTTGACGTTTCTTTCGTAAGTAACTAAAGGGAGGCACTTGTTGTGTGTAGGTCTAGGGTCATGGCTTTTGCGGGAGTTGTTTTGGGGGTGCTCATGAAAGGATTGGATGTGCCGGACTGGTTCTTTTTTCAGCTTCGTTTTAGGTGATGTTTCTTTGTTCCTTCTCTTTAAGTATATACGCCGAAATTCTTAAAAGTGACGGAAATATTTTCATTTTTCAAAATATTCCCGTCACCTTGGCAAAAAACATCGTATAGAGCTAGTAGAGGGGGTTGATTCTGTTTGATGTGTGTTTTTAAAGATTTTCAATCTTTTTTCCGGCACTTTTTGAAAAGTCGGCGTATAGGGCCTATGAGGGGTTGTGATGTTGTTAGTTTTCGTTGGATGTGTGGTTCTAAAGATTCTTGATCTTTTTTCCGGCACTTTGGCCAAAACCTCCGTATATAGCCTAAGGAGGGGCTTGATGCTGTTGGAGTTCAGTGGCTGTGTGTTTTTAAAGATTTTTAATCTTTTTTCCGACACTTTGCTCAAAAACGCCGTATTAGCCTTAGGGAGGGATTTGATCAGGGAGAGAGGGTGGATCCAATATGTCAAAACGCTGGAAGGTGAAATTAAAAAGTGATGTTGTGCGTGCTTCCATGGCCGGGGCCAAAGTGTCCCAGAATGCCTTGGCCAGAATGATCCCGGTGAGCAGCGGGTATATGTCTCAGCTCATGGATGGTTCCCGGAGCCCTTCATGGCATGTGCAGCGCAGGTTTCTTTATATTCTGGGTGGGTTGAAGTTCGAGGATCTTTTTCAATACATCGATTGCAAGAAAGGATGACGTGGTTATGGAAACAAAAAACGAGTCGTATTTCAGGATGAGCAAGCCAGCGGTGGATGTGATCAGCCAGGTGTTGGGGCGGTCAGCGGTTCTGGTTTATTTGTGGCTTTGCTATTACGCACGAGAGGGCCAGTCTTGTTCACCGGCCGTTCAGCTGATTGCCCAAAAGGCAACCATTGCCAAACGCACGGTTACCCGGAGCCTTCAGGCATTGGAGGTCATGGGCTTTCTTAAGATCATACGCACTCCAGGGAAGGGGAACCAGTACCAGCTTTTGCAATGTGATTTTGAGGCAGTGAAAAAGTTGATGAGGCTCATTGGAAAACGGATGCCGTCCGAAATCGCACCGCCCAAGAATGTGAGAAGAGGTACGGTTATTGATGGACGAATGGATGAGGTGCTATGAACACGTTTGAAATCGCAGAGGTCAATATTTTACCGGTTAAGCCGCAGAACGGACTGGTCGCGTTCGCTTCGGTCGTCATTAATAACCGGCTTTACGTGGGCAATATTGCCGTTTATACCTCGCCAACGGCAAAAGACGGGTTCCGGCTCGTTTATCCGGAGAAAGTGCTGCCCAACGGCAAAAGGATCAATTGCGTCTATCCAATCACGCAGGAAGCCGGAGAGGTGATCAAAAAAGCTGTGGTTGACCGGTATTTGGATTTGATGAGCAGGGCGTTTTAATAAATTTGTTTAATCAAAATGTGGTGAGGGTGTGTCAATGGGACGAAAGCAGAATCATTATCCTCCTTTTGTGATGTTGGAAAGGCCAACCTTGGACAGCGTTGAATGGAAGCAGCTTACCCACGCGGAAATGATCGCTTATGTTTATGTAAAAAAGAACTTCAATGGCCGGAACAACGGAAAAATCCCCCTCAAGTATCTGGACATGAAGGAAATTTTTGCCCCCGCCACATTTTCAAGGGCTTTAAAAGGTTTGAGGGAAAAAGGATGGATTGAAAGGACTCAGTTTGGCGGGATGTTCAGGTTCTATTGCCTGTATAAGCTGACGGGTAAATACGACAAGATCAGGTTCGCCAGAGGGTATGGTAACAGCTAGATAAGACTTCAGTTTCTGAAGTGTCGATTTTTGGAGGCTCCTGTGTGGACGCTTCAATTTCTGAAGTGTCGGGTTTCGAAAAAGGCGTCTGACGCTTCAATTATTGAAGTGTGACACTTCAGAAACTGTAGTTGAGGTCTGATTTCTGGGAGGGTTTTGAGTGGACAGGCACGATGAGTACAAACGGCTTTTAAAGCCGTATGTGGATCTTGACCGCTGGCTGGCAGTCGCAGGGACAGCCGGGCAGGACTGGATCAAGGTCAAAAGACAAATGCTTGGTTCTATGGCACGCATGGAGGCTTTGTTCACAGCAGAGGAGCGGGCGTATTGGGAGCGGGTAAGGATGGTCATTGATCTTTTCAATGGGACCATCATTTTGGAGTCAGGGCATAAACAAAAACGGGAGGGAAGGCAATGGACGCATGGACAGGGTGTTTCAAACGGCTTCAAAAGAAGTGGGCACGGGACGATGCGGATGGTTGGACCAAGAAGTTGATGTCATTGGCTCGCAAGTGGAACAGGCAAGGCGCGCGCTTGAAGAGGGGCGTGGATAGCGGTTCGGTTGGGCATGGTGAGGCCGCGTGACCACCATGCTGCATGGGTGGGCCGGGTCCTTCCGGCCGGGGTGGGTATGCGGGTCGGCAGGCGCGCAAGCGGTCAGCGACATGAAAATATTTTTTTCCCATTGCATGTTCATAGATGTTGATCCAGGCGGGGGTGAGGGTGGGCGCTCTCGCCGGGAAGCGTGGGATGTCAGATGATAGAGGTGCTTGCTAAACATGAAATCAGTGCATTGCACATTGCGTATTGGGACGTGTTTTGCAGGGAGGGTGGATGTGTTCTGTTCTATGGGGGCGGGTCCTTGGAAGGGGGTGTCGGTCGAGGGTCAGCCGAGGCGAGGGGAGCGAGTGAGGCAAATTTCAAAAATCGATGTCAATGTCCATCAAATTGGGCATCGGCTGGATCCGGTCGTGCGGTGGCTAAAAGAGTGTTCGCCGACGGAAAATGACGTAAGAATGGCCCGTAATCCAGCGGCTTAAAGTGATCAAAAATGGCCGTTTTGGTGGACATGATGGACAGGGTTTGTCAGCAAAAAGAAGGAGGCGCGTTATATGAACAGATACTACTGAATAATCAGGGCATGAGTGATGAACCACGAGCAAAACAGCGAGTGACAAAATCATGTCCACAAGAAGGCTGTTTTGATTGGGCGCAAGGTTGTTTTTACCGACGATGAATCGGCGGGTTTGTTTGATGGACACGTTATTTAATAATCCGATATCCCGGCACAGTCCGGGTATCGAAAAGAAAGGGAGAAATCATGAAGAACGAGAATCTGATTACGGTTGAGGAAATGGCCGCGAAGTTGAATGTTCCGGCAAGCTGGATCTATCAGCGGACCAGGCTGGGGCAGCAGGCGATCCCGCATGTGCGGGTCGGAAAGTATGTGCGGTTTAACCCGGAGGAAGTTGTGTCGTTTTTCCGCAAGAAGGGAGAAACGCCGGAGGCTTAAGGGCAAATGGTGTTGTTTGTTCAGACGGGATGAGGCAAGAGAAAGGCCTTGCCAACCCCGGAACCTATGGCAACATTACACCCCTCGTTGAGGGATGGTTGATGTTGTTTAACGCTGGTGAGGAGTAAAAGGAAGATGGCACGAGGATGCGTGGTCAAACGTTGCGCGTTATGTCGGCGGTTGGGGCAGAAACAATCTCTGCCTTGCAACCACGATGAGCGCGTTTATGGCATCTTTTACCGGACGGGCGAAAAGTCAGTCTTCAAGACTATCGGTTCGAGCAAGAAGGACGCAGAGCAGAAGCTTGAAGAGATCATGTCCGAGATTAACACCGGCCGTTATTTTGAACCAAAGGAAAGCACGTTTGAGGACTTCACCAAGCGGTGGATCGAGGATTACGCAATGATGAGTGTGAAACCCTCAACGCTGCGCAACTATCGGGACGCGGTGCGGTGCCACTTTAATCCGGCTTTTGGCAAGATGCAGCTGGCGAGGATCCATGAAACGGACATCCGGCGGTTTATTGCCAAGACGCGGCAGACCAGAAAGCCAAAAACGGTCAACAACTTCCTCGTGATGCTCAAGACCATGTTCAAGCACGCCAAGCGTTGGGGTTATATTCGTGAGAATCCGGCATGGGATATCGAGCATGTTCAGGACGTTCATCAGGAGATGGATTTCTTGACGCCTGATGAAGTAAGGGGGCTCCTGAAACACGCGGACGAGCCCTGCCGGACGATTATTCAACTGGCGGCCATGACCGGCATGCGCCGGGGTGAGATATTTGGTCTTCAGTGGGGTGATATTGACTGGAACAATAACACCATTCGCGTCCGGCGGAATCTTTTCTGGCAGGTGAAGAGGGAATTGCCGGAAGGGTACAAGGGGCCGATGTGGTGTTTCCTGTCGCCCAAGACCAAGCGTTCGATTCGGACCATCGTTATGTCGCCAGAACTTAAGAAGACGCTGGAGATTTATCGCATGACCGCGCCTGTTGCTAAAGACGACCTTGTCTTCTGCAACAGTGAGGGCAATCCAGTGGATCCGTCGCATTTTATCCAGCGGGAGTTTGAACCGGCATTAAGGCGGGCGGGCATACGCAAGGTTCGCTTTCATGATCTAAGGCATACTTACGCCACATTCCTGATCGCTCAGAACGAGAATATTAAATTTATTCAGTCTCAACTGGGCCATGCCTCGATCACGACCACGATTGACCGTTATGGGCATATTCTGCCCAATACGCACCATGGTGTGGGACTGAGGCTTGATCGATTGCTGTTTGGCGAGGGAGTTGGAGATGGTATGCCGGAGCAGATCGGGGTGTCTTCGTGAGGAGGGCGATTACTATTGGTTTACGGGTCCTTGGAAGGGGGTGTCGGGAGCGGGTCGGGCGAGGCGCGAGCCCTCAGTGATGACAGGTTTTTTAAATGCGTGTCGTGGTCGTAAAGGGCGTTCCCGGGGTGCCGGGCTTTAAAAGGGTCTAAAGGTCTGTTGTCGTCGGTAAACAGAGTGAAAAAGGGATAAAATTCGGGTAAATGGTGGTGTCGAAATGACCGGAAAAACCGGACATTGGGAATGTCCTATTGTCCGGTTTTAATGTAAACGAGGAGGCAAGACATGGCTACGAAAACAAAGAACCAGAAACAAAAATCAGCAACCAAGACACAGGTGAGTTTGCCAGAAACCCGGCAGGCACTTATGCTGCTGGCCAAGGAGCGGGGAGTTAAGAATTTTAGGGTTCTCAACAAGGCAGAACTGACGCAGGTCTTGGCTGATGGCGTGACTCCCGAGCAGATTCAGGAGGTCGTGGCGGGGGCTGTCGCGAGGTGGAAGGCTGGGTGGGGAATAAAGAAAAAGGCCGAGGCGTGAAAATGGTTTTCTTATTTTGAAGTAGTGCGACATAACGCTGTCGCATGGTCATCCTATACTTTTGGCCTGGAGGAAATACCATGGCTAAAGATATAAAGATGCCGCCCAACAATACAGAGGCAGAGCGTGCGGTTCTTGGTTCTGTTCTTATTAATGATGAGGCGTTGGATGAAGTTTTGGAGATTCTTGAACCCCAGGATTTCTATGACTGTCAGCATGAGAAGATTTTTGCTGCGATCTTAAAGCTTTCTGAGAACAAGCAAAATATCGATACGGTCACTGTTACGGATCAACTGAGAAGAACAAAAGACCTTGAAGCTGCAGGAGGGGCAGTATATTTGGCTGATATCGTGGAGGCTGTTCCAACAGCTGCCAATGTGGTTTATTACGCGAATATTGTTAAAGATCGTTCAGCCCGCCGAAGACTCATCCGTGTCACATCGAGTATCACTATAAAAGGTTATGAAGGCGAGCCGGAGACAAAAGAGCTCCTTGATGAAGCCGAACGCCTTGTCTTTGAGATCTCATCTGAGAAGGATCGTCAGCAAGCGGTATTCGTTAAGTCTGCTTTAAAGAGCACAATCGAGAGTATCGAAGCATTGCAGCATAAGGGTGAGCACGTTACCGGGATATCGACCGGATTTTATCAACTCGACAGGATTACATCGGGTCTGCAGCCTTCGAATTTGATCATCATAGGGGCCAGGACATCTGTTGGAAAGACAGCATTTGCCATGGCACTGGCCCAGCATGCGGCCGTTGAGAAGAAGGTGCCGGTTGTTTTCTTTAGCCTTGAAATGTCGGTTAAGGAAGTCACACAGCGTTTGCTCGCGAGCGAATCAATGGTAGAACTAGGCGCGATTAGGCACGGGTTCATCAGTAAAGAAAACTGGCCCAAACTTACCAGAGGGGCATCAAGGCTTGCTCCAGCACCCTTTTTAATCGATGAAAGCGGGTCGTTGACGCCAATGGAGCTTCGTTCCAAGGTCAGGCGTCTTAAGGCCGCGCATAACATTGGGCTTGTTGTGATCGATTATCTGCAGCTTATGAGCTATCCGGGAAAGAAGGAAAGCCGCCAGCAGGAGATCAGTGAAATATCCCGCTCAATCAAGGCGCTGGCGCGAGAGATGGATATTCCGATCATTGCCCTTAGTCAGTTGTCACGCAAGGCTGATGAAACTTCAGATAGAAAAGATCACACCAAGCGACCACCTGAGCTTTCGCATTTACGTGAGTCAGGTGCAATTGAGCAGGATGCTGACCTCGTCATGCTCTTGCATCGTCCGGAGATGGACGGGGCGACAGTTGCTGAATTAGGGAAGATGCAGGTTTTTGTTAAGAAGCACCGTAACGGGCCATTGGGTGACTTCACGTTGCGGTTTCATGGGCAGTATATGCGGTTTGAAGATATAAAGGATGAAAGTCATGACATGGGGTGAGTTTCAGATAGAGAAAGAGGCATATAAATTGGCTTGGATTGAGATGAGAAGATCATTTTCCGGCCCTATGCTGGATTTTCTTAAGAAGTCATGTTTGATTGTTTCTTGTGGTCGGGAGTTTGAGATCGATGCTGATTTTGTTTCAGTGCTGGAATTTTGTCCTGCTTTCTTTCTTAGTGATCCTAAAGATATGAGCACATCAACTGATCCAGAGTTCCTTGAAGTAACTGATGGTTGGCGTATCGAGATTAAATTCCCGTATGTTGACATCGATTTAATACAGGAACTGAAGTTATCTCCTTTTTGTGATAAGGAGAAAACTCTGATGAGGGCCGCATCGGCTAGCGTAGTTCTTCTTAAAGCTTGATAAATGATTTGTTAAGAAACGCCACAATGGACCATTGGGTGATTTTACGCTACGCTTTCATGGACAGTATATGCGGTTTGAAGATATTCAAGAGGTGAATAATTAATGCAGCATGATTTTTTAGAAAAAGGAGATGAATCATGAGTTTTATTTTAGCGTTCGCTTTCGGGGTAACAGCGGTTTATCATCCGTGGCTATGGGTCGTCGGGGTACTTTATTTGGTGCTGAATCACTTTAGGGAAAAACAGATCGCTCATGGGGTTCAAGAAAAGGGGATCTTTTACCACAAGAACTTCTGGATCATCGTGCTATTTGCGACGATCAACATCATCGGCCTCGTCAGCATCGTTGATGCTATAGACGGCCGGGGTTTCAGTCGATTCTCGTCATTCTTTCGAACTGTCGCTGCCAAAATGAGCTTTGTAGGTCATGGGGCACAGAAAGTGAGTCTCGAGGTTGGCTCTGCAGTTAAGGCCTCTCTGAATGTTCTGACCGTTAAGGGGATCGAGCCACGGGTAGACAGTACTGATTTGGACATCGCCGTGAAGTTGAATCGGGATCCCGGCAATATAAACACTAAAGGGTTTATTGAGATTACCCCGCAGGTCAAGTTTTTCGTTGAGCCCGTGTGGAATGAGCTGAGGATCAGGGGGGATTTTAAGCCGCGTCAGTCCTATCACGTTGAGGTTTTGGCGGGATTGAAGACCGAGGAAGGGGCGATCCTTAAGGAGGCTTTCGTCGAAGATGTTGTGATGCCTGACTTTGAACCGACAGTGCGATTCAAGGTCCCGGGCATGTATCTGGGGTTGAATGGTAATCGTCTGGTTCCTGTCGAGGTGGTTAATGTTGGCAATAAGGTTGAAGTTACTCTTCGGCGTTTGTATGACACGAATGTCGTGTATTTTTTGAATAAAGAACTGGAAGCGAATGAGACTTATTGGGATCGGGATAGCCTTCTTGATGATATTGGCACGGAGACCATCACGCGCGAAGTTCCCGTCAGAGCTGATATCAATGCTCCCAAAGACATAATACTTGATTTGAAGTCGATGCTTCCGGATGTTCAGCAGGGATTGTTTGAGTTGCATGTTAAAGATCCGAGTGATGTGGGCATCGCAGATGACAAGATCGTGCTGGTAACAGACATCGGCATTCTCTTTAAGAAGGCCCCCAGGGAAATGCTCGTCTGGGCCGCATCGTTAAAGGACGCCACACCGGTTTCTGATGCTGTGGTTAAAATTTTCTCGAAGAAGAACATGTCGATCGCAGAAGGCCGCACAGATGAGAACGGCCTTATGCACTTTAAGGATCTGGATCTGACGAAAGACCGTGAGCCTTTTGCTGTGACCGTTACAAAGGACAGCGATCTTTCATTTCTCGAAGTTGGGACTAACGCCATTACCGAGACAGACTTTGACGTTAAGGGCCGTCCTTATTTAAGCGCGGGATATGAAGGGTTTATTTATGGCGATCGGGGAGTTTATCGTCCGGGTGAGAAGGCAAATGTCAGGACCATTGTGCGGGCACCTGGGGTCAAGATGCCGGAGAGTTTTCCGGTCATCTTTGAGATCAAGAGACCTGATGGCAAGAAATTTAAGGATTACAACGCGGTCCTGAATCAGTTCGGCACGGCTGATGTCGAGATTGAGTTCCCGGATTACGCTTTGACCGGGGAATACAAGATCACGTTAAAGGTTCCGGGTGGCGACAATGCGATTGGAGAAGCAAAGATCAATGTGGAAGAGTTCATTCCGGATGGCCTGAAAGTTACGGCCAAGATCGCGGACAAGCGTTTTAAGAATGAAGAGTTGGTTCCTGTTGAGGTCAATGTTCAGCAGAACTATGGTGCTCCGGCAGCAGGCAGGGATGTTGATGTTTCCTACAATCTCAAGACGATCAAGTTTGAGCCCAAGGACTATAAAGGGTTCGTGTTTGAGGATGAGACAAGGGCATTTAATTTTAAGCGTGAGTATCTGGCCATCAAGAAATCAGATGATAACGGGAATACAAATGTTGAGATTAAGCTCGGCGAGCTAAAATTGCCGCCATCAACGCTTGAGATGTCGATCCGCGTGACCGCTAAGGAAGTTGGCGGGCGTGGTTCCTCTGTTTATGAGGAAAGAAACATTGATGTTTATCCGTATTATGTCGGCGTGAAGCCTCAGTTTGATGGCAATGGTGTTCTGGGGCAGGACATGAAGTTTGATTATGTTACTGTGCTTTCGGATGGGCAGAAAGCAGTTCAGGCTGAGGCCAGTGTTGATGTCTGCAAGGTGATCTGGAACAGCATGATCAAAAGGAATGAAAAGGGTCAGTGGCAGTGGGTGACGGAAAGCCGCGAGGATTGTTTTGATCATAAGCTGTTAACTCCGCAAGAGGGCGCTGGTGTATTTGCATTCACTCCGCAGGATGCCGGGGATTATGTGTTGAGATTTAAGGGGGTAGGTGAGAAGGCTCATGCGGCTTCACTTAAATTGTTCGTTGATGGGCCCGATGTCGTGAGTTGGGCCAAAGAACGGCCTGATCGGATCGAGCTGGCTTTTGATAAGTCTGCTTATTCGGTTGGCGAGACGGCACAGTTGACTATCAAACCGCCGTTTGCTGGCAAGGGGCTTTTGACCTGCGCGAGCGATAAAGTTTTCTTAACCAAGGCGCTTGATATCGGTGCCGCGGCCCAGCAGGAGTCTATCGCTATTACCGAGGACTTCTCGCCTAATGCGTATTGTGCATTGACCGTGATCCGTCCGGTTACGGCTGGTGAGCAGTGGACGTCCCATCGTGGATATGGGGTTGCCCCTGTTGTGGTGAATACGGAAGTTCACAAGACTGTCATTGATGTTAAGGCGCCTGCAGAAGTTCGTCCTAAGGAAACTGCAAGACTGGATATTCAGGGTCCTGCTGGTAAGCCAATGGAATTTTCTGTGGCTTTGGTCGACGATGCGATTCTTCGTCTGACCGGATACAAGACACCGGATCCGTATGGCTTCTTCTATGGCAGGCGCATGAACGCTTTGCAGACCAGCGATATAGTAAGTAACATAATTTAGTTTAACTTCCCGTCGAAGAATGATGAAATTCTGCTCTTGTCTTTCTTCAGAACACTCATAACACCTTCTGTTTTTAAGCGAAGCTCTGCTTTGCTCGTCGCTG
>Ga0209083_1004483_pt1 | contig 10653 bp, 5 predicted proteins | sample AM7aDNAmetaG_FD_184132 | JGI IMG/M metagenome (GOLD analysis project Ga0209083, IMG submission 184132) | Freshwater microbial communities from Finland to study Microbial Dark Matter (Phase II) - AM7a DNA metaG (SPAdes) (version 3) | ecosystem: Environmental > Aquatic > Freshwater > Lake ...
TAGGAAAATAATTAAATACAAAAGGGCGGATGCGTCGCATCCGCCCTTTTGTATTTAATTTAAATTTCTTTCAACTTAGCTCTAATTTGTTTCAATATTTCGTTAGCAACTTTTCCATTTTCTTTCAAAAATGTTCTTGCTGAATCATACCCACGGCCGATTTTTTCACCATTGTATTCGTAGGATGAACCAGATTTTTTAATAATCTCCATCTTTTCACCGAGCGCAAGTATTTCTCCTTCTTTTGAAATACCTTCATTATACATAAGGTCAAATTCTGTTTGTTTGAATGGAGCAGCAACTTTATTTTTAACAACTTTTACTCTGACTCTTCCACCCATTATTTCATCACCTTTTTTTATTTGTGCAATTCTTCTGATATCAAGTCTGACAGATGTGTAAAATTTCAATGCTTTTCCTCCCGGAGTTGTTTCTGGGTTGCCAAACATAACACCAATTTGCATTCTTATTTGGTTTATGAAAATTACAATTGTCTTTGATTTTGCGACAATTGCAGTGAGTTTTCTGAGTGCTTGTGACATCAATCTAGCTTGTTTGCCAACATGATATGCTCCCATATCGCCCTCAATCTCATCGCGAGGGGTAAGTGCAGCTACTGAGTCAATAACAATGATATCTATCTTTCCAGAACGAACTAAGCTGTCAACAATATCAAGTGCTTGTTCGCCGTTGTCTGGCTGGGAAATCAAAAGCTGGTCAATTTTTACACCAATCTTCTTTGCATATTCTGGGTCCATTGCATGTTCGGCATCAATGTATGCGCAAACGCCACCCATTTTTTGGGCTTCTGCAACAGCATGAAGTGCCAGTGTCGTTTTTCCTGAAGATTCGGGACCAAATATTTCGATAATCCTACCTCGTGGGAATCCGCCAACACCAAGTGCAGCATCTAGCCCGATTGAGCCGGATGGGATTACATTTATGTTAAGTCTTGGTTTATCTCCAAGCATCATAATGGAATCCTCGCCGAATTTCGTCTTGATAGCATCAATAGCGTCTTCTATTTTGTGTGAACTGGTCTCTTTTTTTTCCGTTGATGTTTCAACCAATTCATCTGACTCCTGTTTTTTTTCTTTTACTTTTTTTACCATTGTTATCTTATTAAAATTAATAAATTATTTCTAAATAATTATATCATATTTTTTATATTTTATTTATATATCACCTCAATAATTTTTTCCGTATTTCTGCCAAATTTATCAGTCGCTTTTATGACAACCGCATTATATCCATACGACAATAAAACTTGCTCTTTAAAATTTCCTTGCTCATCAATAAATATTTTTCGGTCATCCAAGCTTATATCTTTAATATTTTTTGCGATACCCACGATTTCTGTCAAAGAATCCGATACCAACGCTCCATTTTGGGGGGAAAGGACAATAATTCTTGGCCCGAACAACACCCTTTGTATTTCAAATCCAGTGTAAATTAAAACAAATAAAGCAATTACCGAAATAATAATTATTTTAAGTAATTTTCTTGTTGAATGTCTGTCAGTCATAGTTTTGAATTGAATGTCAAAAATTGAATGTCGAATTTCGTATTTTTTAATTCACGATATTCTATATTCTAAATTCGATATTCAGTTATAAGTAGTCTCCCTCATTATGTTCAACTCCTTCAAGCGGTTTTTCTTCAACGTTTTCGGTTTTGCTTACTCCAACTACTTCTCTGGCTTTCGCCCCATCACCAGGTCCAATAACTCCATTTTTTTCAAGCAAATCAATGAGTCTTGCTGCACGAGAATACCCAACACGCAATTTTCTTTGTATATACGAAGTAGATGCCTTACCAGCTCTCAAAACTTCTTCTTTAGCTTGTTCATAAAGTTCATCATCCGCGTCATCTTCTAGACTATTAAACACACCAACGCCATCGCTTTCTCCACCTTTTGCGACTTCTGCGAGGTCAATTTCTCCGCCAATAAGTTCGTTTTTATATTCATCAACCAAAAATTTAACAACATCCTTAACTTCTTTTTCTGAAACAAAAGCAGACTGAATTCTAATTGGCTTTGACATTTCTCCGCCCATAAAAAGCATATCTCCTGCACCAAGAAGTTTTTCGGCACCAGGTGTATCCAAAATTGTTCTTGAATCAATTTGCGAAACAACCTGAAGTGCAATTCTTGAAGGAATGTTTGCTTTGATTATACCGGTAATAACATTAACGCTTGGTCTTTGCGTTGAAATAATTAGGTGAATACCAACAGCTCGGCTCATTTGTGCTAAGCGGACAATTCCAGCTTCAAGCTCGCGTGGGTAAGCCATCATAATATCTGCAAGCTCATCTATAACAATAATAATAAAAGGCATTAATTCTGGGGCAAGATGTTTGTCGGGATTATATGTGCCTTTTTTCTTTAATTCTTCAATTTTCTTTATTTCTGGAGCTAAAATATTTTTATGATATGAATCTATATCTTTTACTGACATTGATTCCAAAATATCATATCTGCGATCCATTTCTTTTGTTGCCCATTTCAAAGCAAGAATTGTTTTCTTCGCATCGGTAATGACTGGTGTAAGAAGGTGGGGGATTTTGTTGTATAAAGTAAGTTCAACTCTTTTTGGGTCAATCATGATAAATCTCATGCTTTCAGGCGAGTTTCTGTAAAGTAAGGATGTTATCATCGCGTGTATTGTGACGGATTTTCCAGAACCAGTAGCACCAGCGACAAGCACATGGGGCATTTTTGCAACGTTTACAAAGTGTGATTTTCCAGAAATACCTTTTCCAAGCGTGACAAGTAGTGGTTTGTCTGACTTTTGAAATTCCTCAGAACCAATAAGCATTGAAAGACCAACCGTAGATTTTATTGAGTTTGGTATTTCAATTCCGACGAGAGATTTACCCGGGATAGGGGCTTCAATTCTAAGTGGGTGAGCGGCAAGAGCAAGGGAGAGGTCATTTTGTAATCCTAAAATCCTCGAAATTTTTACACCCTCTGCTGGTTTTAAGGCATATCTTGTGACAGATGGCCCGATAGAAACTTCATCCATTTCTACATCTATACCAAAGTTTTGCAAAGTTCTTTTAATAATATTTGCATTTGCTTTAATATCTCCGGAAACTACTCTTCCTTTATCATCCTCAAGTAATGATAGTGGGGGAGGAACATACTTTGTGCTACCAACAGCGCGTGGGTTGTATTTGATTCCGGAATCTTCTGCATCACCATTTTTTACAAAGAAACCTTTTGATTGTTTTTTGTCATTTTTTTCCTCCTTTTCTTTTTCAACTTTTTCTGCCTTCTCTTCATCTTTTTCGGCTTTATCAGCAATAATCTGAATATCTTCATCATTATCTTCGTCATCCATTTCTTTCTTTTTCCAAAACATTAGTGAATCAATTGTGAGTTTTGCTTCAAATAGAATTAAAAAAGAAATAATTAGTAAGGCCAGCAAAATAATTACACTCGCATAATAGCCGAACATTTTTAAAAGGGGGGTGGAAATAATCCATCCGACATATCCACCTTGCGCGGTCCAATATTGTGTTGAGATTAAATTTATAAGCCCAAGCCCTGAAATGAAAAAAAATATTCCACCAAAAATTTTTAAGTTGTTTAAGTTTTTTTCTTCTGCTTTAAAGAATGAAATACTGAGCATAAGAAAAAATAAAGGTAAAAGAAAATACCCAATACCAAGAAATAGTGAAAGTATTTTATAAATCTCTTGACCTACGGGGCCTGCGAAACTTCCACCATCAGATGTGTTAATTGCTGCAAGAATAAAAATTATTGAAAGCAAAAGAAAAATTACTGCAAAAATTCCTTGTCGTGTATGATGCTTAATTCCACTCAAAATATTTTCTTTGGATGATTTAGGTTTTAATTTTTTGTCGTTATTTTTTTTAGCCATTTAAATATATTTTAATAAAAACTTTTACTGTAATAAAAAACTTATATTAATTATACCAAATTTTTTTTATTATTTCTCGTGATTTTATTTATAAAAAGAAATTATATTGTGGCTTTGCGAACGCAGAGTTTTTGGAGGTAAAACCCTGACCGCGAGCAGTATCGCGCAGGCAGGCTTGAAGATCTTAAAAAAGGTTTCTCCTCGAAAAACTCAAATTAACTCAAGTTACTTATTTACGCTTGCAAAGACAAGTGGTACCTAATGTTTATTTTAGTACCCCATTGCTAAGGTAAATGATTTTGTTTTGTAATGGTATATTTGCTCTTTACATTTTCTAACAGACATAATATCATTAGCCATCTTAGTCGTTTGTCCAATAAATTTTAAAAGACAAAATTAAAAGGACAGTAATAAAATAAAGGACGTTTTATTAAAGACAGTAATCAACTCAATTATGGAAAATAACAACAAAAATAATTTAGTTAATTCTCAAGGTCAAAATAACCCTATTGTTAGAGCGGATATTAGCGTTTTGTTTGATGGTGACTCATACGGGCTATTTGTTTTCCAAAAGACAGAAAGACTGGTTAAAGGTATTTATTTGCTTACTAGTCATATGTCTGATAAGGAACCAATGAAAGAAAGAGTGCGACACATATCACACAAAATGCTTGGTAGTGTTTTAGAAATGTCCGATAGAATTTGGGGAGAAGAAACATATCGCACAAATTTGTTGTCAGCTATTACCGAAATATTAGCCCTTTTTGATATAGCTGAAAACACAAAAATGATATCAAAAAATAACCACCAAATTATAACTTCAGAGTTAACAAAACTATCTAATTTTTTGATTACTTCAGCTTCAAATTATTCTTCGGCAAAGATTGCTTTTGAACCAAATCTTTTTGATGGTGATTATAATTTTGTTCCGGACCAGGTATTTCCAAACTCCCAGCAAAGTTCAAATCTTGCTAGGGGTGACTTTCTAAAGGACAAAAATAAAGGACAAATACAATCGGATAAAACGACAATTAATAGTGATATGTCCGTAACAAAAATTGCTGTCCCAGAAAAAAATATAAAAGACAAAAACAATAGACAAGAAATTATTTTATCAATGTTAAAAAGCGGGGTGAAGCTAACAATCAAAGATTTTGCAAAGAATATCAAGGGTTGTAGCGAAAAAACAATTCAAAGAGAACTCCTCTCACTCGTTTCAAAAGGTGTCCTAAAGAAAGAGGGGGAAAGAAGATGGTCAAAATATTTTATTGCTAAATAAAGGACAAAAAATAGCTCGGTTTCCAGACTTGGAAACCGAGCTATTTTTTGTCCTTTATTTTCTATTTTAGTGTCGTTCCCGCCTACGCGGGAATCTATGCCTAATTGAACTAATTATAGATTCCCGCTTTCGCGGGAATGACGCTAGATGGTGATTATTTTTTATTGCCTTTTCACCTATAATATGCAACAATGTATCCGTGGTCGTAATTAGTAGCAGTTTTTATTTAAAGCCTTTAATTTCAAAAGAGTTAAGCGCAGCAAATAGAAGCTTTTTTTAGTTATCCACAGTTATATATTTTGCTAGATATTCTAACAAGATATATAATATAGGTTGAGATTTATTAAGTGCCAAAAGTGCTTTATATTTCTCAAGATTTAGACGGCTGAAAGGCGGTCTAATCGGCTTAATCTAAAAGGATTAAGTTAAATACTGAAAGACTGATTCGGGTTTGCTCAAACCCATTTGTCAGTGGTCGAGAACTTTGACAATTGAATATTCGGAAATACAGAAAATTCAGTTTTTGTTTATGTCAGCTAATCCTTTTTATTTGTGTCGAACTCAAACACTATAAAAACTTTCATCTGCTCAAGGTGATTGTGTGTATGAGAATATAAATAATTAGGAATAGTAGAAAGAAAGTCGCGTGTGCAATGTGCCGGCCACGTGTTATCTCGAAATTTTTGGAAGGTCATTTTAAAAATTTCAATGAGAGCAGAGACATTCATCAGCTTTAAATAAAATTGTTTTTAGTCGAAACATTTTATTTTACTCGAGGTTAAATAAAATAAAATTTGTTTATCAAAGAGTTTACTGGTGAGAAAATAAAGATAATTCTTTCCAACGTTATTAGTTTTTTATTAGTTAATGTTCGGGAAAGTTTTTTCTTTTAAAGTAAAATTACAATTTAATATGGGAAAAAAATTAATCGGTATCTATGCGTCAGTCGCATTGGTACTTTCATTGGCAGGTGCAAGTGTTGCATCAGCTTTGACAGCAGGTGATATCTCTATGCTTTTGAATGCAGGGATTATCAACTCTTCACAAGCCGCAAACCTTACAGCTTCATTAGCTCCAGCATCAGCCGCAGTTTCATCAACAAATTTTGCAAAAGACTTAACAGTCGGATCAAGAGGTGCTGATGTTACAGCATTACAAAACTTGCTAGGAGTTTCTCCAGCAACAGGATATTTCGGAGCACTTACAAAAGCAGCTCTTATACAATTCCAGTTGTCAAAAAGAATAACACCAGCAGCAGGATATTTTGGTTCAATAACAAGAAAAATAGTAAATGGTTCAGTTACAACAACTACAACCACTACAACCACTACAACAGGTGTTCCAACAGGAACAGATTTGATTGTTTCTCTTGCACCAACATCACCTGTATCTTCAGCAATTATTGCTGGACAGGCAGCTGCAGATCTAGCTGAATTCACATTCACAAATAGATCAGCATCTCCTGCAGTAGTTACAACAGTATCATTAGCAAGAACAGGTGTATCAGCAGATACATCACTTGATAATGTTTACCTATACAACGGTGCAGTAAGATTAACAGATGCAGCAACAGTTTCTTCAGGAAAAATCAATTTCAATGCTGCTTCAGGAATCTTCACAGTACCAGCAGGTTCATCAATGATAATCGCAGTTAAAGCTGATATAGATGCAGCTGCAAATGGTCAGTTGATTTCTGTAGCTCTTACAAATGTAAATGCTTCAGTTCCAACAACCAACAATGTCTACCCACTTTCAGGTGCTCCAATGAGTGTATTCACATCAACAGACATTGCACGTGCAACTTCAACACTTTCAACTTCGATTGTAACAGCAGGATCAATTACAGCTGGTGCATTGAATCAAACAATTTGGTCAACAAGCTTAGGCTTATACAAAACAGTATATCTAAAGAGTTTGGCACTTAAAGTTATCGGTTCAATTCCATCAAATTCACTTGCAAACCTAAAGCTTTATGCAGCAGGAATGCAAATTGCTGCATCAACAGGTATGGATTCAAACGGTATGGTTACATTTGATCTTACAAGTCAGCCATACAAAATGGATTCTAGCAGAGTACTTGAAGTTCGTGCAGACATCATAAATGGTTCAAGCAGAACATTTAGTGTCCAATTACAAAATGCTTCAGATATGCAGCTTATTGATTCCAACTACAATGTAGGAATCGCAGTCGTATCAAAAGATAATGTAACACAATCAGGAATATGGACAATTTCTTCAGGTTCTGTAGTTGTACAACAGGATAGCACCTTTAACGCAGCAAATATCGTTACAGGTTCAACAAATATTCCTTTGTCACAATTCACAATGAAGGCTTATGGTGAAGATATGAAAATTTCTCAATTAGCCGCTTCATCATCTGTAGCATTGGACAATGTTTCTTTGTTTGCTAACGGTGTTCAAATCGGTAGCACAAAAACACTTGCCGCAAATACAAACACAACTTACTCACTTGGTTCATCACTTATAATCCCAGCTGGTCAAACAGTTACGATTACAATACAAGGTGATATCAAATACAATGGTACAAATCTTGCAACAACAAGCGCACCAATAGTGGTATCATTAGTTGGTGTTTCAGGTAATGGACTTGGTTCATATTCTTCAAACGTAATTACAACTCCAGGAACGATAAGTGGAACACCTATTGCTATAGCAGGTCAAACAATGACAGTAGTAGGAGCTGGTTTGGTAGTAGCAGTTAATTCTGCCTATGCAAATTCACCAGCACTTTCAAATGTATCAAATACAAGAATCGGTTCCTATGTATTGCAAGCAAATTCATCAGAAAACTTAAGAATTACAAATCTTACAATTAACTTGGGTGGAACAGGAATAATTCCAGCACAAGACCTTTCAAACTTGTATGTTTCAGCAAATGGAATTAAAACAACACCAATAGCACCACAAGCTATTAATAACAACTTTAATGTTGACCTTACAATTCCACGAAATACTACACAAGTTGTAGATATTTATGCGGATCTTGGAAGCAACACTAATAGTGATACCGCAACAACATCTTTGGTTGTAAATGGATATGGTGTATCAAGCAACATAACCGTTACTTCCCCAATTGCTTATGGTCAAACAATTACAATTGGTGCAGGTACAATAACCTCAACTTCATTTAATTCAAGTGCATCACCAGTAGCACAATTAGTTGTAGGTGGTAGTACTAATCCATCTTTGATTGCAAACTATAACCTAGTTTCAGCAAATGGAGCTTCAACAATCTCAGAAATGTACTTTAATGTCGCAGGTCCTATAACAAATCTTACTGTCGGAGGTATATCATTCCCAGTTGTCGGAGGAAAGGTACAAGCAACTGGTTTGAGTATTACAATTCCAGTAGGAACTGCTGGACAGAATGTCCCAGTTTCAGCTACATATTCTAAAGTTGGTACTGGAGGAGGAGTTAATTCAATGCAGACTGCGTCAACCAGCTTAACTGGTTATAAGTACACATCAGGAAATACTACGCTTTCTACAACAACATTATCTGGTCTAAATTCAGCAGCTATGGTAGTTGTATCTTCAAAACCTACAGTTACTTTGACAGCAGGCGCTGTTTCAGGATCATCTAATATTATTGGCGGTCAATTCACAGGATTACTTGAAGTCGCTAGAGTTACAGTATCTGCCGATAGCAATGGACCAATTACATTACAACAGTTACCTTTGTCGTTGACACTTTCAAACGCAGCTACAACAACAGATGGTATAATAGTTGTAAAAATTAATAATGGTGGAACCGCACAGACCGATGTCACAGAATCAGGATTTGCCACAACATCTGCAGGCGGTACAGATACAGGTGTAATTACATTTACAGATAACAGTGGTGCAGGATTCCCAATCAGTGTAGGAAGCCCTGTAGAATTTGATATCTATGCAAATGTTAAAATGGCAGCTTATGATTCAGTCAATAATCCAACAGCAATTAGCACAACAATTAGTGGAGGAAACTTTGTCTGGGCAGATGCAAATGCAAACTATGCAACTTCATCAAATACAAGCCTAATTACAAACTTCCCATCAAACGGAGTTTCAGTTTCAACACACTAGTTTAATATAACCACTTGTGATTCTATCTATAAGATTCGTTATAGAAGAATAGGTTAGGGGATAGGCCGGTCGCGGAAGCGACCGGCCTATTTCTTTTTCAAAATTTTATTTTTCCTTTTTAGGAACTTAAATTTATTTAAAAGTTACAAAAAACCGCCAAAAGGCGGTTTTTTGTTTTTAAGAAAAATTGTGCATGTTTTTTGTATACTTTTAGTAAAAGTTATCCACAGAAAAATTTGGTCAAAGTTTTCATGGATGATAAAATATTTCGTAATTATGTTAAAAAACAAAAAATTTTGTTCTTTTTATTTTATATTTTTTTTATCAACCATTATTTTTATTTTTGTTCCAGTTAAAAACGTTTTTGCTAGTGTTAGTAAAATTTCTTTTATAACTTCTCCACAAAATTTGGATATTAACCAAATTTCCGGCCCAATAAAAGTTCAAACTGAAGATCAAAACGGTGCGACAACAAGTGCAAGCGAAACAATTTATTTAAATCTCTCAACATCTGGCAACGGGGAATTTTCATCTAATAATAGTACATGGAAAAGTGTTGCAACTTTACCAAACAATTTCTCAACATCAAGTATTTACATAAGTTCATCTTCAGCTAGCAGAGTTTTTTATTATGAAGGTTTTAGCAGTGGCCAGCACATTATAACTGTATCAGCAAAATCAAAAAGCGGAATTGTTTTTGATAATGTTAGTCAAATAATTAATGTTGGTATCATATCAACAAGCTCTGACCAATCCGCTACAACTTCTGATTCAGATAATAATTCATCAACCTCATCTCCTGATTCAAATTCTTCAACATCAACAGCGTCAACTACATCAAACCAAAATCAGAATGGACAAACTACGCAAATTATTACAAGAACGGTTTATATTTCAACTCATTCTGGAGAAGAAGATTTGAGCGATTATAGTCAAGTGGCGACTTTTGAAGTCGGTGCTGGGCGACAAAGAATGGCTCTAATTGGGACTCCAATAGGATTTACAGCAAAGTATTCAATTTCAAATACGAGTTGTACTCCAAGTTTTAGTTGGTCATTTGGTGATGGTTTTGATGCTGTTGGTAAAAATGTCGAACACACATATAAATATGATGGTGAATATCAAGTTGTGTTGAATGGAACATGTGGCGAATACAATTCAACATCACGAACAACCGTAGAAGTAATTACTCCAGAAATCTCGATCGTAAATTATCAAAATGGTGATTTGGAAATAAAAAATAATGGTAAGACAGAAATTAATATTGGCGGTTGGAAAATCCGTGGAATACAAAAAGATTTTGTCTTTCCGCAAGATACAATAATAAGTGCAATTAACAAAATAATTTTATCAAAAGATGATTTAAATATTAGTTCTTCTACAGAAAGAGTTGCTCTAGCA
>Ga0209083_1004486_pt1 | contig 10647 bp, 10 predicted proteins | sample AM7aDNAmetaG_FD_184132 | JGI IMG/M metagenome (GOLD analysis project Ga0209083, IMG submission 184132) | Freshwater microbial communities from Finland to study Microbial Dark Matter (Phase II) - AM7a DNA metaG (SPAdes) (version 3) | ecosystem: Environmental > Aquatic > Freshwater > Lake ...
AGGAATAGGGGAGGGGTAAATGACTATAATATGCTGTAAATGCGGAGACGACATCAACGCGAAAAATCAAGATAATATGTCGGAAAATCCGGACAGCCCTCTCTGTGAGGATTGTTTCGCAGGGAAGGACGGAGAAAAATAAAAAAGGGGTAAAAATGGACAATCTGTCTTGTAATAAATGCGGAATCGACGTCGGGTATTGCGGTCATTGCGGAATTAAACTAAAGGCAGGGGACGATATTACTTGCCTGCCGATCGGATACCACTACTGCCGGAAATGCGACTCGCCTTCGAAAGTAATCGACCGGAACGCGCCGGAGACACCGACGAAAAGAGAATCAGGCAAGAAGGGGAAGCAATAAAGGCTTGACAAGTTTTTTGATTATAGTATAATGACCTTATGAAAAAGGGAAAAGAAGTCGGTCTTGACAAAACTGACAAAAACTACACTAAAAAGGACGCGATACTCCGGTCTATAATCTCAGGGACGTCAATCTCTACAGCCTGTGAGGGCGCGGACATATCTCGCGAGACCTTCTACACGTGGCAACGGACGGACGAACGATTCAAGACCGCTCTGGAATCCTCGAAGGACGCGCGAATCAATTACATCGAGGACGCGTCATTCAAGACCGCTCTGGACGGAAACGCGACAATGCAAATATTCCTTCTCTGTAATCTCAAGCCGGAAAAATACAAGTCAATCAATTCAACGATTCATTCCTTCTCAAAGGATATGGACGAATCTCTCGAAAGGATAGCGAAAATCTTGAAAAATTAAAACTATGCGAATCAATCATAAAACGTTCGTCGAGTTGGAACGACAAGCAGTCGTTCGTTTTGTTAAAGAGAATAATCTCGAAGGTCGTGCTGATATTGTCTGCTGTTCACAAATTGAAATCTATATCGAACGGGACGGGCTTCATATCCGGAATGAAATCAAGTTTCGAAAAGAGGGGACTCCGAAATGAATTGTCTTGAGTTCGCAGGTTTATTCAAGGACGACAGCGGACAGCCTCTCAAGTTATTCAAAGCGCAAGAGAAAATCTTTTCAGCAATCGTCAATCGAGAGCCTTCCCGAATCCCTGTAATATGTCCGACTCAATACGGAAAGTCTGAAGCCTGTGCAATCGCGACAATAACTCGTTCGTGTTCGAAGCGCGAAAAATGGTGCATTGTCGGCGCGACGGAAAAGAAAGCCGAAATCATAATGTCTTATGTTCTCCGGCATACGTTCGATAACGCGCTCTGGTATTCTCAATTAGTCTCAAACACTCCGCTCGAAAGATTGAAACAGGAACGAAGCAAGTCTCGCCTCACGTGGAGAAATGGCGGAGAGGTATTCATTCTATCCGCTCAAACGAAACAAACAAACGCGAAGTCCGTCATTGATTCTCTCTCAGGTTTTGGATCTCCGAACATTATCCTCGACGACTCTCCGTTGATTCCGAACGATATTTATTCAATGGTGAAAAGAATGTTAGGTGGCAAGAGAGACAATTTTCTTTTGGAGACAGGAAATCCGTTCCGACGGAATCACTTTTTCAAACTCTGGAAGTCCACGAAGGCGGACAAAAGAATCTTTTGGGATTGCTACGACTCGATAAAAGAAGGGAGATACTCTCAAGAATACATTGACGAAATGCGAGAGGAAATGTTTTTCAAGGTTCTCTACGAATGTCAATTTCCGGACGAGGACGATATTGACGAGGCAGGTTGGGGGATTCTCGTCGCGACGGAAATCATTTCGAGGGCTATGGAGTCCGCGCCTGTATCGAGGACAGGAAAGAAAAAACTCGGAGTCGATATAGGCAGAGGGGGAAACTACTCGTCCTATGTAATTCGAGACGACAATTACGCGTGGTTAAAGGACAAGGACAGAATCAGGGACACAATGAAGGTCGCGGACAAGGTCGAGGACATTATGAAGGACGAAGGAATAGAGTCTCATAATGTTTTTCTCGGTGTCTCTGGTATCGGTTGGGGAGTATTCGACAGGCTGAAACAGAAAAAGATTCTCACGAACGCAGTCCTTGAAGGCGGTTCGGCGACAGAAGATAACAAATACGCAAACAAACGCGCCGAAATGAATTGGAGAATGAGAGAATGGATTATGAGAGGCGGAAGGCTCGAAAAGAAAGAGGAGTTCTTTGAAATAGCAAATAATCGGTATAGAGCGAATAATGCCGGAAAGACTCAAATGATGTCTAAGGAACAAATGCAGGTTCTCGGAATAGAATCTCCGGACGTATCGGACGGACTATCCTTCACGTTCGCGCGGAACGACTTCGCGTCAGTCATAAAGGCAGAGGACATAAAATCACTCGGACAGGTTGAGAGCGCTTCAATCGGCGCGTCGTCAATTGACTCAGGCTTTTCAATGCGGAACTTTTAACACTATACGCGCTATGCGCGAAGGACGGAAAAATGGAAAACGAAAAGAAGCCTTCAATCCTCACGAATATCTCGGACAGATTCAAGTTCGGATTCTTAGGGAAAGTCTATCAGGTAAAACCGCCTGACAAGCAAGAAGTCCCTTACATTGACGCGGAGTTCGCAGTTGACGAGACCGCAATCTATAAGCGGTTGAAATTAGTTCCTTACACTCCGGACGACCTTCTCACAAAGAAAGGTTTCCCGATTCTCCAGAAAATGCTTTTCGACCCCGAAATCGAGGGCGCGGTTGATTCACTTCTCAGGGTCCGTCTCTCGTCGGGGTGGGAAGTGAACGCAGGAAACGACGACGAGGTCTCTATCGAACAGAGAGACTTTGTGGAATGGAATCTCGACAACATTGAAGGTTCTTTCGACGACGACCTTCGGGAAATAATGAACGCAGTTCCTCTCGGTTGGTCTCTTTGCGAGTTGGTCTGGTATGAAATTACTTCCGGACGATTCGCAGGGAAAATCGGACTTCGTGCAATCAAGTCTCGCAATCCTAAATATTTCAATCTCTGGACGGACGACTTCGACAACGTTCGGGATTATGGAGTCGTCAACATATCCTCATTCGGTTATGGGGAAGGCTATCCGCGCGAGAAGTTCATAATCTACGCGTGGCAAAAACAATATGAAAACATTTTCGGGAAATCGGCAATCCGCTCTCTCTACGACTATTGGTTCTTGAAACAGGTATTCACTCGCGCGTGGGGGATCTATATGGAGAAGTTCGGACATCCTTTCCCGATTGTGAAATATCCTCAAGGAATGGACGACACGTCTCGCGGAAACATTCTACAAATGATTCGTCAAATCAGAATGGAGACGGGCTTGATGATTCCGGATTCTTGCGAGTTCGAACTTCAGTCGGCTATGGCTTCCGGAACGAGTGACCCTTTTTCGTCGGCTATGGATTGGTTCAATACTCAAATCCGGAAAAGAATACTCGGACAAGACCTGACCGGAGAGAGCGGAAATAAGTCCGGTTCTTATTCTCTCGGACAAGTTCATTTCGATATACTGCTTATGTTCGAGGAACAATTAGGAATCGACCTTGCAAACAAAGCAGTCAATCCTCAAATCATTCACAGGCTCATTGACATCAATTATCGGAACACAACGGACTACCCTGAGTTCAGATTCAAACCTCTCATTCAAGACGACCGCGAAGCAATCATAAAAACATACTTCGCAGGGGTTCAGGCGAATATCATCAAGCCTATACCAGAGGACGAGAAAGTCATTCGCGAATACCTCCATTTGCCTTCTCGCAATACTGACGCGCCTGTCGAACAGACCGCGACAGCAAAAGCGCCGACAGCGACGAAGCCGGAAGCCATTCCGGAAGCAACGAAGGAGAAGGAGTTCGAATACAAAGAGTTCGCCGACCAGATAATAACCGGAGTCCCGAAACGCGCTCTCACAAAGTTCGAGGAATCCGTCGACTTCGCGGAAATTAAAATGACAATGGAACACGAGGTCGCGTCCGGCTCTCTGGTAGTCGCGAAACTGATACAGGATTCCGTCAAAGATTTAATCTCACAGATAGACAAAAAGAAAATCATCACCGAAAAGAATCTCTCTGAGATAGACAAACTCAACTTGAAATACACCGGAGACATCAAAGCGGAGTTCGAAAAGATACTTCTCGAAGCCTACAAGAAAGGAATGAGGGACGGAAGGCGAGAACTGACAACTAAAAAGAAGGCTCTCAAGTTCAAAGAGTTCTCTTGTTTCGCGGACTACAGGGAAGTCAAACCTTCTCAGGCAATAGACTATTTCAAACAGAAAGCCTTTTATATGGCAGGGGTCGAAAGAGACAACGTTCTCAAGAAAGTCAAATCAGTTCTATTGAACGGACTGAAGCAGGGTTCGACTCAGAAAGAAGTCATCAACGAAATAGACAACGCGATGACGGAATACATAGCAAAGTCCGGAAGCGCTGAATCGGAAATCGCGGACGAGATAACAGGCGCGAGAATTGAGACAATCGTCCGGACAAACTACGCGGACGCGTTGACTCAAGGACGGAAAATGTTTTTTGAATCCCCTGAACTTGACGGGTATGTCGTCGCATATCAGTATTCCGCAATAATGGACGACAGAGTCCGTCCGAATCACGCGTGTTGTGACGGAAAATTCTTTTCAATCAATTCTCCGGTATGGAAGGAGTTGACCCCTCCGAACGGATTCAATTGTCGTTGTATGATTGTCCCTATTACTACTGATGATGATTGGAGTGAGGACACTAAGGGCGCTTGTTGTAAAGCGGACGTCGGATTCTCTAAAGTCGGGGGGAAAGAATGACTAAAAGAATATCCTTTTGTCTTATCGTAAAGAACGAGGAAAAAAATCTCGGACGTTGTCTTGAGTCAATCAAGCCCGTAGCGGACGAGATAGTCGTCATTGATACAGGCTCGACGGATAGGACTAAGGAAATTGCGATCAGTTATGGAGCAAAAGTCTTTGAAAAGGAATGGACGGACGACTATTCTGAAGCGCGGAACGAATACTTCAAACACGCGACCGGAGATTTCATATTCTCAATAGACGCGGACGAATGGGTAAACAAGTCAAACTATCCGGAGTTCCAAAAGATAAAAGAAAGAGACCTCGCGTTGTATTCGACAATGATATTTTCAATCAAGACCTCAGGGGACATTCTCTATTCGTCGAACTTCAGATTGTTTCCGAATGATACTCGTCTCCGGTGGGAGTTCATTGTTCACGAAAATCTCAGGGACGACGGGAAAGTATTTCAAACCCTTCCGTCGAAATTGTTCCTCTTACACTCCGGATATATGGTCGAGGAAATACAGAGGAAAAAAACAGCCGAAAGGAATCTCCGTCTCTTGAAACGTCAAATAGAAAAGACTCCAGATTCTCTCTATTTCCTCTATCATTTAGGGAATGAACTCTATCACTCTGGAGACTCAAAAGCCTCTCAAAAGTCATTCTCACGCGTTTTAGAGGCACTTTTAAGGACTCCGGATAGCATTTATTGTCAATATCTACCTTCCGTCTACGAGGGACTCGCTCTCTGTGCAATCGACCTCAATGAATCGGAATCAATTGAGGCTCTCTCGAAGGTCGATACAATCTCTCCGAACTTTTATATTCAATTGTCTCGTCATTTCAAACTACAGGGACAATTCGGAAAGGCGCACGAACTCGCGGACAAAGCAATCAACGTCATTTCGCAGGTAAAAAATCTTATTACATACGACGACGGGGACGTATCGTTCAAACCTTACGTCAACAAAGCGGACATATATCTCAAAGAGGGAAATCCTGTCAAGGCTTACGACTATTTCCGACTCGCATATCTCGAACGCGAGAATAATGTCGTCATTCGTATCCTTGCCGGACTTGCGTCTCAGGTCGGACGATTCAAGGACGCGGAAAAGTTTGTAGGCTTAGCAATCAAGAACGACGACACAACGGAGAACAGGCTTCTCCGCGCGGATATAGACATTAACTCCGGAAAAATAGAAAAAGGCTTTGAGACCTATTTCAAAGAGGGGACTCCGGAGCAGATATACGACCTCGCAAAAGTTCTCACTAATTCACAAAGCCCCGAACTCTCCGAAAAACTTCTCGGACATATTGAGAATCGTTTCGAATACCATTCATTCATAAAAAAGGAAACTCTCTCGGATTGCGTCACGATAGTCATTCCGACACTCTGGAAGGCTGACAAAGGCGAGTTCGGAAGGACTCTCCGAAACCTCTCTGCTTGTCCGGCAGTCTCAAAGATTGTTATTCTCGACAACGCGAAATCCGGCTCTCCATTTCCTATTCCGGAGAAAGTGGACGTTCTCTCAGGTTTGAATCTCTACGTCAATCCCGCGTGGAATTACGGAGTCGAAACCTCTAAGACGAAATACTATTTGTTATTGAACGACGATTGTATCGCGGACGCGTCAGTCGTGGAGTCTTGCGTTCAGATACTCGAAAACTATCCGGACTATGACGTTGTAGTCTCTAAGACCTCAGAGGAACACTACGACGACTATATCTCAAGCCTCGAAAAAACGGACAGGGTAGAGTTCGTCAATGTTCCTATTTCGAAAATATTCGGCGGTTGGTTTATTCTCGGAAGGGTCGAAGGTTGGAAGTCTATTCCTGATAATTCTGCTCTCCGTATATTCTACGGAGACGATTATATTTACGACCAGACTATATTCAGACGTAAGAAAAAAATATGCAAACTTGTCTCCGGACACGTCTCTCATTTCGCGTCTACTACCTGCAATTCGGAAGGAATATACGGGACTCCTGAACTACTCGAAGCGCGGAAGGTTTACTCGAATATAAGACTGATAGAGTTCAAAAGTGAATTAAGGTATTGACAGAATGAAAATGGTTTTGTAGTATATGGAAGGTCGCTTTTGATTCCTCTGGAATCGGACGTATGTCCGGCGCAGAATATCAAAGGCGACTTTTTTATTAAGGGGAGATTATGCCGACGAAAAGAGAACTCGATACACTCGTCTCGAAGGTGATGACTGAGAAGGGTTGGAGCAAAGACCGCGCGACAAAGTTCGTCGCAGGTGGAGTCTGGAACACTGAATCGTTTATGTCTCCGTCGGCTTCCGATGTTCACGTCAACGGGTCAATCAACGCAAAGCCTGACAAGAATCAGAAAGGAAGTTTTCGGGCTGTTCCTGTATTCAAGGTCGGGACTTGGAAAGGTAAGCCCTATTCAATATCCGACCTCGACGAAATCGCAAAGAACACAAACTCTCTCATTCATTCAAACGTTCACAATCCGCCTATAAAACTCGGACACAACGAACAGCAGATTCTCTTGAAAATGGACGGGCTTCCAAATGCCGGACACGCGGTCAATTTTTATCGTCTCGGAGATACTCTGTTCGCAGACTTCGCGGACGTTCCGGACAAAGTCGACGACCTCATTCGCGCGAAAAGATATACGGATATATCAATCGAACTCTACGATAATCTCGTTATGCCTGTAACCGGAGAAAAGGTCGGACTCGTTGTCCGCGCGGTTGCATTACTCGGCGAGGACGTTCCGGCAGTAAAAACACTCGGGGACATTCACAAGATTTTCTACTCAGAAGGACTTTTGTCCTCTGTCATTACATTCTCAGAAAAAGAACTCAAGGAGGCTTCAATGAATTGGACACTCGACGAAGTGAAAGAAAAGTTTCCCTGCTGTGTTTCCGAAGTGAAAAAGTTTATGGACGACACGAAGGCGGAGACTATCGCGCCGGATAAACTCGGCGAGATAATCGCGACTCATAACTTGAAAAAATACGCAGACGACCCGAAGTGTCCGCAGGGTTTCAAATGGGACGCGGAGAAAGCGGAATGCGTTCCGGTCTCGGCTTCCGCCGGAGCAGTCAACGACCCGAAGGACGAGAGACATATTTGCCCTGAGGGTTTCAAATGGAACGACGATTCGAAAAAATGCGAACAGGTGATTGAGAACAAAGACGCGAAGCCTGACGCAAAGCCGGACGCGAAACCTGCTGACGACAAGAAGCCCGACGCGAAGCCTGAGGACAAAAGCCAAATCGCAAACGACAATCCGGACGAGGACGTCGAACTTTGCGAGACTATAACGAACTCTCTATTTGCTAAGAAATACAAAGACGCGTCTCTGGACGAGAAAAAGAAAATCGACGAAATGAAGGACGGAATCAAGGCGGTCATCGCGAAGCACAAAAAAGGCGCAGACCCGAAACCGACGGACGCGGAAAAGACGAAAGCACTCAAGGCGAAGCCGACGGATAATTGGACGGACGAGGAAGGCGACTACGCGAAAGACCAGAAAGACCTTGAGAACGAATACAAGGAGTTCAAAGTCAAGAAGGACAAGAAGGACGCGGAAGGAAAAGCAAAGGACGATAAAATCGCGGAAATGTCCGCAATCATTAAGCACTCGGAAAAGGAAAAAGTGAAAGGGATAATCGCAGACCTCACGAAGTCAAACCGCGACGTATTACTTCCGAAGTTCGACAAGGAAATCACCGCGTTCACTGAGGCTCTAATCGAAGCGCCTCTCGTCACGAAGTTCGACGACAAAGAGACCGACGTTCTCTCTCTCATCATAAAGTTCCTGAAGGACTTAGCGACTGAGAAGCGCGTCATATTCTCGGAAATAAGCAAGTCAATCAAACTCTCTGAGGAAACAATAATCTCGGACGAGGAAAAACAAAAAGAGATTTCAAAGTTCTCAGACGTGAAAAAGGGTGTCGAGGTTTCAAACGTTGAGGTGTCGCTCTTAGCGACTAAAATCAGCGCGAGAGACCATATTGCTTATAGCAAAGCACTCTCACTCGCTTCGAAAGAACTCGGATTAGATATAAAATCTAAATAAACGGAGAGGTGATTTTCAATGGCACAGGATACTCAGGTCAATCCTATAGGTTTTTCAGCCGGACAGGATTTCGTCTCGGCTGACCTCTACAAAGCGGTCAAATACGTTTCCGGCGCGGTTGTTCTCGCCGACGTAAACGACCTCGCTGTTGGGGTTCTCGTCAATCTCGGAGTAAACGGAAAGACAGGGACTCAGGTCGCTGTCGCAATATTCGGAACGACAAAAGTTCTTGCCGGAGGGTCTATATCCGACGGGGACAGGCTTATCTCCGGAGTCGGCGGAGCAGTCGTCAAGGCTACTCTCACGACTGGAGTCAAATCAATCGGTTTCGCTATGGCGGACGCTTCTACTTCCGACATAATCGAAATGTTCATCGAGAAACTAATCTACTAAAAAAAAGGGGTGATTCATAATGACGACATTACTTTTGATACTCAAAGGAATCGTCGAGACGTATATGTCCTCAAGGGGACTTATCTGTTTTGCGAATCCGCAAGGACAGGACGTTCACGTCGACAGCGCGTTGACAAACGTCTCGGTCAAATACCAGAACGCAGACCTCGTCGGAGATAAGATATTTCCGGTCATCTCGGTCAAAAAGGATTCCGACCTGTATTTCAAATACGGAAAACAGGATTTCAGAATCTATGACGACCTGAGAGCGCCGGGCGCGAGGGCGAAAAGGTTCGAATGGAAAATAGAGAAGTCGCTTCCCTATGCACTCAGGGAACACTCTCTCGAAGAGCAGTTGGTCGACGAAACGCGCGACAATTGCGACGACCCGATAAAGTATGACGCGGACTCGACGGAACTCGTCACGAACGCGCTTATGTTGAGGGTTGAGTCAGACGTCGCAGTAATGGCGAATGACATCTCGAACTACGCGTCGGGACATTATCAGACACCGACTCTCGCGTGGGACAGGGCGAACTCGATACCGCTTGACGACATCGACAACGCGAAGGAAATTGTTCGGCAGAAAATATTCCGCAAACCGAACACTCTCGTCGTTTCCGAAGCGACTCACAAAGTTCTCAGGAAACACCCGCAGTTGCTCGACCTTTTCAAATACACGAAGGGCGGAACTCTGCAGGTCGACCAGTTAAAGTCGGCTTTCGAAGTTCAGAACTACGTCGTGTACGGAGCAGGTGTTCTCACTTCCGCAGAGGGACAGTCTGAAACCTTCGGTCAGTTGTGGGGGAAAAATGCGGCTCTGCTCTATGTATCCCCGACTCCGGGACTGAAGCAGATTTCCTTTGCTTATATATTCCGGAAAACAGGCTACAGGCTCGTCGAAAGGTGGAGAGAGGATTCAACACGTTCCGACTGGATTCGGGTCTCGGATAAATACGAGATCAATCTTATCTCGAATGTCGCCGGAGACCTCATCACCGGAGCAATCTCATAATCGAAACGGAATGGGGGGACGCGTTCAATCGCGTTCCCTCTCCGTCGGTCTCATAAGAATCAGGGAGGCTCACAATGCCGGACGTAATCGAAACCGAAAGTCAAATGATTTACAGCATAGCCGGAAAGAAACTAACTTTTGTTTCCGGACAGGCTTCAGTCTCTCAGACTTTAATCTCCGCAATCACCGGAAAGAAAATCCGCGTCAAGTCCGTTATGCTAAATAATGCCGGTGGTTCGGACATTTCCGTCAATCTCACAATCACAATCGGCGGTTCGATTGTTTCGAAGTTCAAACTTCTCTTGAAAGCCGGAGCGATATTCTCGAAAAAAATGTCTCCGGATTATATCGAGGGCGACGTCTCGACTGCTGTCGGACTCTTTCTCTCCGCTTCCGGCGCGGTAAATTACGACGTCGATTACGAGGTGGTTTCTTAATGAGATACGAATGC
>Ga0209083_1004488_pt1 | contig 10646 bp, 9 predicted proteins | sample AM7aDNAmetaG_FD_184132 | JGI IMG/M metagenome (GOLD analysis project Ga0209083, IMG submission 184132) | Freshwater microbial communities from Finland to study Microbial Dark Matter (Phase II) - AM7a DNA metaG (SPAdes) (version 3) | ecosystem: Environmental > Aquatic > Freshwater > Lake ...
CAGGAAGTAACGGTTCACAAACAGGCAGCGCGACGGGGCAAACGGACGCTTCAGGCAGCTTCACCGTAACCTCGATTCTTGCGGGTGCAACCTACAAAATAGACGCCTCAATATATGGCAAAATCTTCAACGTCGGCAACAACACAGTTAGTAACCTTCCAACTCTAGCCACCGCCGAAGTTGTTATAATCTGCCCAACCGAAACTCTCACACTTAACGTAGTTGGGTACAATCAAGAGTCCATTCCAAACGCACGCATAGAAATAGTAGAGTTGTCAAACGGATTGTTCTATTCTGCCACAACAGACCTTAACGGTTCAGCCACAATCCAAGCTACCTTTGGAATGTACCGCGCAAGAATCTACAAAGACACCGCGCTCATCAACGAAACCAACGTGCAAGTCTTCGCCAACAGCGAACAACAAATACGCTGCACCCTATACGGCATCCAACTATCCGTGAAAGTCGTTGACTTCTTCGGTTCGCCAATCTCAAATGTCAACGTAACGTTAAACGGTCCAACACAAACCTCTGCAGCCACTCAAGGCGACGGAACAGTAGTATTCAACAACATCATCGGCGGCAACATGCAGATAATCGCTCAATCTTCAGGCACACCAGACAGTTACCAAGTGTTGACGGTGACCGTTGACCAGCCCGCTACTGTTCAGATGAAAATCGACAAGTACGTTGCCTTCGGGTCCATGTTGATACCGGCAAGTTTGTTCATTACGATTCTGATAATTTTAGCAGCCTTAATCTTGCTGGTTATTGTCGAAGTCTTCCGACGCAGAAGAACTAAAGACATGGTGACACCTTAAATTTTCCCCTTTATTGGAATAAAGTTTATATGGCATCCAAATCACTTAAAGAAAACTAAGACCAGTACAAAACACAATATTTTGAATTGACAATTGAGGTGTATCTGTTGGCTCAATCAAAAGCTTGTTCTCCATCGTGTCAATCTTTTAAATGCGCAAAAAACTCAGTGATTTTCAGGCGTGATACTATTTGGTGCAAAGAAACCGAAGAGCAATGTAACGTCGCAAAATGCACCTATTCGATGTGCATGAAAAGGCGTATGTTGCCCGAGGGGGTATGTGGCGAAACCATCAAACGCAAGACCATCGACAAAGACGTAGACGATTTTCCCGATGAATCAGTGAGGCTTAAAGGAAAGGCACTTCGTAAACTCGGAGACCAAGAATTCTTCTAAACAAAAAAATAAGTTAAAACAAAAATTTGCTCGTGTAAACACACGAGTTTCCCAATCTATTTCGATTTAACCCGTTTCACTACTGGTGGTTTAACCTTCTTTAGAATCCTGTAGCCGCAGATGATGCATTTGGTTTCTCCGCCACGTAGCTCTAGCTCTTCAGAGGGTACTTTTGAGCCGCATCTCATGCATTCATAAACAATTCCTGATTTTTCCATCGAGAACGCCTGTCCTACAAAGAAAAGCATTTTACTTTTAAACATTTCCAATACTTGGCGGTAATGAGGATGGTTACTTGAAGAAACGGCTTCGAGACAAGCTTTCAGAGGCTCTCCCGTCGGATGAACTGAGTAAAGTCTACAATTCCTTCGATGTGATAGGCGACATAGCCATCATCAAAATACCCAAAAGCAACCTTGCCAATGAGGGAGCAATCGCGAAACAAATTATGGCTTCCCAGAAAAACATTAAAACCGTCCTTACCCCCGCCACCCGCATCACAGGCGATTTTAGAGTCAGAGCGCTGAAGCTTTTGGCGGGCGAAAACAAAACGATAACTACCCAGAAGGAATCAGGCTGTAGCTTCAAAGTTGACGTTGAAAAATGCTACTTTTCGCCCAGACTCTCAGGTGAACACAGGCGCATTGCAAACCTCGTAAAGGGCGGCGAGACAGTTGTCAACATGTTTGCGGGGGTGGGCTGCTTTAGTATATTGATTGCTAAAACCCAGAGTAAAACAAAAGTTTACTCCATCGACGTTAACCCAGTCGCTGTGGGGTGCATGGAGGAAAACGTTAAAGTCAACCAGGTGAAAGAGTGCGTGTTTCCCCTTTTTGGCGACTCCAAAGACATCATCCAAGCCCTGTTGCAAGGCGTCGCCGACCGCGTACTCATGCCCCTGCCCGAAAAAGCCCTCGAATATCTCCCCTACGCGCTCATGGCGCTTAAAAAAACAGGCGGGTGGATTCACTACTACGACTTCCAGCATGCACCTGGAAAAGAAGACCCCGTGGAGAAAACCAAGCTAAAGGTTGCGGAAAAACTCGACTGCATGGGCGTCCGCTACGTCTTTGCAAATGCGCGAGTGATGCGCCCCACGGGTCCAAACTGGTACCAAACCGTCCTCGACATACAAGTCACAGCCTTACCAAGCAAGTTTTAATAACTCAACACCCAACTATCTTAAACCGTGGAATCCTCATGAAACGCAAACTAATGGACATCCTCGCTTGCCCAATCGACAAGTACCATCCTCTGGAACTTCACGTCTTCGAAGAAAAAGACGAAGTAGTTGAAGGCTTAATCGTCTGCCCCAAATGCCTGCGCTGGTACCCCATACGCGACGAAATCCCCGAAATGCTGCCAGATGAACTGCGCAAAGAAGCTGAGGACCTGCCGTTTCTAAAGAAATGGAAGGAAAAAGCCCCCGCAAAAATTGTTTCGGAAGGCAAACCTTTCAACCTAAAATAAACTTTTTATCTTTTTATTTGTACTGCCCTGTTTTTAGCTGATGACTGCATAGCTGCGGTAGCTACTTCTAGCGCTCTCACGCCGTCTTCGCCTGTTACGAGGGGTTTCTTTTTCTCGACTATGCATTCGACGAAGTGCTGGAGTTCAGCTTTGAGGGGTTCTTGGAAGGGGTACCGTGGCTGAACCGTTTCTTTCTGCTGTTCAATCCAGAGGTCCTGGGTTATGTAGTCCAATCGCATTATGGCGTCGCTTCCCGTCACCGTTAACGTTCGGGTTTTGTAGGGTGTAAGCCAGTTGGATTCGATAAAAGCGCTTTTGCCGTCTTTGTAGGTTAGCATTATTTGGGCGTAGTCCTCGAATTTTTTGATTCTCATGCTGCCCATCTTGGCGTAGACTGAAATCGGGTTCTCGCCAGAGATGAAATGCATGACGTCGATGTCGTGGATGGCGGTGTCTTTAACGACTCCTACGTCGCCGATGCGTTCGGGCCACTGCGAAACTCGTTTAGCGGTAGCGCAGACGAATTCCCCTATTTTTTTGTCCACAATAGACTGGCGAATAATTTGCAGTCCAGGAATAAACCTCATGAGGAAGCCAACGGTTAAGTGGAGGTTGTTTTCCTGTGCTGTCGCCACCAGTTTCTCGGCTTGCTGAGGCGTTGTTGCCATGGGTTTCTCGACTAAAACGTGTTTTCCAGCGTTTAGGGCTTTTTGGGCTTCTTGGGCTAGAATCGTTGACCATGTGCAGACGTTGACGGCTTCGATGGATTTGTCCTTAAGCATTTGGGCGCTGTCAGAGTATGCTTTTACGCCATACTGCGACGCCATGACTTTTGCGCGTTCAGGGTTAACGTCGCATATTGCAACGAGTTCGGTTGAAGGGAGTTCGTTGTAGACTCGAGCATGGTTTTTTCCCCATTGCCCCGTCCCGATTACTGCTACGCCAAGTTTGTTCAAGTTTTATCAGTTCCTCTACCCAATCCACAGTATATGAAGCCTTCTGCCTCCACCTTTTTGGGTTCAAAAATCCCGATTAAATCCACGATAACCGCGGGCGCTTTCATGAGGGCTTTAAGTTTTTTCAGGTTCAAGTTTTTGAATTGCTCCTGCCCCGTCAAAATCACGATACAGTCGGTGCCTTCAACCGCCTCGTTGAGGTTAGTCTTCACGATGCGCCATTCCTGCGGACCCATCTTTGACACGGGGTCGTAGAGGCTGGCTTTGGCTCCCTTCAACTCTATCATCTTAACAAAGATGCCCGTAGCCGTCGATGGGTTGGCGGTGCCTAAAACCGCAACTTTCGCGCGCCTCAACGGGTTCCCGCAGCTTCTCAGGGCATCCGCCGTTAAATTGACCGCGTGCTTAACCATGTCCTCGTTTATCTGGCGCGCCAACGTCGGCAGCCTGAGTTTAGCGTTGAGGTTCTCTGCGCTGTCGAGTAGCAAGTATGCTTCGTGCTTGCTTTCCTCATCGACTATGGTGGGGTAGAAATTGGGGTCGTTGAGCTCGAGTAGTTTTATGACTTTGAAGTAGTCGATGTTTGCGTTCTCGCAGAAAACCGCCAGTTCATTCGCCAAAGCCCTGTCGGAATCCTGTTTTGCAACGGTGAAGAGCGTAGCTATCTCCGCGGTTTTTAAGTCGTTGACTTCTTTAACTTCCTTTGTCACCGTTTTAAGAATGGTTGAAGCCGCGTTCAAGCTGGTCGGGTCGGTGGCTGCAATCTTTAGCTCCAAGTTAGCCATTAAAGCATCAGCCGTGAGGATTGGGTTGTAGGCTAAACCAAACCCTTGCCCTACCTTGAGCCCAGAAGTGTTCTCCAACGTTTCTTTCATGGCGCCTTCGATAAAGCCAAAACCCGCGATGCCGCCATAGATAACCAATGTGCCCTGCTGAAGTGAAGCTCCAACTTCTTTGCAAGCGCTAATTATTGGGGCGTAATCTGTTTTTTTCTGTTCGTCAACTTTAGCGCCGACCGCGATGACGATGATGTCGCTCTTCGAAACCGCGTTTTTCCGTTCGCCGCTTACGCTTATTTTTCCAGAGTTGAGGTGGCTTTTAAGTTTAGCCTCAACAAGCGCTTGCGAACAGGATGTTTTTCCCTTAGCAACTTTCTTAGTGACCGTCGGGTCAGCATCCGTGCAGATAACTCTGAAGCCTTCCTCCGCAAAAGCGTTCGCATAGAGAATCCCTTTTTGCCCGCATCCGATAACGCACACACTGTATTTTGAGCGCTTCTCGTTTGAGTCTACGTCTTCGGGTTTCAGGTTCAGGACTGTGGGCATCAGCTGGGATTCTCCAGATTCAAGGCGTTAGGCTTAACTATATAGTTTCCAAGATTTTTTTAAGCCGTGAACTGTAGTCTTCCACTAGCTTTAATGCTTTTTCTTGGTCTTTTGCCTCGGCGTACAATCTGAAAACTGGTTCTGTGCCGCTTGGACGAATCAGGATTGCGCTGCCGTCGCTGAACCAGATTTTGACGCCGTCGATGGTGCTCACGTTTTCGCCCTTGACCTGTTCAAAGATTTTCTCTTCCAGGATTCCTTTTTTGTTGTCTGGGCATTCGATTTTAGCTTTCTCGATGAAGTACTGCGGTTGCTCAGCGATGAGTTGTGAAAGCGATTTTCCAGTTTCCGCCATGATGTTAAGCAGAAGCACCGTGGTCATGGCTCCGTCGCGGACGGCTTGGTGTGGACCGTAGAATACTCCGCCGTTCTCTTCCCCGCCCAAGTTGGCGCCTAGTTCCTTCATTTTTTGGGAAACTGTTACGCTGCCAACCTTAGTCCAGACGAGTTCGCCCTTGTAGGCTTCAACGGTTTCCTTGATTAATGTTGATGAGCTCACCGGCGTGATTATTTTTGCGCCTGGGTTCTTCTGCAGGTACCATTTGATGATTACTGCGAAGGTTTTGTCTCCCCAGTAGATAGTGCCGTTTGCATCTACGAAGATTGAGCGGTCAGCGTCGCCGTCAAAAGCCACTCCCATGTGGGCTCCGATGGCTTTCACAGTGGAGGATAGAACGCCTAGGCTTTCGGGTCTTGGTTCGGGCAGTCTTCCCGGGAAAGTTCCGTCGATGTTGGCGTTTATGCTGGTTATTTTGCAGCCAAGTTCTCTTAGCAGCGAGGGCGCGGTGAGTCCTCCTACGCTGTTGGCGGCGTCAACGACGACGTGGAAATGTTGATTCGCGATTGTTGTTTTGTTAACTTGTTTTTTGATAGCTTGGATGTATTCATCGTTGATTCCTGGTAACTCGCGTTTTGCACCCAGTTTATCCCATGGGGCATAGATGATTTTGTTGTCGAAGTAAATGTTCTCTATCTCAACTTCTTGTTCGTGTGAGGTTTCGATGCCGTCGCTCCAGATGACTTTGATGCCGTTGTACTCTGGAGGGTTATGCGATGCGGTGATTATTACTCCGCCGTCCATCTTGTGGTTTTTAACGGCGAACTGCAGGGATGGGGTCGGCGCCATTCCCGCATAGAACACGTTGCAGCCACTCGCTATCAAACCTGAGATGACTGCTTTAGCAAACATAGGACCGCTGGTTCTCGCGTCGATTCCCACGAGTAAATTCTTTTCTTTTCCAAAAAGAGTTCCAATGGAAGCTCCAACATTAGCAGCCATATCAGGCGTTAATTCAACGTTAACTAGCCCTCGGATGCCGTTTGTTCCAAAAAGTTTTTGTGTACTCATAAATTTCAACTCAGTACTATCTAAAGTTAACTTTGGGGTTTAAAACGTTTTCAGAGATTTCCTTCGCTGGACAAACCGCGTGTCCATCAGGCAGTTGGCTTCCCTCCCTGATTTTGGCTTGGTCCCCCACGATGCAGCCCTTCCCGAGTTTGATATGCCTGCCTATATGTGCTCCTTCACCAACGATTGCTCCATCCAGAATGGCGAAGTCGCCGATTTCGACGTCTGGGAAAATCACGGAATTGGTGATTTGCACGTTTTTGCCGATTTTAACGTTCTTGCCAAGGATGGCGTATGGACCGATGATGGATTTTTCTCCGATGCAAACGCCTTTATCGAGGGCAACAGGGTTTTTCACTTCGTAAGTCTCTGGGGTTTTTAATTTGGGTTTTTTAACTTGAGAATCAAGGATAATCCTGTTTGTTTCTAGGTACTCTTGGGGTTTGCCGATATCCATCCATAAGCCGTTCATGCAGTAACCGAAGAGTTTGCATTCCTCAGCCAGCTTCGGGAAGACTTCTCGCTCGATTGAAACTGCGCGTCCCTCTGGAATGTACTTGAAGACTTCGGGGCTCAAGACGTATGCTCCTGCGTTTATGAGGTTGCTTGGCGCTGTGCCTTTGGCTGGTTTCTCGATGAACCTTTTGATTCGGTTGCTGTTTACCAGTTCAGCGACGCCAAAACTGGACGGGTCCTCAACTGTGCATAATGCAATCGTTGCCAAAGCGCCTGTTTTCCTGTGGGTTTCAAGAAGCTGCTTGTAGCTTATGTCGGCGAAGATGTCGCCGTTCAAAACAATGAATGGTCCATCATGCCCGATGAGTTTCTCGGCTTTCTTAACTGGCCCCGCAGTTCCAAGGGGCATCTTGGGCGGGTCGATGGAGTACCTTACTTTTAACCCGTTTTTGGGCGGGCGATGCTGGCGGATGTAGAACTGTGTGAGTGCGTTGACGGCGAGTATGGCTTCGTCGACGCCGTTGTTGGTTAACCGTTCAAAAGTCCACTGCAAAAGGGGCTTGTTAACTATGGGGAAGAGGACTTTGGGTCTCGCGCAGCTTAAAGGCCGCAGTCTTGTGGCGAAGCCGCCTGCTAAAATCAACGCTTTCAAAGAGTCACCTTTGGTATGCATTAACTTATTCGCATGTTTTTATATAAACAATTATGAGGTTGCCTGCTCTTCCCTGTTATATTTGGAGCCTAATAGAGGTTCTATGTTAAAACCATAGAGGGGTAGGCTGCTCACGAGCCTATTTGGATCTGAGGGGTGTGCAGTATTCTGTTTTTGGGTGGTTTGTTGCTTTTTTTCTGTTACTCTAAGTTGTCCGTCAGGAAAGTTAAACCGTAAAGAAAATACAAAACTGAATTGTGCACAGGGCTCAGATCCTATTAGGAACTCATTGCACAACCCTATAGGGGGTAGACAAATCACTAAGGGGGTGGGTCGTATTGTCGCTTTTTCAAGTCATTACCACGTTGAAAATCAGTAGAAACGAAAAGTTAAGCGCCAAAGTCTTGTCCAGTTATTCCCATTCGATGGTTGCTGGCGGTTTATGGGTGATGTCGTAGACTACGCGGGTGACCTGTGGTATTTCGTTGGTTATTCGTGTTGAAATCTTCTCCAGCACTGGGTAGGGCAGTTTGGCGAAGCTGGCGGTCATGGCTTCTCGGCTCTCCATTGCCCGCACCGCGACGACGTAGCCGTAGGCGCGTGCATCGCCTTTGACGCCTGTGGCTTTTGTATCTGTTAACACTGCAAAGTACTGCCAAAGGTTCTCTGACAGGTTGTTCTTCTCGATTTCTTCCCGAACGATTTTGTCGGCTCTCTTGGCGATAGTGACTTTTTCCTCGTTTAAGTCGCCGATTATGCGTACTGCTAAGCCTGGTCCTGGAAACGGCTGGCGATTCACGATTTCTTTGGGCAAATCCAGCATCCGCGCCACCTTGCGGACTTCGTCTTTGTAGAGGTCGCGGAGGGGTTCGAGGATTTTCTTGAATTTAATCTTCTCAGGCAATCCGGCTACGTTGTGGTGGCTTTTGATTTTGTCGGAGCCTTTTCTGAAGCCAGATTCAATCCTGTCTGGGTAGATGGTGCCTTGGATTAGGTATTCGGCGCCTGAATCGTTGGCGATTTCCTCAAAAACCCTGATGAATTCTTCCCCGATTACTTTACGCTTCATTTCTGGCTCCACTGCGCCTTTGAGCTTTGCCATGAAACGGTCCTGCACGTTAGCCACAATGAACTTGATGGGGTATTTCTGGAATGTTTCGCGTATCTGTTCAGGTTCACCTTCCCGCATGAACCCATGGTCGACAAAAACCGCCGTCAACTTTTCTCCCAGCGCTTGAGCTGCAAGTACTGTTGCGACGCTTGAATCTATGCCGCCGCTTAACCCGATGATTGCTGTGGCTCCGCCCGTTTCGGCTTTAAGTTCTTTCACCATTTTGCCGATGAGGTCTTCCATCTGCCAGTTGGCTTGGCACTTGCACACTTGGAAGATGAAGTTTTGGAGCATTCGATTGCCGTTTGGGGTGTGGATGACTTCGGGGTGCCATTGTAGGCCGTAGATTGGTTTGGTTTTGTGCCTAAACGCGGCGACGGGGCAGTTTTCTGTATGAGCTAACGATTCAAACTCTGGCGGAGGCGCGAAAACGGTGTCGCCGTGGCTCATCCAAACCTGCTCGCTCTCACTTAGCCCTTCCAAGACGCCGACGGGTTTGTCGATTGCGACTTGGGCAATGCCGTATTCTTTGCAGGCTGCGGGTTCAACTTTGCTTCCCGTCATCTGCGCTAACAATTGATGTCCATAGCATAAGCCGAGAATCGGCAGGTTAACCTCTAAGATGCGTGGGTGCAATTTGGGTGCGTTTGGCTCGTAGACGCTTGAGGGTCCGCCTGAAAATATTAGTCCTTTAACGTTGAATTTCTGGTTTAGAGCCGCTACTTCTTCGGGTGAGATGTCGTTGGGGACGATTTCTGAGTAGACGCCGTGTTCCCTGATTCTTCTGGCTATAAGGTGGCAGTATTGTCCGCCGAAGTCGAGAACCAGTATGGTGTCGTATTTGGTTTGCATGTTGGTGGCTCAGAACTATTGGGGTTTTTGGTCTAATTTAAGATTACTATCTATTTCATGTTAAAGACAGCTGTTTTGGGGTTTTTGCGGGCTTAATCGGCATCCGTACTTGGGCGGGAAAAACTAAACTTTTATTAACTTAAACGTCTGATTATCAAAAGGCTGTTCCAAAAAACAGTGTTAAATTGAAAGAACGTGCAGGATAGATAGTTATGGAATTAAATGAAACCGACGTAAAAATCCTCAAAGGCCTCTTGGAGGATGCAAGGTTCTCAAGCAGACAAATAGCCAAAAACGTTGGCGTTTCAGTCGGCACAGTCTTATCCAGAATCAAAAAAATGGAAGAAGACGGCTTAATCAAAGGCTACTCCGTCCTTTTGGACCATGAAAAACTCGGCTTCCAATTAACCGTAGTTACCGAAATCACCGTTTCCAAAGGCAGACTCGTTGAAACAGAGAACGAAATCGCTAAAATTCCAAACGTCTGCGGAGTCTACGACGTCACGGGCTTAACTGACGCCATCATAATCGGCAAATTCAAAAGCCGAGAAGACCTCGGCGCATTTACCAAAAAACTGCTCTCGCTGCCCTACATAGAACGCACCAACACACATGTAGTTCTGACAACGGTGAAAGAAAACTTCCGTTTGCTATAGTTTAACTTTTTTAGTTTCCTTTTTTACTTTCAGTTGATTGTTCAGAAGCCATTAGACTTGCTGCGTAGGTCCGTTTGCCAAAAAATTTGACCCTAAAATAGAGACGAGGGTAGGTCGCAACAGCGTAACAGGCCTCAAAAAAAGTTGAGCCCAAAAATTTAGGGCTTGATTTTTTCTGGATGATGGTTTTCCATCTTGTACTTGAGTTCTGGCGCTGCGATGGTGATTTTTGTTCCTGGAGGTACTGCTGAGGTTATCCAGACGTTTCCGCCTATGACTACGTTGTCGCCGATTACTGTTTCTGCTCCCAGCAGTGTTGCTCCTGAGTAGATGACTACGTTATTGCCGACGGTTGGGTGGCGTTTGCGTCCTTTAATGATGTTTCCTTTCTCGTCCTTGGGAAAACTCAATGCGCCAAGCGTTACGCCCTGATAGAGCTTGACGTTGTCGCCGATTTCCGCGGTTTCACCTATGACGACGCCTGTGCCGTGGTCGATGAAGAAGTTTTTGCCAATTTTGGCGCCCGGATGGATGTCTATGCCTG
>Ga0209083_1004491_pt1 | contig 10631 bp, 10 predicted proteins | sample AM7aDNAmetaG_FD_184132 | JGI IMG/M metagenome (GOLD analysis project Ga0209083, IMG submission 184132) | Freshwater microbial communities from Finland to study Microbial Dark Matter (Phase II) - AM7a DNA metaG (SPAdes) (version 3) | ecosystem: Environmental > Aquatic > Freshwater > Lake ...
CTGGCAGTACAACCACACTAGAATCCATTCTGTATTGAAAATGCCGCCTATGCAGTTTGCGCGAAAAGTGTTGGCGGCGTACAATTCAGCTAACAAGGATGGCGTGCAATGAAAGGGGTCCAGTACACGTCGTCTCTCCCAATCAGAATCATCTCTATGCCTATCAACAAAGTTTTCATAAAGATTACAATTCATTCTCCAACCGAAATCTTGTGTAGCATTTCCGTCCCTCTCATTAAAGTTCTCTTTATTCTTATTCCAGAAGTCACATAGGATGGAAATGAGTTCGTTTCTCATGGCGTTCTCTAGTTCCTTAGTATTTGGGGACTTAATCTCTAGCCTATCAGAAAAACCTTCCCTCGGTTTATTCATATTAGAATATGTTTTGGAACCAACCTCCTATAGATTTAAACATACGAATTATGAACGAATCATGAGAAGTACCACCTGTCGTAGTGCTGGTGGTTATTGGCGTAAGGGTGGTGGAGGTTGACTGATTTGAAGATGTTGAGGCTTGAAAGTTTGTACTGAATGGATTAGATGATGTTGCTACGTGGGGTTTAGGAATATGACGAGGTGGCGTTTTTATAGAAGTAGGGGCAAAAATGTTCTCAAGGCCGGTAATTGGTGTGGGGATGGAGTCTGTTGCTGGTGACGTACTAGTTGGTATGTCTGAAACACATGAACTAGTATTTGCTACGGGTATGGTTTCAATATGGGAACCAGTAGGGCAAGTACATTGGCTCGAGGTACTATCATATGACTCACCGAGCTTTGAGCAGTAGTCACGCATAGCTTGAGCCTTTTGAAGAATATCCTGAACTGCTTGTGCCGCTCGTTGGTCGGCTTGTTGTTGCATCAATTGTTGGTTTAAAATCGTCTGAGCTCTATCTGACGCCCCATACAAGCACTGGTTGTACGACTTAACCTCGGCATTATAGTCATCTATTTCCGCCCGGCACGAGGCGACCTCAGAACAGACTTCTGGTTGGCTATCAGAAAAACTGGACCCTAGTAGACCGTGTGCTGCCTCGAGAGCTCTCTGGCTACCCAGTTCTTGAGTACATTGATTTTGTTTCTGAATATATTGGTCCTCAGTGGTGCAACCGATAGCCATTGGCACGGCTGGGCAGTATGGTGTGACTGACTGGGTGCATTCTGACATTGAACTATAGCTAACAGAACTACCAGTCCACCCATCATTACATATTGCTTGGCCATAGATACCAGCACCAGCAGAACAGTCTACTCCTCCATGGTATGAACATGCCCCAGATGTTGCATAAGCGTAGTTATGTATTGAAATGAGTGCAAAAACAAGAAGTAAAACTTTTTTCATATTTTTAATTTCTTAATCTCATAATCTTTTATTCGCTTTACTGCAAAATATCCAATCAATATTCCAATAACTAAAAACCAAAATAGACCTAGTAACCCATTTAAAATAAATAGTTTTCTTCCAGATAATTTATATGATGTGTATCCAATCAAACAGACCATCATTAATACGGGAATAATTTGTAACAACCAAATGCCGAAGTTGTGAGACATACCAGCATAACTTCCTAGTGTTAGTTTCATAACCACGATCAACCAGAAAGCGATGTTGAAGTTTCCCCATTCTTTTTTGATTCTATCGGCATCTGTGATTGTTTGTATTTTCATTTTATTTTAGGAGTTAAAGGTAATCTTAAACGCAAAAAGCCCACCACCAGATGACCTTGCGGCCACATACCAGTTTCCTAGTATGGCGCGAACAGCGACCCTGATGATGGGTTCTTTACGCTGTTCGCGACTTCTTTTGCCGTGCCAACAAAGTTGGTTTAGGCCATATTTGATTGTGCCTTCAATATACAATTTTTAGCTATCGTTGTATAGTCATGTGATGTAGATGCGGCATTTGGTGTCTTTGTGAGATCGATAGACTAGAATATATGAAAATCGACAAAAATAAAGTATCAGATATAGACATATCGAACATAAAAAAATTGTCTAAAAAGGGTCTAGGGATAGCACTGGCTTTTTTGGACATTATTCACGCTAAAAGCGAAGTGCAGGAGTTGGGTAAGGTCAGTACTGTCTTAATAGATTTTGCCAGATTAGCAGACATAGGTATTAATTATCATGATGCCGTCTCTCTCATAGAAACAATAAATTCGTGCTATCGGAATAAGGATAATGAGTCTCGGCCTGTTATTTCGATCAAAAATGAAAATATAAGGAGAGCCCTAAGTAAGCCTAATATAAGAGGACGAATAGATGTGGAGAGCGCCTCTTCCTTTGGAACATTGCTGGGGCCTAGTCTCCCAGAGAAAGAGCTTCGAGAATATAATTCTTTGCATAAATATCAAAATATATCGCTGGATGAGATATCATCAAACCTCATTCTGGCTGTAAATAAAGAAGCCTTAAAAAAGCTTTACACTAAATGCTTAGTACTAAGTGCTAGTGTGGCTGAACCGATGGACAGGATGCGCGTCACCATCCTGAGAGATACTAACGAGATCAAGTGCTCAAAAGGATCAAGAGAATATTCTTGCATATTTCGTAAGACTGGTGGTAAAAATAAGCGCTTCGAATATATATTAAAGATTGCTCAGGGGTCAAAGATGGCTGCGTCTAAGCTCAATTCAAATTTTCAGACACTAAGTAAGGAGATAGACGAAATTAATAACAGGATTGAAATCGATTTAGCGCTTACGAAGAGGTTTATTGTTAATGATAAGAATAGCGGGTATGAGATCAACGAACGGTATTATCTTATAGAGATTCTATAGTTGACCCTTTGTAGGGGTTAATTAGTGTTCAAAACACCTTGTGAAATAAGGCGTTTTTTCATATTACCCCAACATAAACTCAACTATTTTTATTTGTCTCATAAGCGGACAATTGGTCCATGACCGATAAGCAGAAGTACATAGACCGATTAAAAGATATTCATTCTAAAAAAACTGGCAAAGTTTTGTCGGATGACGAAGCATTATCTCTTTTCGAAAGTCTTATTGTGCTTGTCGGAGCCATTTATAAACCAGTAATTTTAGATAATAAAGCCTCATGAACCATTTTATTGAAAAATTTAAAGATCAACCTCGCTGGGTGGCATGGAGGTTGGAGACGCGTAATGGTAATCAAACAAAGGTCCCATATACCGTATCGGGCAAGTTGGCGGCATCAGATAATCCGGCGACATGGTCCACATATGATGAAGTAAAAGGTGTTGCGGAAAATACAGGCATTATTCTTTTGCCTAATAAGACGTTGGTCTGTATCGATATTGATCATGTCATTGAGGGTGGACAGATTGTTCATGCTGACAAAGAATTAATTGCCAATCTACTTCTTGAGGTGGATACATATATTGAAATAAGCCAGAGCGGCACAGGCCTCCATATCTTTATAGAAGTAGAAGAAGGTTTTTTGCCCGTAAGAAATAGACATGAGCCGTATGAGATTTACACATGCGGGCGCTACATAGCTGTTACTGGAAACTGCTATGGTGAATCGAGGGAGGTAAGGGCCGTCAGACTAGAAGAAATGCTCCATTTGCTTTCGATTATCGGATACCCATGGGAAGAAAAGTCACCGGCATTCACATCACGATCACCTGCAACACCGTCTTTAACCGATGAGAAATTATTACAAAAAATGTTTTCTTCTAAGAATGGTGACAAAATAAAAAGTCTTTACGCTGGTAATATTGCTGCATATGGCAATGATGATTCAGCTGCAGATATGGCACTGGTTACTCACTTGTCATTTTGGACTGGTAAAGATCGGGGCCAGATGGAGAGACTGTGGGTAAACTCATCGCTCGGATCACGGGTAAAGACACAAGATCGAAAAGATTATCGAGACCGTACAATTAAAAAAGCTATAGAATCATGCACCGAAAGTTATTCAGACGTAGAACACGATAAAGAGAATCAGACAAAAGAAAATGGAAGTCTGGTTACGGTGCTAGCCTCAGATATTGTCCCCAAGAAAATACAATGGCTTTGGGACGGTAAAATTGCCAAAGGAAAACTTACTTTACTTGTGGGCGACCCCGGTCTTGGTAAGTCCCAAATAACAGCGTATCTTTCAGCATGTTCTTCTACTGGTAACCCATGGCCATTACATAGCGAAGGACGCAAACCTGCCAAGGTGTTGATCTTATCAGGAGAAGATGATTTTGAAGATACTATTGTCCCACGATTGATTGCATATGAAGCTAATCTTGCAAATATCTCATTGATTCAATTTGCGGAGGAAATCGATAACAAAGGCGGAAAGGCTCAACGATCATTTAATTTAACATTGGATGTGCCAAGGCTTGAACGAGAATTCTCTAGACTAAAAGACGTTGCTCTTTTAGTTGTGGATCCAATAACTGCATATATGGGCAATACGGATTCTCATAAAAATGCTGATGTGCGTTCAGTGTTAACCCATTTGTCGATAATTGCTTCAAAGTATAAGGTAGCGGTATTGGCGGTCACTCATTTCAATAAGAGCGGCAACACAAATGCTCAAATGAAAGTGATGGGGTCCTTGGCTTTCGTCGCGGCAGCTCGAGCAGCATTTCTGGTAATGAAGGATGAGGCAGATGAAGGAAAGAGACTGTTTTTGCCCATGAAGAATAACTTAGCAAAAGATACTGGTGGATTATCTTACACACTGGAACCTAAAATTATCTATGCTCATGACGAGGAGATTAGTACATCTATAGTAGTGTGGGGGAATACTGAGGTGAAGATGACTGCGAATGAGGCAATGCGAGGTGGTCCGAAGAAGAAAACTCCTCAGATAATAGAGGCGGAGGAGTTTCTGAATGATGCACTGACCAATAAAAAGGAGGGTATAGATGCGATTACGATCAAAAAAATGGCATCAGATGTTGGTGTCTCACCCAAAAACTTATATGAAGCCGCAAAAAATATTGATGCCGTACAGACTCCTAACGGTTTTGGAAAGCCTCGCATTTGGCAATTATTACAGTACGTTTATAAGCCTGATGACCAAGCCGGTAAATAAAAATACATATAACACACATGATACACATGGGGGGATATATCATCATCTGTGTCATGTGTGTTGGTGTGAATAGGACAGAGTTAAATGATACAATAAAAGTACTTACACTATGAATAATGAACTCAAATACTTTGTATACTGTCGCAAAAGCTCTGAAGATAGTCAGAGACAGATTGCCTCGATTGGAGACCAAACTAATGCCCTTAAGTTGATTGCGGAACGCGAAGTGTTGTCTGTGGTGAAAACGTTTACTGAAGAGAGAAGCGCAAAGGATCCGGGTCGAACTGTGTTCAATGATATGTTGGATCGTATTCAGAAAGGTGAAGCTAATGGTCTTCTTTGTTGGGATACAGATAGGCTTTCCCGCAACCCAATAGATAACGGCCGTTTGCAATGGATGCTCCAGAAATCAGTCATAAGGGTTATAAAGACCCCTGGGCGCTCTTATTACCCAGAAGACGCAGGACTTCTCATGAGTATTGAAGGTGGCCGTGCTACAGACTATGTGATGCGTCTCTCAAAAAATGTTAAGCGAGGTCTAAACTCGCGTGTGGCAAAAGGATGGCGCCCCGGACTTGGCCCTATTGGTTACCTAAACAAGGGAGAAAAGGGCGATAAGGTAGTCATTGTGGATGAAAAGAATTTTGAAATTGTTCGGAAGATGTGGGATCTGTTTCTCACAGGAACATATCAAGTTTCAGATATTTTAGAAATAGCTAATACCAAATGGGGTCTGAGAACTACTGTGAGGCGCAAGCTTGGCGGCAAGCCATTGAGCAGGTCTCAGTTGTATAAGATATTCGTAGACCCTTTCTATTATGGGTATTTCTGGTGGAAGAATCCTGATACGGGTACAAAAGAGCTCATGAAGGGTAACCATACGCCGATGATTACTGAAAAGGAATACGTGAGGGCGCAAATTCTCCTAGGTAGAAAAGGTAAACAGCAGCCACAGACCAGAAATTTTTATGCCACAGGCATTATGAAATGCGGTGAATGCAGCGGCACCGTGACCGCAGAAGAGAAGCATCAGCTTATCTGTACTGTGTGCAAGAATAAGTTTGGATATGAAAACAAGACAGCTTGTCCGAGGTGCCAAGTCGATATATCAGACATGGTGAACCCTACAATTCTTGAGTATACGTATTTTCGCTGCACAAAAAGACCTTGCAAGACTTGCACACAAGGATCAATACGGCTTGAGGATCTCGAAGCTCAATTCAACGAAGTCTTATCTGGACTAACCTTTGACAAGGACTATTTAGACCTTGCTTTAGAATACCTTAATGAAAAACAGAGCAACTCCGGCAGTGAAGAGGAAAAGATCAGAACTCTTTTGCAAGAAGCATATGGCAACGTTCAGACCCGACTCAAGAATCTTTCACGAGAATTTTCATCACCCCAAAACTCAAACTATGATATTTATACTCAAGACGAGTACATTTTACAGAAGAAAGTTCTAATTAAAGAGCGTACCGACATTGAAAAACAGTTGACTGAAGTAAAGGCGCAGTTTGATCAGTCCGTCGAAGCAAGTGAAAGAACGTTCAATTTCTGTGCGTTCGCAAAGTATCATTTCAATAATACGGAAGACATACAGAAAAAGCGCAACATATTTAGCACTATCGGCTCGAACTTAACTATAAAAGACAAAATACTGAGCATTGAACGGCTACATCCTTATTTACTCATTGAAAATGAGTTGAAGTCTCAGAAAGCTCTCTTCGCTTCGTTAGAACCTAAAAACAAAGGCTATGATAAGAGACGAAATGAAGCTTTGGTCGCTTCTCGTCTCACTTGGCGGTAGATTTGAGATTCGGAACTATGATAGAATAATTGTAATATGAAATTAATATCATTAAACGCTTGGGGATGTCGGGTTGAAGAACCTCTTTTGGAATATATACAAGAACAATCTAAAACAGTTGATGTTTTTTGTTTTCAAGAGATTTTAAAAGGTGGGGTTGGTAAGACACATAGAGATGAAGTGAGAAGTGGTTTTGAAGACATTTCAAAAATACTTTCAGACTATACTGGTTATTTTTCAGAATATGGTGAAGGTGGATATTACAACGAAAGTTCTGATAGCCTTAATTTTAAATATGGAGTTGCTTGTTTTGTCCGGACAAGTTTAAAACAAAGTTTTGTTGGCGGTATTACTTTGTATGACCTAGAAAGAAAGTGGAGTGACTACTCTGGAAAATTCGCAGCGGGTGCATCTATGGCTGTCAAAGTAGAAGATTATGTAATAGAAAATGTCCACGGAATGTGGCAGGAAAGTATAAAGACAGATACAGAAGCAAAAATAGAACAAAGTAAAAAAATTCTTGAATTAGCTAATAAAGCCGATGGAAAAAAGGTTATCTGTGGAGATTTTAATATGCTTCCAGATACTAAATCAATTCAAATGTTAGCAGACGAGTATGTAGATTTAATTAAGGAATATAAGATAGAGAATACAAGAAGCTCTCTATACCCTAAAGAACTTAGACATTCTGATTATGCTTTTGCAGATAAAAGTATAACCGTAAATAGTTTTTTAGTTCCAGACTTGGATATTTCAGACCATTTGCCTCTATTGCTAGATTTTAATTGATTTTTTACTTTGCAAAATCAGGACAATGATAATAAAACTCGCTCTCTCCTCGCAATAAAAGGGTTCTAACTTCGGTTAGGAGGTCCAGCCAGTTTGAGCTAGCTCGAGTCGCTTATAAAATGCCTTATTTCATGATAAAATTGTTCTTATGAAAAACAAGACTTTAATAATATCCTGCATAATATCAGCCTATTTTCTGTCAAACAAGCAATCAGAAACAAAACCTATTCTCGGGGTAATTATTCCACTAACAGGTCCAGTCGCACCTATCGCAGAAGGTTTAAAAAACACAATAGACATAACTCCTGTTAAAAATATAAAAATTGAATACGCCGATGACGCTTGCGACGGCAAACAAGCTTTGTCCGCATATCAACAATCAAAGACATGATAAAAGTTCAAGAGAAAGCACCCAATACTACAATCCTATTTCTGAACCGTCTGTGACTAAAATGGTAGAAATGAGTCACAGATCCATCATTGCTTTATCTGTCAAAATGCTTTACAGTTTATGACATAAATATATGTTCAACCTCTCAAAAGCTATGTCAGTGAATACTGATCCTAAGAAGATTGAAGAACTTTTAACTCGTGGAGTCTCTGAAGTGATAAACAGAGATAATCTAGAAAAGAAACTTAAGGGCGGCAAAGTGTTACGTGTGAAGTTTGGCATAGATCCGACTAGTCCAAATATCCATATCGGTAGATCGGTCCCTCTTCTGAAGTTAAGAGATTTCCAAAATCTTGGTCACAAGATAATATTCATAATAGGAGATTTTACTGGAGTTATCGGCGATACCTCTGACAAAGATAGTGAGAGACCTATGCTCGACGAAGAGACGATCACGAAGAATCTCAGGGATTATATAGAACAAGCTGAAAAGATTATCGACACGAAGAAGTGTGAGATCTATCACAACAGTAAGTGGCTCAGCAAGCTTGATTATCACGAGATTGGTAAGCAAGCCAACTCTTTTTCATTGAATGAATTTATTTCAAGAGAAAATATCAAAAAGCGTCTAGACATCGGAAAGCGTGTTTCATTGCGTGAGCTTCTTTATCCGATGATGCAGGGCTATGACTCAGTAGCTGTCAAAGCCGATGTGGAGTTGGGTGGCACAGATCAGAAGTTTAATCTTTTGGCTGGTCGAGAGCTTCAACGTCTGTACGGTCAAGAGCCACAAGATATCATCACTGGCCCACTTGTAGAGGGACTAGATGGTCGCAAGATGAGCTCTAGTTGGGGTAATACGATCAACCTTATAGATACCGCCAACGACATGTTTGGTAAGGTTATGTCACTCAAAGACGAATTCATTATCAAATATTTCACCTTGGTCACTCGAGTTGAAATATCTATTATAGATAAATTTAACAAAGACTTATCTTCCGGCGTCAATCCAAAAGACATCAAGATTAAACTGGCTCATGAGTTGGTACGCTTCTATCATGGCGAAGATGAAGCTCAAAAGGCTGAGGCATATTTCATAAGTACATTTAGTAAGAAGGAGGTCCCAACAGATATACCAAAATTTAAGCCAGAAAAGTATGACATAGTTTCCGTTTTGGTAGATAGTAAGCTTATACCTTCTAAGTCTGAAGCCAGAAGGGCCATAGACCAAGGTGGAGTCAGGGTCGACAACATTGTAGTGAAAGATGCTAAACATACAATCTCTGTTGGATCTATTTTACAGAAAGGGAAGATCCACTTTTTGGAAATCTTATAATAGCCGTAGATATGTTCAATATCTTCAAGTATACAGCGTTCGTATCTATTATTTCGGTTCTTTTTTCACTTTTACACCTGGCGATATATCAATCTTTCATCTCTGCATTCAATCCTTCCCAGACGATGCGTATGATAGCTATGTGGTCTTTAGTCTTTCTTGGTGGTAGTTTTTTACTGTCATCTATACTGACATTTTTCTTAGACGACCGGTTCACTCAGGCCTACTATACTTTCTCGGCTGTCTGGATGGGTTTTGCCTCATATATTTTCTTGGCGACTATCTTGTACGCGGTTGTGCATCTTATAGTCGGTTGGTTTGCTCCAGGACTATCCGTCTCTTGGTTTGGTATGTTGTGCTTCCTCGTTGCTATAGTGGCGTCTTCTTACGGGCTTATTCATGCAAGAAATATAATCATAAAAGACGTACAGATATCTCTACCAAATATTTCATCCGCTTGGTCTGACAAGAAGATAGTCTGGATAAGTGACATACATCTAGGTGCTGTACATGGAGCCGGATTTACCAGTAAGATAGTTTATGAGATCAATTCTATAAATCCAGATCTAGTCTTCATTGGTGGAGACTTGTTCGATGGAGTGAAGGTTGAAACATCTGCTGTCATAGCACCATTTTCAGGTTTACATCCAGCACTTGGGACATATTTCATAACTGGCAACCACGAAGAGTTTCGTGACAATAGCCTTTTATTACAATCTATACGAGATATTGGAATAAGAGTTCTAGATAATAAGATGGTCACTTTGGATGGCTTACAAATCATTGGTGTCGACGATCGAGACTCCATAGATAAAGATAAGTTTAGTTCTATTTTGACCAGTCTCAATATGGACAAAGCCAAACCATCGCTCTTACTCAAACATCAGCCATCACAGTTGGATATAGCTGAAAAAGCTGGTATATCTATGCAAATATCAGGACATACTCACCGTGCCCAGATGTTTCCACTTAATATCTTTTCTTACTTTATATTCAATGGTTATGACTACGGTTTGAACAGATGGGGAAATATGTTGGAGTACACATCTAGTGGTGTTGGGACCTGGGGTCCACCAATCCGCGTTGGTAGCGATAGTGAAATAGTGGTTATGCACATTTCTAACAAATAGAGTCGAATATATCTCGGTATAGTGTTACAATAGTAACCTGGCCCGGACCCCAAAAGTTGCACGTTGACCTTGTATAATTAATAGCACTAATATACAAGCATATGACAAAACATCGCATCGCTCCTGAAGTAAAGGAGCAGATTATTAATCGCATCAAGAATGACG
>Ga0209083_1004493_pt1 | contig 10628 bp, 12 predicted proteins | sample AM7aDNAmetaG_FD_184132 | JGI IMG/M metagenome (GOLD analysis project Ga0209083, IMG submission 184132) | Freshwater microbial communities from Finland to study Microbial Dark Matter (Phase II) - AM7a DNA metaG (SPAdes) (version 3) | ecosystem: Environmental > Aquatic > Freshwater > Lake ...
CGGCCAGGCGCGCGTCCACCATGGGGCTGGACTCATCCACGCGCCGCCCGATGGGCGCCAGGATGCGCCGGATGACCGCCAGAAGCTGCTCGTTGCTGGTGAAGCGCTTGTCGGTCAGCTCCAGCCGGCCATGCCGCTCGATGTAGATCTTGTCCCAGCCGTTGACCATCACTTCGTCCACGGAATCGTCGGCCAGGAAATCCTCCAGCGCGCCCAGCGCGATGGCCTCGTCCACGACCTCCTTGACCAGCGCCTCCGAGGTGAGCCAGGAGGGGCGCTCCGAGGCGAACTTGGCGACGGCGGCGCGGGCGGCGACCGAGGTTTTGCCCCGCACTTCCTCCGTGGTCTTCTCCGTCAGGTCGGTGTGCTTGAGGTCGAGAGAGGCGAGGATTTCATCATGGATCTTCTTCTTCAGTTCGACCGGCGTGCGGCGGTCCGGGCCGAGGCGGGGATGTTTCGCGGAACTGGGCGGCTTGCCCACCGCTTCGGGGGCGGCCTCGCCGGCATGGAAGGTGAGCGTGAACGGCCCGATGCGAATGACGTTGCGCTCCCCCAGCGGCGCCTGCCCGATCACCTTGGCGCTGTTGAGGAAGGTGCCGTTGCGGCTGCCCAGGTCGTGCAGCACGTAGGCCTTGTCCTCGTAAGCGACGATGCAATGCTCGCGAGAGATGCTGGGGTGGTCGAGCACGAGGTGGTTGACGCCGGCCTTCTTGCCGATCTTGAAGGGCAGCGGGTCCAGCGGAACGCTGCGCGCGGAGCCGCTTTCGTCTCGCAGGATCAGTACCGCCATATCATCCTCTCCCGTTCAGGCCGGTCATGGGTCCGCCGCGCCGGGGCGCAGCGTTCTTAAGCGCGGAGGCAAGGCAGAGCCTGGCCCCGGCGACGGCATGCGCCGCTACGGTTGCGGAACAAACTCTTCCAGCGACCCCTGCTTCTTCAGGCGCTCGTCTCGGTCCTTGCGGGCGGTGGCGGCCAGGTCGAGCAGGTTCTTGTCGCTGACATCCTGAGCCTCCGGGACGTTGGTGTCGGCGACCGGGCTCCGCAGGGACATGGTCAGCGCGCCATCCTGCTGCGCGTAGACCAGAAGGTTCGCCTCCAGCGGGCTGACCGCCACGGTGATGGTGCTGTAGCTCTTGACGCGCGCGCCGTTGCTGATGACGTACTCCTCGTCATGCGTGCGGCTGTCCACGGCGAGGATGCGCACGTTGTCCAGCAGCAGCACGGTGTGGCTGGCGGTAGCGCCGGTCATCGGGGCGCCCGCGGCGGCCGGGGCGCGAGCCGCCGCCCCTTGCTGCGTGCTGGTCGGGAACGTGCCGATGACGTCCACCCGGCTCCCGGGAACCAGGTTGCCGGCGACGCCGGTGACGTTATCCACGCGCAGCGTGACCGCGCGCTCGCCGGCGTTGAGCTTCTGCTCGAGCTTCTCCACCGGCTGCCGGAAATAACTCCAGCGCAGCGGCTCGCCGCGCTCCACGGTCTTGTTGATGACCTGCCCGAGGAACCGCTGGTCGTCGGCCATGATGTCGTCCGCCGTGACGGTCGACTCGGTGACGATCTTGCCGGGGAGGTTGTCCACGTCCTTGTAGAGCATCTTCGGCAGGACGGGGGTGCCCGCCGTGATACGCTCGCCGGCCGCCGCGATGCGCTGCGGCTTGAACTTGTTCTGGAAGTCGTTCTGCCGGTTCTGAAGCACCTTCTGGAACCCATAGACGGCGACGAGGCCCAGGACCACGGCCAGGATCAAGGCGAGCTTGTTCTTCACTGCATTTCCTCCTTGGGGCCCGCTGCGGCGGGACCCCGGTTGGGGACGGAGGCCTGGCGCATGAGGGTGACGGCTGAGCCGCCTCCTGCGCCCGCCTCGACGATGCTTATGATACACCAACTGCCGGTAGGGTCTGCAAATGTCAGGGGCATCCCGCCGGGCTCCTCCATCATGCCCGGCAAGCGTTGCGTTGTCCAGCCCCGCGCGGGCATTTCATGCCTGTAGAACTCCGCGACCGCGTCGGCGGACTCGCGGCTGACGTAGCGAACCAATACGCGCCCCGAGCCCGGCGCGGAGTTCAGGATGCCGGCCAGTTGCGATTCCGGCGGCGCGGGGATGTTCTCCAGCGCCCGCCCCGCCCTGCCCGTTGCCCCGCGCTCCACAATTGCGGGCAATAATCCGTAATGGCCGATGGCGAAAGACAAGGCTACGATAAGCCCGGCGCCTGCAAGACGGAAAACGATTTCTGACTTCTGATTCCTGAATTCTGATTTCTGATTTGCCATGTTTCACATGCTACGTTGACAATTCGTCCTGTCTGAGTGAGTCCGCATTCTTCCGCGACTTGTACGTGGTGACCGCGGCGACGAAGATACGGATCAACTGGTCTGCCTCGTCGAGCATCCCGGTCAGACGCTTTGCGGGCAAGAGTCCGGCTTCGGCTATCAGCCGCAGCCAATACTCGCTCTCGCGCAATTCCTTCAAAGATATCTGCATCTTGTGAAGGAAATCCTGGCGGCTTTCCGCCCCTGACGCCTCACAGTAGTTTGCCCCGGCGGAGGTGGCGGCCCGCATGAGTTGAAGGCCGACATGCCGCCCCGTGGCCGACTTGGTCAGCGCATTTGCCACATGAATACTTCGGACTCCGAATTGCAGCAGCCTCCGGTTCAAGTCGTGCTTGTCCATGCTGTGCGCTCCCGATGAAACCTCACACTGCTCTCCGCCCGAGGCACAAATCAGAACTCAGAAATCGTTTACCACCGTTTCCAAAGATTCTGCGTCGCATCATTCACCGCGGGCAGCGCGACGGCGCCAAGCAGGTCGGCGGCCTCTCCCAGCACCGCGGCGGAGGTGTGCCCTTGCTCGCCGGCGGCCAGCCGCGTTCCATTCCCCGTGACGTGGCCGGTCAGGTCCATCGTGAACTCCCACTGCGGGCGGCTCGTGGGGTTGGGGTACGTGCCGGTGATGTAATTTCCCAGCGTGGTGGGCGCCTCGTCCGTTGCCCGGAAGACGGAGGGGAAGTAGGGGGGGCTGTACGTGGCGCGCAGGTCCGCGTGGCGACGTTCGAGCCAGTGCGTGCCGCCGACGCCGTCGAAGGCGGATGCGATCCAGGCGGTGGTGTTGTCGATGACCGGCGGAGTGGCCTCGTCGGCGGTTACGAACCCGCCGCCGAGCTCCACTCCACCAGCTAGAGGGTTCAAGTAATGTGCGGGGGAAAATTTGTCGCCATATTCCGTATTCGAGACTTCCGTGATCCCCTTGACCGCGTCCCAGACGAAGCTCTGCGTGGTCACCCCCAGCGCGTAATTCCAGAGGCTGACGGCAAGCCGCTCGCGGTCGAACGTGTCCGGCTGGCCGCCCCCCATCAGGGGGCCGGTCGTCAATTGGGTGGGGATTTCCTGGCGGTAATAGTCGTCGAGCTGGCTTGAGAGCTCGGACGCCTCCAGCGTCAGGTCTCCCTGGGCGGCCGCCGTCTGGCCGCCGCTGACGGGGCGGACATTGTCCGGCGTCCCCCCGCCGGAGGGCCAGAGCTTCATCAGCAACAGGTCCGCCGGCTGAGCCGTGGGCATCCAGACGGCAAACGTCGCCGCCTTGACGGCGCGCTGCCGGGTCAGCGTCGCATAGCCGAAGTAAAGCACCCCCAGCACGATCAGCATGTACAGCGGCATGACCAGCGCGGTTTCGACCATCGCCGTTCCGCGGAGCGAACGACAACGGCGAGCGTAGAGTGTAGAGTGCAGAGTGATGAGTGTAGAGCTATTCATTTTTCTCATGGGCCATGTTCCTCTTCACAGTTACGACAGATCGGACCGCCATGGCGGTTAACTCACTGCATTCCCGCAAGGCGCCGTCGAGTTGTGCCGGCGGCAACAAACGGCTCTCCCTGGCAAGAGTCAGCCAGTAGTCCGTTTCGCGCAGTTCTTTGATGACAACCTGCAGCTTATGCACGAAATCCGCACGGCTCTCAGCGCCCTTTGCCTCCCTGTAATTTGCCCCAGCCGACGTGCCCGACCGTAGCACCTGCTTGGCAATCACTCTGCCAGCCATGGTCTTGGGCATAGCCTGCGTAAGGCGAATCACCTCGATAGCGTAGGCCAGCAGGCGCTTGTCCAGCATGCCCTCACGTTCTGCCATCGCCATAACTCCCCGCTCAGGTCCTTGTCCTCGTCCTTGTTCACTCTGCATTCATCGCTCTGCACTCTACACTCTACGCTCGCCGTTAATGTTCCACCACATCGCTCATCTGCCTATTCCCATAGTCGAGAACCGGCGTGATCGGCTTGCCGTACTCGTCGCGGCGCTGGCTCATCTGGCGTATCTTGAGGGCGATGCTGGGGTCTCCCTGCCCGTTGAATTGGGTGGCCCAGCCGCTTGAATCGTAGCCGGAGGCGAACTGCGCGCTGAGCACCGTATCCCACAGGTAGGAGAGGGCGTTTTCGGTTTCGAGCGTGATCGCCTGCCCCTGAATGATCTCGTCATCCAGGTCGTAATCCTGCATCTGATCGCGCGAGGGATAGAGCTTTGCCGTCGCGCCCGCCATGTACAGATTGTTCGGGTCCTGCTCGACCCAGTTTGCTCGATCCGCCTTGCCGCCGAACTGGTACCGCGTTCCGCCGCCGTCGTCCGGAACGCCCACGCGCGAGCAGGAGATGGCGACGTACCCCCAGGGCGGCTGTAGCGCCTGCGGGAAGAGCATGGGGAGGTCGGGTTGCTTGTAGACTCCGACATTGACGCCATACTTGAAGAACTCATCCGTCAGCACCAAGGGGTATCCGGCCGGTGCCGCGGGGGCGTTGCGGAGAATGTAGGAATCGTACCGGTGAACGCGGCTGTCCAGAAAGTCGGTGTCCGTCCATCCACGCTGACCGTCGGTGATGGACAGATCATAGGAGCGCGGGTCCGGCGGGTTGATGCGACCGGAGGGGATATCCGCGATGAAGACCCGGATATCCGTGGCCCCGTCGCGGTTGTTATCGTAACCGCCGCAGACTTTACATACTTCCTTGTGCGTCCCCTGGTTGGGATCATTGGGATCGTTGGGGACATCCACAACGCCGCTCCCGCCGCAGCCCAAGGGAGGCTCCGGGCAGGGCTCCGTCTGGTAGTAGGCGTCCTCCGGAGGGTCCTCATTGGGCTGGAGGATCGCCAGGCTGCCGGGCGGACGCAGCGGATAGGTGTGCCGCCAGAACGGCTCGCGGGGACCCGCCGTGCCCGTATTGTCCGGGATCGGATTGAACCAGGCCGTCCACGCCGGCAGTTGGTTCCCGGAGATGCCGCGGTCGCCGAAGGCATGGGTGTAGACGTACCGATTCATATTCCTTTCGCGGGACAGCATCGCCCCGGAGGTCTCGTGATCGTATTGCCATTGCTTGAGTCCACCGTGCTCCGGGACCACTTCGGTAAGCTGCTGGCGCGACCAGACCTGCTCGGTCGGGTCGAACCACTTGCGCCAGCGGCCGTCCGCGTCACCGGCGGTGAGGCTGAACCCGCCCGCCGTGACGCTGAAGGAGTTCGGGTCGAAGCCGTGGACGCCGATCGTGACCGGGCCCAGAGTGGTCGAGATGGTCGGGGGGTCGCTCAAGGTCAAATGGGCGTGGCCGATGGTGACCTGGGTGGGGTCCCCGATGGTCGCGCTGGCGTCGCCGGGGAAGTGGATAACGTTGGTGACGTTCATCCGCACTTCCACCCCGGCGATCGTGGTCGTGTTGCTGGTCATGTCGGTGTAGGAGTGCGCGGCGTTGTCCCAGAGGTACAGGTGGCCGTTGCCCGCGTTCTTGAAAGTCTGGGAAAGGTTGCCGCAGGTGACTTTCGTCCCCTCCTTGGTCCCGTCGCCGTCCATGTCCACTTTCTCGAAGGAGATAGTCGGCAGGGAGGGGCCGCCGTTCGCGGCCTGTCCCCAGACCACCCAGCCGAGGTCGTCGGTCTTGACCAGGTAAATCTCCTCGGTCAGCGCCCCGTTGGTGTAGAAGCTGATCTTCCAGCGGTTGGGGGATTCCTGGCTGATGATCACCTCGGTTTCGGTGACCCCTTCCAGGGAGTACAGGATGTGCCACTGCCCGTCCACCAGCGTCACCTGGATCATCTCCTTGCTGCCGCCGGTGAGGTTGGTGACGCGCCAGCCGTTGCCCAGTTGCTCGATGCTGAAAGAGATGAGACTCTCCGGGTAAGGGAAGAGCCGCTGGCTGGGGAAGACGCTGAGGCGCTCTCCGCCGGCGCGCGTGCCGATGGCGAACATCTCCTCGGCGAGCAGGCGCGGGGTGAGGATGGCGACGGCGTTCTCCGTCTGCGAGAGCTGCACCATCAGGCTCTTGGCCTGCGGCAGGGCGGTGTTGGCGAGGTCCCATGCCTGCCGGTGCGCCATGACGGCCGGGCCGGAGGCAACGCCGCCGGTGCGGATCAGTTCCATGCGCGCGGCGACGCCGGTGACGTTCACATCCACGGCATACTTCAGCGAGTTGTAGTACGTCTGCGCCATGGCGCTGTTGATCCAGCCGATGGCGCTCAGGCTGTTCGCTTCCACCATCGCGCCGGAGTACGCCGCCGAGTCCGCCGCCACCTGCACCCGCGTGCGCCCCTCGATGATCCGCCCCAGGTTGTACACCAGCGCCACGAACCCCACCAGCACGATCAGGCTCGCCGCGGCGAAGATAATCCCCTGGCCGCGCTCGTCGCGCAGGAAACGGCGAAAACTGAGAACTGAGAACTGGGAACTGAAAGTTGCGAAAGAACGGCCCCTCCGCGCCATAGCGCGGTGGACCGGAATCGGCTCGTTATTCTTGCATGCACTCATGGTATTGTTACCTCAATCTCAACATCGCGCCATCTTTCAGTTCTCAGTCTTCAGTCTTCAGTCTTCAATTCTCGCCGTCCTTCATCACTCGCCCCACGGATGCGCCAGCACGCAACTGCCGGTCATCAGCCAGTGCGCCGCGCCTCCCCACTTCGAGCGGTCCACGTCGAGGCCGGGGGTCAGGTCGCCCAGCGCGTAGAGGGCGTCGCCGGCGATTGGCACATTCAATTCGTAGTCATGCGATACGTCGGCGTGGATCACCGGCTGGCCGTTGACCGAATCGGGGTAGACGTTGACGTCGGTCTTCAGTTCCGCCGCGGCGCTGCCGGGGAGCGTCCCCCAGCCGGGCAGGGTGATGGTGTCGTTGGCGACGACGCCGGAAGTTCCCGTGATGCGGCTCAGCGGGATCAGCGCCGCGCGCTTGCAGGCGGTCGGGTCGATCGCCGGCGACTGCGCCAGCCCCGCGCGCGCCGCGCAAAAAGCGCTGTACTCGATCACCTGCTGCGCGATGAACAGATGGGCCAGTTGAATGATGACCAGCGTGATCAGCAGTTGGAGCGGGAAGATGATGGCGTATTCAACCAGCGCCTGCCCCGACTCCGCGCGGGCGGCGCGGCGAGAACTGAAAACTGAGAACTGAAAACTGAGAACTGAGAGTTGGCGGTTCATCGCGCAGCTCCTTTGTTCGACTTCGCCGTCACCACGGACTTCACGCCTATGGAGATCAGTTCATTCACCTCACTGGCAATGCCGTCCAGGCGAGCCGGCTTCAACAAATGGGCGTTGCGGCAAAGCTCAATCCAATAGAGCGTCTCGCGCAGTTCTTTCACTACAATCTGCATCTTGTGCGCAAAGTCGGCGCGACTCTCGGCGCATCTCGCCTCGCAGTAGTTGGCGCCAGGCGACGTGCCGGATCGCAGCAATTGCAGTCCCACATGCCGCCCCGCCGCCGTCTTGGGCAGCGCGTTCGTCATCGCGATGACCCTCACGGCCAGTTCTTGCAGGCGCTCACCATAATTGCCGCTCTGCGCCACGTTTTATCCTCTCAGTTCTCAGTCTTCAGTTCTCAGTTTTCAGTTCTCGCCGTTTACTTCAGCAGCAACTCCATCCACGCCCACACAACCCCGATCCCGATGGCCACGCCGTACGGGATCGTCGTCGCCGGCGCGCCGTCGGCCGGCTTGGCGCGAAGAGTGAAGAGGGCGCGCAGGCTGGATTTGAGGCCGGACAGGAGCCGTCGCTGCCAGATCAGCACGCAGACGGCAATGGCCGCGCCCACGAGGGCGGCATACATCAGCGCGATGATCACGAAGCCGATGGCGCTGACGCCCGCCGCGCCCGCGAAGGGGGCCAGCGCGCCGACGGCCCCCATCATCTTGACGTCTCCCGCGCCCAGGCTGCCCATGAAATAGACCACCAGCAAAATGCCCGCCCCCACCCCCGCCGCCAGCGCCGCGTTGCCGAGGTGCCAGAAGCCCGGCTGGTTCGTGTCCATCAGGTACGCGCTGGCCAGCCCGATCGCTAGCGCCCCCAGCGTCACCCAGTTATAAAGCTTCCCGCGCGCCATGTCGGTGTAGACGCACACGACCGCCAGCGCGAGAAGACAACCCTGCCGAACCAGTTCTATGGTTGCCACAGATCAACCCACCTCAATGTTCCTGCGATAATGTGGCGCGGGTTATCCAACCCGCGGTCATCGTGCGTTCATTCCGCTTTCGTCTCTCGCGGGCCTGCGGCCCGCGCCATATCGGCTTCAAGACCGGAAGCCCCGCGCGCTCCACTTCAAACGAATAACTCCGACCGCTGCGGGCGCAGAGGCCGGAGTTATCCATGCGACAACGCCCGATCGGGCAGCGGACGCGCCGTCAGAACGTATTGACGTTCTTTCCAGAAGTGGCGGTGTCCGCCTCGCTGCTCTTGTCCTGAACGGTCTGTTCCGTGCCGGTGCCGATCCGCTTGACTTCGCTGCCGAACAGCGCTCGGATCTGGTCCCCGAAGATCAGGATCACGGCGATGGAGCTGACCGCCACGAGCGCGACGATGATCGCGTACTCGGCCGTCGTCTGTCCCTTCCGGCTCTTCAACCCGCTCACCTTCATAATCCACTGACGCATTTCAGTACCCTCCAAAAGTTAACTCTTAAGACCCTATGGAATCGGAAGACAAATCAGCGACGCCACATCCTGAAAGAAGTTCAGCAGCGCCGCCTGCATCGCCTCGATGGAAACCATCACCACGATCACCGTCCAGAACGCCACCAGCGCGTACTCCGTGGCGGCCTGCCCGGTTTCGTTCCGGAGCAGCGCCGACGGGTCGGAGCGCAGGTGAAGCATGGTCAGCAACTCGTGCATGGTCTTCTCTAACTCCATTATAAGCCTGTCGCCGCAACGTCACTAGGACTATCTTCGCAATGCCCGTGCCATTGGCGCAGCGAAATCGCAAGCGGCTGCTATATTTCATGTTACAGTATTTGGCCGGTTCGCGCCCTTGGTGAAATGTCGCCGCACACCACAGCCCGCATGTAGGGAAATCCGCCACCGTAAACCACTTGCGCCCTTGCGTTTGTAGGGGCAAGGCATGCCTTGCCCCTGCGCCAGCACCCCCACGATGGCGCGCGCTTTCCCGCAAAAGCGCGGCGCCCTTCGCTGCCCCGATACAGCGAGCGGCCAGTCCGCGTCCCGCGCCGCAGGCGCGGGGAAAAGAAAGCGGAAAGAACGCACGCTGATTGCGGGTTTGATAACCCGCGCTACATCGGCCTCACGAACCGGAAGAACTGCACGGTAATCGCGGGTTGGATAACCCTCGCCACACCGCCTGCTTTCAGCGGCCACACTCCACCTGGCTCCGGTAGAGGGAGCTGCCGGCAGCATCAATCGCGACGATGGCGGGGAACTCCTGAACCGTCATCTCCCTAAGCGCCTCGGGGCCCAGGTCTTCGTACGCGATCACCCGGGACGCCGTGATGCACTTCGCCAGAAGCGCGCCCGCCCCTCCAGTGGCGGCGAAGTACACCGCGCCGTGGCGCTTCATCCCCTCGATGACGGCCGGGGAGCGATCCCCCTTGCCGATCATCCCGCGCAGCCCCAGGGCGATCAGCCGCGGGGCGTAGGCGTCCATGCGATAACTCGTGGTCGGACCCGCCGCGCCGACCACCTGCCCCGGCGCGCCGGGCGTGGGGCCGACGTAATAGATGATCGCGCCGCGCAAGTCGACCGGCAGCGGCTCGCCGCGGTCGAGCGCGGCGACCAGCCGCTTGTGCGCGGCATCGCGCGCAGCGTAGAGGATTCCGCTGATCCGCACCGGCGTCCCCGCCGTCAATCGGCGCGCCGCCTCCTCGCTGAGCGGGGGGGTGATCCTGACGGGAGCGCTATCCATACTTCTCCTCTTCCCTGCTGCGCCGATCTATTCACCGCGGAGGCGCGGAGAACGAACGACGCCGTCTTTCATCTCTCAGTTCTCAGTCTTCAGTTCTCAGTTCTCGCCGTCCTGCGCATCTCCGGGGTGAAAAGGGCAAACGCCCGTCTCGGAGAGAACGTGTAGCGCGGGTTATCAAACCCGCGATCATTGTGCGTTCTTTCCGATTTCCTTTCCCCGCGCCTGTGGCGCGGGACGCGGACTTGATAGTCCGCGCTACATACGCGGCTCACAAGACGACTTCCGCATGCCGATGGCTGTGGCAGTCCAGGTTGACGGCGACCGGCAGCGCCGCGAGGTGGCATGGGGCCGATGCAACGTGCACCGCCAGCGCTGTGACTTCCCCGCCCAGCCCCATCGGGCCGACCCCGGTGGCATTGATTTGAGTGAGCAGTTCGCGCTCCAGTTCGGCATCCAGCGCGTTGGCCGCCGGCTGGCCCA
>Ga0209083_1004498_pt1 | contig 10606 bp, 25 predicted proteins | sample AM7aDNAmetaG_FD_184132 | JGI IMG/M metagenome (GOLD analysis project Ga0209083, IMG submission 184132) | Freshwater microbial communities from Finland to study Microbial Dark Matter (Phase II) - AM7a DNA metaG (SPAdes) (version 3) | ecosystem: Environmental > Aquatic > Freshwater > Lake ...
TATGAAATATATAAAAACATATGAGGATTCAAATGAAAAACCAAAAATTGGCGATTATGTCATAACTAATTGGAATTTTCCTGACGATCCAAGTTGGGCTAAATATATTAATGATAGAATAGGACAAATTGTTGATATTGATAATCATATAGATTTATATTATTGTAAATATGAACTTGATGATGATATTTTTTATAAATTTTTTCGTAGAAGAAGTGAACGAAAACTGACATATGATGAAAATGGTAAACATTATATTAATATGAAAATTAAAGATCATTATTTAAAAGTTTTTTCACCTGATAAAGAGAAATTAGCAATGTTATTAGCAGGAATTAAATATAATTTGTAATTATGAAACATATTAAAACGTTTGAAAACAACTATGATAAAGTTAAAATGTATTGGAAAGTATCATTAAGACAACCATATTTTTCTAAAGCATTAGAAGAAATTGGTATGAATAATCAAAAAATAAGAGGATGGTCAAGTATAAAAGATAAATATGCTGACACTGATAAAGAAATATTTATGTTTTATGATAGAGATGATGATAGATGGACATGGAGTGAATTGGATTTTGAACCTTATACTGACGACTATCGTGCTGAATATATGGGTGATTATACAAAAATATATTTTGATACAAAAAGCTATAATTTATGAAACATATAAAAACATTTGAAAAATGTACTGATGAAGAAAGATTATTATATGATGATTGTAATGATTGCTGGTATTGGAGAGTTTCAAATAAATACCCAGATATATTAATAGCATTTGATAAATTAGGCATACCAGAAGGTGAATTTGAATGGTTATGGAGTGAAGATAATCATCTACTTAAAGATGTTTATTTATTTAAAACTAAATATGAAAACAGTGGTAAAATAAATTGGAGTTATGCTGATTTAGGATGGAAGAATCCAGATTATAGAAAGCCACCTATGTATATGGGCAAAGTAGAAATATCAGATGAAGACAGAAATATAAGAAAATATAATTTATGAAACACATAAAAACATACGAAAATCTAAGGAAATATAATCCAGGTGATTATATTGTTATTGATCTTACTAATAAAGATTTGAGAAACTTTTTAGATACTGAAAAAACCATTATACGTGGTCGTTATAGTAATGTCGCAAAGATAGAAGGATTAGAAGACGAAACGCAACTAACTTTTATTTATAAAGTTATATTTAGTAATGATTATCACTTTAATGTTAGTTTAGAAGAAATTGAGAGATTAGCAACACCAGAAGAAATTGAAAAATTTAATTTAGAAAACGTAATACCAAAATATAACTTATGAAATATCTAATGAAGTTAGAAAGTTTTACTGAAAGTAAAACTTATATAAAAAAATACGAAAATATTTTTCAAGATAACAATCTCAAAAAATATTTTTCTTGGCGTCTTTTGGATGGAATTACTATATTTGAAGTAACTGGTACTCATGTTAATTATAATATTGATATTAAAAAAATATATAAATTTGACCATATTAATAACACATTTGATAAAATTAAAACACCAACATTATTAGGTTTAGATAAAAAACACTTAGAAGAAAATAAAAAAATTTATATGCTATATCAATCAGATAATTTAAAAGATTGTATGGAAGTCACATTGTCTGTACTAATAGGAAAAAACTATAATTTATAATTTATGAAACACTTAAAAACATATGAATCAATAAGTACAGTTATAAATGTTGGACCAATAGAAATTGGTTAAGATCAAAATTGGTTAATAAATTTTCTGGTACATTATCATATTCTACACAAAAATAGCAATTTTCAGATGCCGTACATTTCCGTTCTTTCTTCACAAATTTACCAATATTATTATTAATAAAATTTTGAATATTAAAACTATTATCATAAATTTCTTCATAACATATAACATAATCACCAATTTCTAGATGTTATTGCTTCATATATTTTAAATTTTGTTATCATCTTTAACATGCTATATTAGCTTTAATACCAATACCTTCATTATTTTTTTCATCATCTTCTATTTTAATTAAATCAAACATGTAAGAATAATCTTCATCTTCTTCACCATACTCATATTTATACTCACTTTGATTACCAAATTCGTATCCACGTAGCTCCATATGATTGAATTTTTTTCTGATAAACTATATATAAAAAATTAAAGAAAAAAATAATTTATATATAACTTATGAAATATCTAATCAAATTAGAAAGTTTTACTGAAAGTAAAACTTATATTAAAACATTTGAGAAAATAAATATTGGCTCACCAAAAAAAGGTGATTGGGTAATTTGCAATGAAGAAAGCAATTTGAAAAATTTTCTCAATAATAATATTGGTTTTTGTTATGGTTATAAGGAAAGAGATGAATATAAATACCGTGTTGGATATCCAGATAATATACCACGTAATTTTGAAAATAAGTTTAATAGAACACTTTATAATGGTGAAAATTTAATGGCTCGTATTTTTAGTAAAAGCGAAATCTTATATTGGTCTAAAGATAAAAATGAATTAGAAGCTATACTAGCTTCAAATAAATATAATTTGTAGCATAGTTACAAATTTTTGTAAAAAATTATAATTTATGAAACATTTAAAAACATATGAAAATCCAACGCCTTTCAAATTCAAACATGGTGATTACGTTAGAGTAGATTCTATAATTAAAAGAATTAGAGAAGATCACATTTATATAATAAAAGATAGATATAAAAATCATTCAATAAATAATTATAGGGTAGAAAGTATTAACGATATGACAGATTTTTGGGAATATGAAAGTAACCTAATACCATTATCAAAGGAAGAAGTAAAACTATTAAAAGATACAGAGAAATATAACTTATGAAATATATAAAATTATACGAAGAAAGAAATTTTTGGAATGTGAAGTCTCTAAAAAAGTTTATAGTTATAACAGATGATAGATTTGATCATTATAATAAAAGATATAAATATCTAATGAAATTAGAAAGTTTTACTGAAAGTAAAACTTATATAAAAACATTTGAAATAGCAAAACAAAAACCTGGTTTTTATTACTGGCGATTAGATAATAAATCAATAACTCATATAAGTTTATCTTTATTAAAAATTGGTTTAACAGAAGATGATCAATGCTATAATGATATTATGAATAAAGAAGCTGAATATGTTGTTAAACATAATCGAGCTTTTTATGTTGGTAGAGGTATCAATGATTTAGAACCCTGGAAGGCACCACCTACATTAAAATCAGAGGATGATTTCTTTTATTTCTATTCTTATAATCTTGATGAATTTAAAGGTGAGTTTAAATATCTAGGACATTTATATATAACTAAACAAGATATACAAACACAAAAATATAATCTATGAAATACTTAAAAACATATGAATCGTTAAGCTTACCAGAAATTGGTGATTATGTTATATGAAACATCTAAAAACATTTGAGAAAATAAATATAAGAGAACCACAAGTTGGTGATTGGGTAATGAAGAAAATTATTTAAAAAATTTTCTCAATAATAATATTGGATTTTGCTACAGTTATAGTGGAGACGAAGAAGATGAAGAGAATATAGATATCGTGTTTTATATCTATATAAGGGTGAAAATGCAATGATGCGTATTTATAATAAAAAAGAAATCTTATATTGGTCTAAAAATAAAAAAGAATTAGAAGCAATACTTGCAAATAAATACAATTTATGAAATATATTAAAGAATTTGAATTATTTGACTTCTCTAAATATCCAATAAGAGAGCAAAATTTGGCATATGCTACTCTATATTTAGAAGAAAATCAACCTATTAGTAAAAAAGAAGGATTTATTGATTGCTCATGGCTTAAAGATGAACGTTTGGGTATATGGATAGAATTTAGATTTATTCGTAACATATCAGAAGAAACAAAAAATAAAATATATAAATATCTGGAAAAAGAAAATCTAAAAATTATTACAGCATATTTTACAACAGATTTCTTTTTTATCAATATAGATATTTCTGATTATAAGATAAAAAAGTATTCTAATATAATGAAAAGTATAAAAAATTATAATTTATGAAATATATTAAAACATTAGAAAATTTTAACGATTTGTTAAAAAATAAAACAAATAAACCAAATTTTAAAGTTGGTGATACTGTTATATCTATTAAAGGTAGTTCTTTCACTGAAGAAAATGAGAAATATATTATAGATGATATATTTCAAGATGATAGTGGTGTATATTTTTGCAGGTTAAAGAATGTTTTTAGAGATGTGCGTGCACGAGAACCATTAGTATTTTATTGCGTAAGATTTATAAGCGAAGTAGAATATCAATCAAATAAATACAATTTATGAAACATATAAAGCAATACGAAGAAAAATTTTCAGATGATTTTATGAATGATGAAAATGATACTATTAAAAAATATATCATATGGAAATATGCTAATGAGAAATTAGATGATGATCAAGATTATCAATATGAAATAATAATGCTAACTAATGTTGATCATGATTTAATTACGAAATATTGGGTGAGAACATTATATAGATTAATAAATAATGAAATAAAATTTGTTGATAAATATATTAACGAATTTTTCTCATTAACAGATGATGAACATATTATTTATACTTCAGATAGCTTAGAAGATTGTTTAGATAAATTAAACCTTATATCTAAAACAAATAAATATAATTTGTAACTTACTCGCCATATACTCGCCATTTTGGCGAGATTATATCTAATTACATATAGAGACATTTTATATTTTTTATTAAATGAATAAAAATCAATTGATTACTAATAATATATAAAATTTGATATATGTAATAACATATAATCAAATTTCAGACAATCCTTCTAATTTACTTAATTTATTCTTTCTTTCTACCTTAATTGGTAATATAAGTGTCTTTTTCAATCTGCGTTCATAAAAATCTTCTAACGTTTGTTTCTCAGGATACCAATAAATTTGGCTACTACCACTATTTTTTTTCAATGACCATTCAAATCTGACAATTAAGTTGTTTTTACCTGCTATGTAATACTTAGGCTCACCTCTATAATTCGTAAATGTGCTTTTGTCATCTATTTGGCGTAAATTAATAAATGTATTTTTATAGTCTGGATTTCTATATTTATCTTCAATTTGCTTAAACTCAAAGCCCTTAGATAAGAAAAATTGTTTAACATCAGACGAAAATGTTTTTCTAAGTTCTTTTTCGTGTTCATCAACTTCCGCTTGAAGTTGTTTAATAATTGCTTTATTCTTAGCTACTAGTATAAATTTTTCTCTATCCATTATTATTACTTATTTTTTTTATTTATTAAAAAATATACAAAATGTTTGAAACATTTTTATTATCCAAATTTAATATATAACCTATGAAATATCTAAAAACATACGAAAAACATATTGATGATATACAAATAGGTGATAGAAAATTTAACAATTCTAATGCAAACAGATACTTTTGAAGAATGTAAAGAATATTTAGATTTAATAATAAAAACAGAAAAATATAATTTATAATAACATGATTAAAGTTACTACAAGATTCAGAGACGATATACAAGAAGAAACAAATACACCACAAAAAGGTGATTATGTTTTTTGTCTTAATAATACTGGCGTTATATTTTCTAAAATTGATCAGTTTCTTGATAATAATATTGGTCAGATTGAAATAATAGATAATAAAGAAGAAATATATAAATATGTCGTTAGATATAAAAATGTACCAATAGATATACAATATTATTTCAGAACTAATACAGTAGCAACTGATGGTTTTTGTAGATTAAATATGTCAAGACGAGAAATTACATACTTCGCACCTACTAGAGAAGAATTAAGACTAATACTAAAAACATCCAAATATAATCTATGAAACACCTAAAACTATACAAAGAAGTAACAGCAAATGTAGGAGATTATGTTATAATAAATGTTGGATCTGATTTTTTAATACCAATACTCTCAGATTTTATAAATAATAATATAGGTAAAATTAGATATAGAGATGATGATGGTATTGTTGTTAAATATTTTAACATACCAGAAGAACTTAAAAAATATTTTAGCGATAATCCTGCTGTAGATTCTGGCGTACAATTTAAAAATCCCATCACTTTTTTCCCTGTGAGATTAATACAATATAGATCAAGAAATAAAAAAGACTTAGAAGAAATATTAACAGCAAAAAAATATAATCTATGAAACACCTTAAAACATATGAAGATATTAATATAAATAAACCACAAGTTGGTGATTATGTAATTATTGATTACTACTATGAAACAATGAATATTAACTTAAAGAAATTTGTAAATAGTAGTATAGGTAAAATTATATCTGAAAGAATTTATGTTGAACCCATAACTCAAAAGATACAAAAAGGTGAACTATATGAGATTAGATTTTGGAATATACCACCACGCTTGAAGATGTATTTTGAAAATAAAACTCGTATTATTGCGACTGATGCTATAATACATTGGTCTAAAAATAAGAAGGAATTAGAAGCTATACTACAAGCAAAAAATTATAATCTATGAATTGGTTTTCTTTAGCCACTATACCACTATTATCAATAGGTTTATTAATAAGATCTTATGAAGATTATTTATTAGAACCAAAACATGAATTATCATTGAAAGAAATAAGAAAAGAAAAATTAAATAAATTGAGAAGAAAAAAATGGCTATGAAACAATTTAATAAACATACAATCATTTATTTTATATCATAAAATGAAACAATGTTTAAAAAAAATAAAAATATATGTCAAAATTTATAACTGAAATGAGTGAACCTATTTGTGAAGATACACCAAAAAGTCTTACAGAAAAAATTAAAACAGAAGCTAATGGATATAATCAATGGATAGTTGGAGCTAATAACAAATTTATACCAACAGAAGAAATAATTACAACACCAAAATTAGTACCAGCAAAATATAAACTAGAATGGGATGATATGTACCGAAAACACGTATTTATTAAAGAAGAAATAAATTCAGACGAATTACTAAATTTACCATCACCAATTTTTTCTTCAATATTAAACGATATTGACTTCTTTTGGAATAATAAAAATTTATTTGATAAATATAAATATGTTCATAAAAGAGGTATTTTATTATACGGCACAGCTGGATGTGGAAAATCTTCAATATGTACATTACTAGCTAGACAAGTAATAGAAAAAGGTGGTATAGTATTGAGTATAAATGATACTAATTCACTAGATAATTATAGTAGAAATATCGCACAAGTATTTAGATTCATAGAACCAGATACAAAAATATTAACACTATTTGAAGACCTAGACGGATTAGTTAGAAATAGTGATTACGAAACTATGTTATTAAATATATTAGACGGTAATAACCAATTAAATAATGTTGTATATGTAGGCTGTACTAATTATCCAGAATTATTAAAAGATAGAATATTAAATAGACCATCACGATTTGATAGACGATATAATATAGATAAACCTAACGCTGAAATGAGAGAATATTATTTCAGACATAAAATAAATGATAAAGATTTCGACGATGCACTAATCAAAAATATTGTAGATAAAACAGAAGGTCTAACATTAGCACATCTAGGCGAATTTATTAAATCAGTATTCATATTCGGATTAGAAATAGACGAAACTATCTCATTATTAAACGGAATGAGTGAATTTGTATCATCAAAAAGAAATATAGATATAACAAAGAAAGCAGGATTTAAATAAAAATGAAAAAACTATATTGGAAAGTTGATAAAGAACATATTAAATTAATCAATAAAATATTTAATATTGGTCTTGGGCATAACCGCATACGAAGCATTTACAGATAATAATCAATTTACTTATAATACTCTAAGGATGGAACATATCGGTATTCTGCCCCGGCAGATAGAGGTGCATTTACCGGAGGCACAATTTCAATGAACTTGTCCGAACACTCAGAAAAGAAAAACTTGATCAATTAAAACAACTATAAATTTTATAACCAAAATTAAAAAATAAAAATATGATACCATCAAAATATAAAATAGGAGATATAGTAACATTTAAAATATTTCACATATTCAAACCTAATGAATATAAATCAGGTACAATCATAGATATATTATACCGAATTGGTACACCTGAAGAAGGACCAGAGGTGTTGTATCATATAAAAACACACGAAAATAAAATATTCAAAAGAATCGAAAACAACTTCTTAAACTTAACAACACTAAAACAACTAAGAAAAGAAAAACTTGATCAATTAAACACAAAAGAAAAACTTGATCAATTAAACACACTATGAAAACATTCCTACTATTAATACTCTTACTAACTTCATGCGTGTCCACAAAACATACTTTCTATTATAACTACTCCATGAATATAATAGAAAGTAAAAACATGCACTTCATAAAAATAACACTCAACAACAAGAAAGCATATCTACTCATAGACACAGGCGCAAGCAAATCCCTACTAGATGTATCACAAGCAAAAGAATTTAACTTCAATTACTATCTAATCGCAAAAGATAGATACATCGGTATCGGTGGTGAACAAGACATATTCGCAATATATAACTATAATATATCAGAACTATTCATACCATTCCTAGGTACAAACCTAAACGACGTTAATACATACTTCAAAAAAGATAACATACCAATTGTAGGCGTATTGGGTGCTGATTTTATGGAAAAGTTTAAAACAAAAATAGACTTCGATACTAATAAATTGTACTATACAATAACATTATTAAACGAATAAAATAATATAAAAATGAGATAAAAAATTAAAGCAGAAAGAAAAGAAAAATTACAAAAACTAAACGAATAAAACGTGGACACAATTAAAAAAAATGATAAAGTACTCTGTATAAAAAGTAGATATACAAATAATATTCATAATTTTGAGATAAAAAATAACGAAACAAAACCAATATTATTATTCGAAAAAAATAAATTGTACACTATCTTATTACATGATAATAAAAATAATAACGTAGCAATAGGTTCATCGTCAACCATGGTAACTTTGTGGCGCTGGTATTTTCTTGATAATGATTTTACAAACGGAAAACTTAATGAAAGTACTTCGTATATCTGGTCTGATTTATGTACTAGCGCATTATTATTAGATGAATAGCTATTTTTAATACAAAATATTTTATCACCAGGATTGAGAGTGGTCATTCATTAATTTTAAATTTTTTAGTTTATATTTTCTTATTATTGAATTTGTATTTAGTGATATTTGATTTAATGGAAAGGCGGTATAATAATCCATTTCTTCCATTTTATAATAATAGTTATAAGTCCATGAGTCTTCTTTTTTAATAAATTTTAGTTGTATAAATATTGGGAAAAATAAATTTCTACCATCTATAATTTTTAAATTTTTAGCGTATTCTATATATGTTTCTGGTTTGAATATATGTGAGTGTATGGTATTCCAATATATATTTTTTTTGTCTAATATTGTGATAATATTAATTAGTTCATTTAATGAGTTTATAAGTAGTACGTATCTATTATTTATTGTTATATTATTTAGATTCATTTTGATGATTTATTAATATTAATTAATTTCTTTTTTCTAATACGGGCACCGGTAAGACGTTCATCGCGGCAGGCTTATGTTTTGATGCCGTAAACCAAGGATTTAGAGCCTATTTTAAAACAATGGAAGAACTCGTTAGGGTACTCCGAATGAAAGATGTTACCAGAAGTGCAGTCACGGAATATAAACGTATTTTAAAGTCCCATCTGCTGGTTATTGATGATATCATGATGTTTCCTGTATCACAGCTGGATGCAGTCGCATTTTTCAAGTTTTCTATGTCTTTAATATTTAGTTTTTCTAAAATTTCGTCTGGGTTTTGTCCACCAATTGCGATGCCTCCTGTGATTTTTGAAATTGGTATATTTTCACAACCAAATGGATTATAATCTGTAAGAGAGTCATAATCTTCTAATTTACTTAACTTATTCTTTCTTTCTATTTTGATTGGTAATATGAGTGTTTTTTTCAATCTACGTTCAAAAAAATCGTCTAAGGTTTGAATGGTCATTGAAAAAAAATAGTGGTAATAGCCAAATTTATTGGTATCCTGAGAAACAAACCTAACAATTAAATTATTTTTACCTGCTATATAATACTTAGGCTCACCTCTATAATTCGTAAATGTACTCTTATCATCTATTTGACGTAAATTAATAAATACATTCTCATAATCAGGATTTCTATATTTATCTTCAATTTGCTTAAACTCAAAGCCCTTAGATAAGAAAAATTGTTTAACATCAGATGTAAATGTTTTTCTAAGTTCGTTTTCATTCTCATCAACTTCAGCTTGTAGTTGTTTAATAATTGCTTTATTTTTTGCTACTAGTATAAATTTTTCTCTATCCATATTATTACTTATTTTTTTTATTTATTAAAAAATATACAAAATGTTTGAAACATTTTTATTATCCAAATTTAATATATAACCTATGAAATATCTAAAAACATACGAAAAACATATTGATGATATTGAAATAAACGATTATGTAATTGTAGATAGTAATGATAAATATGAATCTCAAATTGGATTGTTTT
>Ga0209083_1004503_pt1 | contig 10599 bp, 25 predicted proteins | sample AM7aDNAmetaG_FD_184132 | JGI IMG/M metagenome (GOLD analysis project Ga0209083, IMG submission 184132) | Freshwater microbial communities from Finland to study Microbial Dark Matter (Phase II) - AM7a DNA metaG (SPAdes) (version 3) | ecosystem: Environmental > Aquatic > Freshwater > Lake ...
TAGCGGCACGGGGCATGGGGCTGGTTTTCATTGGTACTCCTTAGGATTTGTCCACATAGTCCCAGCCGTAGACGGGTCGGGAGTCATTGGCTGCACGGAATGCGGCGCGGGTTCCTGTGGGAAGATTGAGCCAAGTCTGGTAGGCTTGGGTTGGGCTTTTGAAAGTGGCGATGGAGCCATCGGCGTAGAAGATTCGGGCTTGGTGTTGGATGCTCACGGAAACAATATACGCTTATTCAGTGGGAAGTCAAGGGCTAGTCGCACTTGGAGCAGACCATCAGGGAGCCGAGTCCATCGTCTTCGGCGGTCTTGACCTTGTGGAGCTTCGGAGAGGGTCGGTGGCAGGCTTCGCACTCCTTAGGATTGGCCCAGTGGTCGGTGATGAGCAGGCAAGGCAGACCGGGGGTGGGGCATTGCGTGGCGAGCCAAGCTTCGGCTTTCGCCTTGTCGGTCAGTTGGAAGGTCAGGACGGCGGGCTGATTGCTCCAGCCAAATTGGTTTGCCCAGTGGGGATTATAGATGCCCGGCATCTGGTTCCAGTTGATGATGCGCACGCAATCGCCTTCGGAAACTCCTTGGCGGTTGTAGCAGGTGGAGCCGATGGCTTTGATGTAGTGGCGCGGGATTTTGTTCACCCTTTAAGATACCACAAATAGTGTCGTTGTCAAGGGTATGACCTTACTTGCCTTACCAGACTTACCAGACTTACTTTGGTGGTGCGCCTTACCTTACTTACCTTTTCTAAGGAGTGCGGTTCGGGCTGGCTGGATGGCGGACGCGGCGCCAGGCGGAGGGCCGGAATTCGGATCGGCCTGGCCGTGGAGCACTCGTTAGAAAAGCGAAGCCCGCCGTGTTGAGTCGGCGGGCTTCATTGAGAGCGGTAACGAGCCGCTGGGTGGTGGGAAAATTATTCGATTTCAAATTCTTTGTAGCCGTCCCACAGCGAGTCGCCATTGAAGCGCAGACTGCCATGGCTCTCACTGACGACATCAGACATCTTTTCGGCGGTCTTATCGGTCTGAATGCGAATATGAAACATTCCCCATACGGTCTTGGAAGACGCCTGATACCAACCACGGCATTTCCGTTTGCCATAGCCTTTGGCGGCGAGGGCGGCAAAGCATTGGTTGTTTGGGGAGCCGCAGAAGGTTCCAACTCCGAGGGCGGCGAGTTCTTCGACGGTGGTTTCGACAGCGACGCAGCCTTCGTCTTTTTCGTCGTTGCAATCCAGCGGGCCGACTTCGGATTCGGTGAGGTTTCTCATACCGTTAATATCGCACAGTATGGTTGAAAGTCAAGGGCGCAGAAAATGGGTCACGGCTTCGACGGAGTAACCTGCTTCGGCAGCGCGGTGACAGAAGGTGTCGCGGTCGCCTGAGCACTTCCAGAGGGAGAGCAGGCGGTCAACCTTGAAGTCATTGCCACAAAGGGCGACGAGTTCGGTTCGGCGGGTCGGTTCGATAGTCGGTGTGGGGCGGCGTTTCATAAATCACAAAATCCAGTAGAACATCAGCCATTGCACGATGGCGGTGGCGGTGATGGCGTATAGCGGGTGGGTCTTCCAATGGTCTCGCCAGTTCGGGTCAGTGAAGACTGAGCCTTTGGTCATGAGCCAGAAGCCGCCAATCCAGATGACGAGGATGACAGCCAGCCAGATGAGTTTTCGGTAAATTGGTTTCATTATTCCTGATTCGCTTTCCAGACTTGCCGCGCCCACTGAATGAATGAGTCGGCTGGCAAGCCGCATTGTTTCATTTCGAGTCGGTGATTGGCGTAGCTTTCGTGGAGTGATTCCGAGGTGAAATTGTCGGACAGCCATTCCTTAAAGTCTTTGTGTTCTTTGTCGCTTCGTTTCACAAGAACAATATAGGCTTGGTTGGATGCGGAGTCAAGTCTTCTTCCGGAAATGTTTCCAAAGAGTGGTGAAGTCTTGACGGGCTGTCCCGATGGCCTGGATCTCCTCCTGGATCCTCCGCCTGGATGACCAGAGGAGCTGGGTCGCACGGCGCGGTAACACTCCTTAGAAGCGCTAAAAAAACATCGAAAACATTGGGGTTTTCGCGAGGGTGCTACCGGTCGTTTCTAAGGAGTGCTGTCGTTGGCCCAGATGTCCCCTCCGCCTTCAGGTCGAACCCCGCCTGGCGCTCGAGTCCCCATCGGGTCGCAGGCGCGAAAGCCCGCCTAAAAGAGGATTTTGGGGGCGGGCTTCGAGAATAATAGATATTATGAGTTCTAAGAAAAATTATCAACAGTGGCGCAAGCTCGGAGCTTGTGTAAATTGCGGAAAAACGCCAGAAGAAGGAAGAGTTTATTGTACAATTTGCAAAGAGAAACGACAGCGTTCAAAGAAATTGCGAATTGACAGGAATTTATGCGACACTTGCGGGGACAAAGTTCAGTTCGGAGAGAGACGATATTGTTTGAAGTGTAAAAGGAAAAGGTACTTTAAGAAGTTATCCTTAAAACTTTTCGGAACCTCCAAAAGAGCCGATGAACTAAAAGCGTTGTTTGTCGAACAACAAGTTTGTGTCTACTCTGGCAGGGTATTGGAAATTGGGGTTAATTTATCTCTCGATCACAAGCTTGCCAAAAGCAAAGGTGGCTCAAATAAGTCGGAGAATTTCCAATGGGTAGACCGAAGAGTGAACATAATGAAAGGAGATATGTCTGAAGAAGATTTTTTGAGTCTGGTCAAAGACATTTATCTTTACGCCATTACCAAGCCGCCTGTTGTTAAATCAGGCGGCTTGGTAGGCGTGGTTGGTTAGGACGCAGCCACGGCGGGAATAGCGTTAATGGCGGGTGCTGTAGCGTCAGGCGTGAGGAAAGCCGGGGTGTAGTTGAGGATAACGACTTCTTGGGTTTCCTTGTCGCGCTTGACGCGGGCGACCTTGCTGTAATCCTTTTCGATAGCGTGCAGCCCGAAGCCTTTGGCGGTGAGCAGGTCGAGGAGGCGGCAGCGTTCGCCGTCGTGGGAGGCAACGCCGCAGACCATGAACTTCACGCCGCGCTCGTGCATCGCGCACAGCCAGTTGAACAGCCGCACATCGTCGTCTTTGCGCCAGTAGGCGTTATAGCCGGCCTCCGTGTTGCTGTAGGGCGGGTCGAGAAAGAGATAGTCGGTCGGCAGGACACCGACTTTCTCGAAGTCGAGGCTCTTGAAAGCGATACGGTCGAGCAGGGGTTGCAGTTGGGACGCCCAAGCGGTCGCCTTTGCCAGTGTGCGGTCGTTGAAGGTGCGCTTGCCGAAGGTCTGGTTGAAGCCCCACGAGCGATTGAAGCGCATCATGTTGTTGGTGCAGCAAATCATCAGCGCCCACAGCTTTTCGGGTGTCGGGTTGGCATTGAAGTCATCGCGCAGTTTGTGGTAGCCCACTTGGTCATCTTTGGCAACGCAGAGGGAGCGAGTGGTGGCGATGGTGGCGGTCGGGTCGGTAATCAACTTGCGTTGGACATCAATCAAGTGGTGGATGATGTCGTTGGCGACTACGGCGGGGTAGAGGTCAACGACATTGCTCCAGACGCTTCCGCCGCCGCTGAACAGGTCAACGAAGCGGGTGCGGGTGGTGTCGAACAGCGGGATGAGCTGGTACAGGCTTTTGAACTTGCTCCCCGTGTAGTTGAACGGCGGCTCAATCAGTGAGGTGTTTTTCATACCTACAATCTACCATCATTTGGTGGTATGTCAAGAAAATCTTAGTCGTAAGTCGTTGATTGTGATCATCATCCAGTGGACGATCTTCCGTTTCTAAGGAGTGCATCGAGGGTTTGCCAGGTGGAGGCGGGCCTGGCCGGGATGGAGCTGGGTGAGTGGGGGGAGCACTCCTTAGAAATTGAGCCGGAGACGGGACCGGAGACGGCGAGGATCGAGGCTGGATTGGGAGACGGGAAAACGAAACCGCCGCTAGGTCTGCTGCTAGCGGCGGTTTCCATTAGTGTTTGTCATGTAATGGGTTTCTTGCGGCAGCGGTTCAACCGCGCAAGTCACCTAGCCGACTCGGCGGGGGCGCGATTTACGCCGCTGGTCGGGCAGACAGACACGAAGGTTGGCTGGGGCGTAGCCGAAGGCGTGGATACTGCACAACTCCATGAGGATTGTTGCGAATCCCCAGTAGTAGATTGTGAAGTAGTGTGGCATTATCGAGTGACGACCTTAATGTTGTCGAGCCAGCAAGCAAAGTCGCCAGCGGGTTCGCCAAGAGAGAGAGCAAATTGACCTGCCAAGATTTCATCTTTGGCGATGAGATTGAGAATGGCATCAATCTTCATTCGGTCAGCCAAGTCGATTTCGGGTTGCATATTAGAAGTTACCACAGATTACTTGGAAGTCAAGACATTTTCGAGGGCATCGAGGTAGCCTGAGACATATTCGAGGATGGGATTCAGGCGTTCATCTTCGGCCAGGGTTTCGATGCGGACATCGTGGGTATTCGTCCCGCTGAGGACGGTGACGATCACTTTGGTCTTGTCGAAGCGGAAGCGGTGCTCCACAGCCTTTTGGAAGGCGGTCAAGACGCCGATGGACGGGGCTGAGGTTTCGGTTTTCGGGAAGACATAGAAGTGTCGAACAGTCATAGTTTAATATACGCCTGTCTCGTTGGAAGTCAATGGCTAGTCAGTGGCTTCGACGATGCGGAAGTCGGATGGCTTGTCGGCGTCGGTCATGTCGCCGGCTTTGACGGCTTCGGCCATCATCTCGCAGTGTTCGTTGATCTCGGCTTGGGCGGCGCGACGGGTGACGAAGCGGGTGGGGCATTCAGTGGTGCCGTCATCGGTCATCCAGCCGGCGTCATCCCAACCGTAGGCGAACTTCATTTCGACTTTGTAAAGCGTGCGTTTCATAATCTTACTTGGCATCGAGTTCTTCCGGGAAGTCAAACACGAGTCGCTCGGTTGCGGTTGGCGGCGGCAAGGCAGCGTTGTGGACAGCGGATTCAGCGTCCGCCCTGATTTCTTTGTTGGCAGCGCGGCGGACGGAGCCGTGGGCGATGCGTTTTTCAGCGGCGGTCAAATGGATAGCGCGGCGGCCGATTTTGTGGGCGGCTTTGTTTTGCATGACCTAATATAGACTCATTCAGTGAGTAAGTCAAGGGCTAGGTTTCATCGGCACTCCTTAGGAACGGAATTTAAGGCAGTCGCAGACCCCGACGATGACGCCTTCCTTCGAGGTGGCGATGCCGCAGCATTCGCTATGGATATGGTATTCTTTGGTGACATGATCGGACTTCGGGTGGCCGCAGCGGCAGAGGTTCGAGGCGGGCTTCTTGCGTTTGGGCTTCATGCGGCTCCCAGGGAGGAAATGCCAGGCAGAACCAATGAGCCGGCGATTTTGAGTTCGTGGCGGATGAGGTGGTCGAGGTGTTTCGGGGCCAGGATGGGGGCCAAGTCGTTCAGGGTGGCGGCGAGGACGGCACTCTTTAGGTTTGCGAGCGCGGTCAAGCAGGTCTGGGTGCCGTGCTGGGTGGCGACGCGGGCAAAAGCATTCAATGCCCGATATTGTCGCTGGGTAATTGGTTTCGTGTTCACCTGACAATATACCCCGACTATGGGCGGTTGTCAAGGGAGCCGTAGGACAATCGCGGAATCCTTGCAGTGAAGATCTCGACCATGACCATCAACGCACCAGTGCTTCTTGGCTTCGAGTGCTTGCACCCACGGAACGAAATCGTAGGCGAGGAAGCGCACGCCGCCTTTGGCGTTGCTTGGGCGGCGCGGTTCATACTACGAACTCCCCCAGTCTTTCCTGCAAGTCGTCCAGCCACCGATGGGACGGCCCTCGGTTGGTGTACGCTCCGCTTCTGCGGGGCACATTGTTCTTTGCTCGGAAGACATCCCACCACGAGGCGTCAAGCTCCCACACCGTCGCCTCGTTGGTCGGCTTTCCGGGATTGGCTTGCCGCCATCTCAAGGCTGTTTCTTTTTTGGTGATTCTAGCGTTCATGCGGTCAGTCCCAGCTCCTTGTCCGCCCACCCGTTATCTATCGCCGTCGCGTAGCTCACAAGTGCATCCGTGCTAAAGTTCCCTTGCTTGTGGCCGCTGTTATCGAGCAGGTACTTTTTCACCTTTTTCACCGCGTACTGTGAGTTTCTTCGATGGGCGCTTGATTGACATGCTACAATATACCTTTCAGTGGGCTTGTCAATGGGCTACTTGCGGAGCTTGCGTTCCCACTTGGAGAGCTTCTGGGAAGCGAGCTGCTTGATCGTCTTGGGAAGGCATGTCCAATCCCGCAAGTTGCTGACTTCCTCCTGGGTCGCATTGTGTGCGCACCGCCAGATGGTGACGGTGATGGCGGAGATTGAGTTGGTGACGGCGACGGACAGGCCGTGCTGGTCATCTTGGTAGACTTCGATCAGCCACCGGCGATTGAGCAATTTGGTTTCGAGGTTCATGCTACAATATACGCCTATTCAGTGGGCTTGTCAAGGGGTTCTTGCGGAGCTTGCGCTCCCACTAGGATTGTTCCTTTTGGACGCAGGCTTTACAAATGTCGGGGTGTTTGTCGGTGAAGTGTTTTTGTTCGCAGGCGGGGCAGAAGGTCTTGTCGCAGAGGATACAGATTTGGCCGCCGTCGTGGCTGTCAAAGCGGGTGGATGTATCGGGTGCGCTTTCGCAGAAGTCGCAGGTTGCTGTCATGTCTACAATATACTCCGATTCGTTTGAAAGTCAAGTAGCGATGCTAAAGAGTGTCGGCTAGGATCCGGCGGCTTCGGCACGGCCTTCGGCCTCGTTGTCGTCCCAGGCGTCGGCGCACGCGGCGCAAAGCGGGACGCGCAACGGGACGACGAGTGGCTCGCCCTTCGTGGTGTCGCCAAAGCGGAAGTCCTCGCGGACGGTGACGGCGGGGGAGGCACAAGATTCAAAGCGGACTCGGGTCGGGGTGCGAGCTGCGTTGAACTGGCCAGGGGACAGCGGCACGGACGGAACCGTGACGATCTTTCGGTCGTTGCAGCAGCGTTCGCCTTTGTGGGGTTTCTTCATTGTCCTGCCTCTTTGAATTTCGGCATTGCGGGGATATTGGCGGGAGCGAACAGCCATTCATCTCCGAGTTCGGATTTATACAAAAACTGACCATTACCAGTGACAATGAAGCCGCTATCCTTCCCTTTCCCGTACTTACGGCATTCGCAAAGCGACAGTTCGTACCTCGGCTTTTCTCCGTTGGCTTTGGCAAAGTTATTGCGCTTGTAACGCTCCCCGGCAAACCAATACCAGCCTTCTTTGTTTGGGTACTCGTGTTTCCAGTCGGGCTTCATTGTCACTCCTTAGGAATTGTGGAATTTCTCGAATGGGCAGCGAGCCGATGGGGCTGGAGTAATGGAAGTCACCTTACCATCATCCCAACTTCGATTGCAGGTGCCGCAGGTTGCCTTGCTTTTGGCAGTCTCGCCGATCTTGAGGGGTTGCACCGGCCAGGTTTTCGGAATGCCGCCGCAAACGCTGGCAATGGCTTTACCGTGGCGGCCGATTGTCGGGGCCTTGGTGACTTGGTTGGCGACGATCTTCTTGTCCAGAGCCGCACGGATTGACACCAGGCGTTTCGCCAACGGCGCGTATCCATTGAGGGTCGAGAGCCGTTCGGTCAGGATGCCCGCCAGCACTTCTTCGTCGCTCAGGGTCGTGAGTTCTTTGATTGTCCAGCGTCGTTTCATTCGTCGTTCCCGCCTTTGGTTAGCCGAAAGAACATCGGGTCGCTGCCTTGCTTGCGCAGGGCATTGGCAGCTTGGCGGCCGCTCAAACTTTGAACCTCGTGCTTGAGTGGGCGCATGGAGTAGGCTCCATCACGGGCTTCGCGGACTACGGAATCGAGTTCCATGCCTTCGGGGATTTGCTCCTCCGACAGGACCTCGATAGCGATGATGGTTCGGAAGAATCTGCGGTCAGTCATGGTCAGCACTCCTTAGAAAGCGTTTGGGCAGCCGGTTTTGGCTTCGATGACGGCGATGAGTTCGGCAACATACTCGTCCCATCCCATATCTCCGTCAATCACATACTGGCTGCCGCCAGCGCGGGACTCAAAGTAGTCGCTGAGAGCATCCGCGAACACATCGGCGAGGGTCTCGTGTCCATCTTCGTCGTAGGGCGGCTCGATGATTCCACCGAAGGGATGCTCCAAGTCGCCGAGGGTGAGACAAACGATGCGGTCGCCCATGCGCGGGTCAGACTCGCATTTCTCGAAGACCACATGGATCACGGCTTCGATGGGCTGGAAGGCACCGACGATGGGGGCTTCAACCTTGAGGGTCAGGCGGTGGCGGATAACGGTGGCGATCACTGCGTCAGCCACATGGTAGATGATGGGTTTCATTGCTACAATATCGCACGGATTCAGGGATTGTCAAATTGTTTCGTAAAGCAAACGCGGGGGCAGTTATGGTCAGTCTGCCCCCGCGCTGAGTAGATGCAGGTGTTTGGTTAGCAATGGGCGCTGGCGACGCTCAGGCCTGCGGTGGCATCGGCCGTCACCGGCACTGCACTATCCGTAGTCTGCTGCGCTGCGGGGACAGCGGCAGCGACCGGGGCATTCTCGGCAGTAGCCGGCAACGGCGCGACATCGACGGGGGCGGGAGCGGCGGAGGCGGCGAGCATGCGCGTGATGGTGTCCTTGACGAGGGGCGTCTGGGCTTCAGCCGGCACGAGCTGCAAAGCGGCGGCGATCTCGCCGGCCTGGTCCTGGGACAGGTTGGGCCGGATGTAATTCTTGCTGCCGCGATGAGCGGACTGCGACAACAGCTCGTTGGCGAGCACGGATGAGCCGGACGCTTCGAGGTTGGTCAAAAGCACATCGAGGATCAGGATGTTGAGGCGGGCGCGGAACATGGTCTTCACTTTCACTCCTTGGTTTGGGTTGGATTGGTTGGTTTTCACTATGGGACAATATCGCATCGATTCGGAAAATGTCAAGGGCTACTTGTCGCGGAGGATAACAAAGTGATCGGCCGGCGGATTTTCCTTCAGCCAGGCTTTGACTTCAGACGGCAAGGTGTCGAAGTTGTGGGAGTTCTTCAGCGAAACCCAGTAGTAGTCAGTTCCGCCAAACCACTCGGAAAAGTCGTCGATGACCTGTCGGAGTGTCTCGCCTTTCAGACCGATGGCTTCGACAATGTCGCAGTCTTTAATCGCTGGGAAGATTTGCATGGCACTCCTTAGGAATGGTAACGGAACGGGAGGCGGAGGTGAGTGTTGTTGTGGGATATTCGAGGATGATCTGGTAGCAGCCTTCGCATTCGACAGTTTTCGAGCCGCCTTTGGTAATTACCGCCCGCCGGTTCTTGTCGATCTTACAATGCCGGTAATTGACGGTTAGTCCTTCATGATGTTAGCAATCTTCTTGGCATAACGCTCGAAGGGCTTTTCCGCCAAGTCCATGTGGTCGGCAACGATGAGGGAAACTTCCCGAACATTCATGGCAATGTTGGCCGCTTCGAGGATGGCAACCAGTTCCTCATTGGAGAGTCTGGCAAGCTTTTCGAGTAAGGTTTGTTTCATGGTTCCAGTGTAGGTTTTGACTAAAGCGTTCTTCATAGAAACAATATCGCACGCATTGGGTGAGCTGTCAAGGGGCATTGCTAAAGAGTGTCAGCGGCGGTTATTCGAGTCAGCGATTGGGCCAGGATGTTTCGTTCAGCGTCCTTGAGGTCGCCCACCCACTTCTTGGCGAATTCCGGGTTGCTCCATTTTACGGTGCGAGTGAAATGGCCAAGCTGGCTTTCTTCGACGATGTTCCCGCAGACGCCGAGCTTATTTTCTGTATCGCCAACCACAATCACTTGATAGGCAAACGGGATGCGGCGGACTTCGCGAAACTCGTCATGGTAGATGCTGATCTTGTTCATGGCACTCCTTAGGATTCGACATCGGTGTGATCGACATCGACGATGTTCTTCCCTGCTTTGCCGGTAAAGAGGCAGAGGCAATCGCCTTCGGGGTTGCGCTCCAACAGCTCCAGGCGCTTGCCCGCGATCTCGTCGATGGAGCCAAAAAGGTTCGTGGTGTTCTTCGGCACGGCAACCACTTGAATAAAGGCCTTCTTCGGGGCCGCGATGTTCAGGAGGGTGGCGAGCAGGGTGGCGTTGGGCTTCATCAGCACTCCTTAGGATTCGACCAGCAGCCCGATCCGCCCAGCAGCTCGGCGGACACGGACGGACTTGCGGATGAGGTTGTCGGCCTGGGTCGCCATTTTCTGCACCTGGTCGCTTGCCAGCACGAGGTAAAGCGCCAGCTCAAAGTCCTTCAGGCGTGAGAGTTCGGAGCGAACGGACTTCTGGATGGTGCCACGGATGACGCGGCACATCGCTTGGGAGTCAAACGGGAGTTCAGCGGCGGTGCGGAGCAATGAGAAGCGGCGCACGATGCCATCGACCGTGACTTTCTTCAGCAGCTCTTTGGCGGCGTCCCCATATTTCTGGCGGACGATCTGGTATTCAGCATCCCAGCGTCCACCAGTCATGTCCGACCAGTTGACAACGGCGTATTTCGGGACTTCGAGCATTACAAGTCCAGGAGTTCGGCTGGGTCGCAGTCGAGAGCTTCCGCGACGCCGCGCAGGTAGCCGACTTCGTGATTGGCTCCGCCGTTCTCCTCCATTTCGGGATAGG
>Ga0209083_1004504_pt1 | contig 10594 bp, 19 predicted proteins | sample AM7aDNAmetaG_FD_184132 | JGI IMG/M metagenome (GOLD analysis project Ga0209083, IMG submission 184132) | Freshwater microbial communities from Finland to study Microbial Dark Matter (Phase II) - AM7a DNA metaG (SPAdes) (version 3) | ecosystem: Environmental > Aquatic > Freshwater > Lake ...
GAAGCCGCAGAATCAAAGAAAAAAGAAGCTAAAGAATAACTAACTACACAACCGATAAGCAGAATCACCATACCTTTTGCGAAAATCATCAGGGTATGCTTTGGCATATTCAACGCTGTTCGGTTGCACGATGTCTTTTGCGTATTTCTTGCGTTCTGATTCACGCTCGTGACGAGCGTTGGTTTCATTAGGCTTAGTGACAGTTGGCTCTTCACCGTAGATGATTTTACCCCCACGAATTATCGCAATCTTACTCATGGTCTTCACCTGGGTTTAGTTTCTTTTGCATTTCCAGCCATTCGTACTGAGCCTGTTGTAGTGGGTCATAAGGGTCAATAACGCTTGATTCATTAGACTTTACTTCTGGTTTATCCTTTTTCTTTTCTAGCACAACTTTAGTCTCTTTAATCTTGGCTTCAATCACTTGTAATTTATAACCTATAAAGAATGCTAGAGCGATTGGGATAAACCATAAAAGTTCCATTATTCCTTCTTATCTTCAAACAAACTTGCGCCACCAACTGTAATAGCATTTCCAGCTGATGATACAGAGTTTTTAATTATTTCCCTTACTGTAACATAAGCATCAATCACGCCGTCTTTTACAACATCGACAAGTTTATCATCTACTCGTAGATTGTAGCCCATGCCTTTAGGGGCGCTCATTATCTCGTTTAACTTAACGTCTGGTGAGTAATTGGCGTTAGATATTAACTTCTTAAAGGTGTCTCTCAAAGCACCTTTAAACATATCTGAAATATCCAACTTGCTTAATTCAATAAGTGTAACACCACCACCAGGGACTATTCCGTCTTCGTAAGCATGACGGGTTGAGTTGATAGCGTCTTCAATCCTAAACTCTAGCTCTTCTTTGGCCGTGTCGGTAGCACCGCCAATCCTGAATATAGCGACCTTGCCCTCTAGTTTAGATACACGGTCTCGTAATTTCTCAGATATTGAGTCGATTGATTCAACTTCAATTTGGTCTTTTAGTTCTTGGACACGGTCTCGGACTGGTTCAGTCTGATTGTCGGCAAATAGCGTGGCTTCACTCTTACTGGCGGTAACCTTATCAACATGACCGATAAACTTTCCATCAAATGTTTTTACATTAGTACCGTCAGTTATAACACTACAACCAGCATAAATAGCTATGTCTTGCAGGAGTTGCTTACCCATCTCTCCGAACATCGGAGGGGTTTTGATTATAATCGCATCAATTAGACCACGATTTACATTTTCGATAATCGTATTGTAAGCGGCGTCTTCGATGTTTCCTATAAATAAGATACGAGATATTTGTCCTGGTTGCATACCAGTTGTCTTAGCAATCCCTGTAAGTATATCAATAGCGTCTGCACCCGACGTAAGACGTTTCTCAGCCACAATGACGTGAGGGTCGGAAAGTTCCTTTTTACCTGCCTGTATAGCCGTAAAACCGCTTTGTAGGAAGTATCCATCAATGTATTCACGTTCGACTTCATCAATCAGGGCTTTTTCAGTTAAAATACCACCATCTGCCCCGACGTATAGGATAGCTTCGGCAATTAGTTGGCCGATTAACGGGTCGCCTGATGATACAGTTGCAACATCTATTAGTTGTTCATCTTTGACATCGACTTTCATTTTCAACAGGGCTTCTTGAATAGTATTATTGTCTTTATTGAATATATCCCTTATATCCATTGGATGAGTTCCGGCGGCAATAGCCCGAATTGCATTTTTAATTAAATTATATGTAACCACGATAGTAGCCGAACTACCATCGCCAGCTATAAGATTTGCTGATTCTGATGCCTCAATAACCAATTGTGCACCCATATTTTTAGCCCTATCTGAAAAGAAGACATCACGAGCGACCGTAACACCATCTCGTGTTAATATTGGACGTCCAAAACCCTTCTCTAGCAAGTAGTTCATACCACGAGGCCCATAAGTAGTGCTGACAGCATCATGGACAGCTGTAGCCCCTTCTAATATCTTAGACCTTAATTCTTCTTCACTTAGGATTATTTTGTTTTCTTTGGCAGTTGCCATATTATACGCTCCTTATTAATTGTGGTGGTAATACACCTTTTTTAGTATTCCAATAACATTGTTTTGAACAGTATTTTGATATGTTACTTGTAGGTTGAAATAACTCGTTACAACTCTTACAGTGTCGCTCAGTAAGGTATTTATTATGTGGTATCTGCCCTCTCCTAAATCTAGTTTTTTCTCCAGCAGTTGTATGATACTTTTTTATGTGCTCACTTCTTGATTGGAATAGTTCGAGATTTTCAATTCTGTTGTCAGTTTTATCTTCATTTATATGATGTATGTCTTCGGTTGATTCTAGCAATCTGCCTAAGTGTTCTTCCATAACTAGACGATGTTTTCTAACATATCCTTGCTTGTCTTTATGCGGGTGGTTAGGAGATGCAACTAGGATATAACCGTATGCATGGATTTTTATTCCCCCTTTCCATCTTGGGTTATTGGCTCCACTAAAATCTCTCATAGTTACTCCAAATTAAAGGAACCGGCTTTACCGGTCTGGTTTATTATATATGCTTCGTCTTCTGTGTCATCAGAATAAGCTAAAAGGTCTGTCATTTGAAGATATACATAATCTTTATCGCCCTCTTTTATACGTCTGCCGCGATCTTGTAGCGTCTCCCAGTATATCCGTTTATTCAGGAACTGTTTGTAATATTCTTGAATAACTTTTAACATTTCCTTATTGGCGATTGACTGCTCAAAAGCGAAGCTGTGAAATGAAATATAAACTAACATATCCGGTATTTCTACGACGATACCGGTTTCCGTACCTCTTGCTTCGCCACCGTAACCATAGTCATCGGTTGATACTAATACTTTGAATCTATCGTTTGTTGGATGTAAAGCCATTTTATCTCCTTTAACATGAATGAGCCACCATACAGCGAAGCAATGGTGGCTCGTTTATATTAACCTTCGCTGTTGTCATAGGATAATCTTATCACATTGCAACTCGAATGACAAAGTGATAAACTGAACGTATAGGCAGCCAAAGGGCTGATTTTTATTATACGAATAAAAGAAAGACAGTATGAAAGACTTAGACGCTCAAGGAATCGCAATCATCATCGGCGCTATTGTTGCTGGTTTTGGGGCTATCGCTGGACTTTTTTTCAAGCAAATGAACAAACAGGAAACTCGCAGTAATAAAATAATTGCTGGTTTTATGAAGGCTGTTGATGAGAACACTAAGAGTAACCGTGAGATTGCTAAGGCGACTGTTCGTTCGGCTGATGAGGCTAAGGAACGTAATGGACACCTAGCAGAACTCACACTTGGTAATAAGCTGTTTGTTGAAAAAGCCCTTAACCAAATGAGTGTTAAGGTCAAAGGCAAAGAATTAGAAATCGAAAATTAAAGGAGGTGCAATATGTGGAGACAAGTAAATGACGCTAACTGGCGCATACCCTACGTCGGTGGCTGGTGCGAGGGATATGTTGAGGGTGCTTGGGGACAAGCCACGCTACCACAGAAAGACGTAAATGGTAATTGGTACACAACAGGAGTCTACAACACTGCAATAGATGCTTGGAATGCCGAACCAGTCGTAAGTTCCCACGCTGAACTACCACCAGCAGGAATAACTGTACCTATTTACTTCTCGCTTGGAAACGTACCAGCAGGACACGTTGCTATCATGCTAGACGACGGTAAGGTTGCTTCAAGTACGCAGGCAGGTAATCCATCACAAGCCAACCACCAACAGGGATATATCCACCCTAATCTACAAGACCTAATTAACTTATACGGAAAATACAACGGTGGCTGTAAATATCTAGGTTGGGGCGAACACGTTGGTCATATAAGAGTAGTTGAACAAGTAAGTAACAACGCTACCGATGACCAAATCAGACAAGCCTACCTAGACATACTTGAACGACCTGCCGATGATGGCGGTCTGGCTCACTACCGCAGTTACACAAATGACTTTGTACGAAACGACCTAATGAACTCAGACGAACGCCGACAACTACTAGCTAATAAAGCCACTGCTGCTGAGGCTGCTATCGTAGCCGCTAAGGCTGAGGCTGACCGTGTAGAGGCTCTGAGGGTCGCTGCTGAGGCGAAAGCCCGACAAGACGCTATAGATGCCGAAAACGCTAGACTGGCTAAGGAAGCCTCTGATAAAGCCATAGCCGACGCTAAAGCCGCAACTGACGCAGAACTGGCAAAGCAGGCAAAGGACAACACACAATTCATAATTTGGCTCAAAAATATCTTTGAGATAATCGGTAAGTTTCTTACCAGTTGGAAAAAATAAAATGTTCGGAATATCAAGAATAGATAAAGCACAGGCAATGAAAATCTTAAAAGCGTTTGTTTACGTTAGTGTAAGTGCTGGCTTGGGGTATTTAATCACCCTGACAACCAACCAACCACAACTATTTGGTGTGTTCGCTATTGTAATAAACTCAGGCTTAGTCGCCCTTAAACAGCTATTTACGAAACCAGAATAGTATGACTATCGCCCTAATCGTGTATATGATTATATGCGTGGGTATGATGATATATGCTTGGTGGAAATACCGTAAATAGTAGCGTATAATGTGTTTATGGAAACTGTATGTGCAAACAAACACATAGAAATTAGAGCCTCTTAGGAGGCTTTTTTTTCTGTCTATTTGGACAGAGAACATTAAAAACTCAGATAAGGGAGGAGTGATGTATGTGGTATTTGAATACGACGGAGTTTACTACGTTATGTGCAGATGCCCTAGTTGTCACAAACTCACACAAGTCACCGGGAAGAAGAAACCACTGAAAGTAAGGACCTGCTGGGCATGCGGCTACTGGTTCGTGGAAGACTGCGAGGACGCAGAATGAGGTCTACAACCCTCATAAGAGTCCAGGGCGATCTAGTTATTGCCGCAGTCTGCCCTTTTGTCACTGCTGGTGTCTCATCTGGGACAAGCAGACTACGCTTTTCTACTGGTGTCATTCGTGTCACAACTGGTTCTACACCTACTCTCTGAAAGCGAGGTGGTGGTAATGAACATCAACGACTATTATCTGCCACTCGACGCTCTCAAGAAGGTCCTGGTAGGCACAATCTTCGTTGAGGACAACTGCAACTACGAAGAGATGATGATTTCTATCATCCGAGGAATAATCGCTTCAGGGCATCACGACGATGCCATCAAGTGGGGATTCACTCAGGGTGACGGGCTCATCTGCATCTACAAGCAGGTCCCACTCTTGGACCTGTTCGGTCATCTACACTCCTGTTAGGAGGAAAGATGGAATGCCCAATTTGTCATAGGTACATGAAGGACGGCACGTTCAACAACCATCATCTCTGGTTCCCCAAGGCTAAGTTCAAGGGGACTCGCAGGGGCAGGATAACTATCCCGACCCACACGTTCTGTCACTCGCAGTTCCACCTCTTCTTCTTGCATTACTGCATGAGGCAGGGGGACTGCAAGAAGTGTCAGTACACCAAGGTGTGTTGCTATGCAGGGGGGTGAAAATGAAACGCTACGAGAAAAGTTTGTTCCTTTCTGACATTCACGCACCCTACGAGGACGATAAGTCCATGAAGGTGGTGCGTGAGTTTTCGGAGTGGTTCAAGCCACAGAAGGTGTTCATCTTGGGTGATTTGGTAGATTTTTACCAGTTGTCCAAGTTCGACAAGAATCCTCTTCGTATGGACCACCTCCAAGACGACATCGACATCGCTCGGTCCTGCCTGGAGATGATTCGCACATCCAACCCGAAAGCACAGATTTGGCTGTTCGAGGGCAATCACTGCACTCGGCTCCGCAAGTGGCTCTGGAGTCATCCAGAAATCGCCAGTCTGCGTGGTCTGTCCATCAACGAACTACTGACGCTTCGTCAGTACGATGTTCATTGGGTTCCAGCACTCGACGACTTTGTTCATCATGGCATTTACTTGGAGCATGGAGACATTGTGCGTAAGCACTCTGCCTACACCGCAAGGGGTATGATGGAGAAGAGGGGCGTGTCTGGAATTTCTGGACACACTCATCGTGCAGGAATGCACTTCCTGACCAACATGGGCGGGGACTTCGTATGGGTTGAGAACGGTTGTCTTTGTAACCGTAATCCCGAATACGTCAAGTCTCCTAACTGGCAGAACGCATTTACCGTCGGGTATTTCAAGAATGACAGGTTCACTATGAGCCAAGTCATCATTCCTGACGGGAAAGCTGTCTTTGCTGGGCGTGAGTTCGGTTCTATCTGAGGATTGTTGGCTCTAGGTTACCACCTAGGTAAGTCAGCAGCAGTTGGCGGTCTGCATAAAACCGCCCTTAAAACTAGGAATTATATGCAACTTATAAAAATTAAAGAAAACCCAGAACACCGTCAGATATTACAAAAAGCCGCCAAAGAAAGACGGCTTAAACATTTGCCTATTTGTAAGCATATTGACACCTACGATATTATTGTTGTAAAATGTAATCGTAGTCACTGGGGCAACCCATAACCTACTTAAGAGGGAACTGATTACGAAACCTAGCCGATCATTCTGTGGTCGGCTTTATTGTTTAATCGTGAGTCCTTAGTTTACTGTCTACATATAAAGGTCTTTTAATCCCAGTACGTAAATAAACCCTTATTTTTTCGGTGTGAGTAGCCAGGGATTACACATATAGAGGTGTTCAATAAATAGGATCACATTGATTTATCTTTGTATGTATATTCCCTAATTATGAACCGATATAAAACTAATACTTAAATGAGGTTATTTACTAGTTTAGATTGTTAAAGAACCGGTTATTGACTCACCTTCTGCGTTTTAGACCTGCAGATAGCCATGTTCTCTTTATCTACTTGGTTGTTTAAAGTCCCCAAGTCACTGCGAGAAAGTGTCCCTAGACTATTGCATAAGATGTTGGTTATTGCTATAATCAAAGTATTCTGACGTAACAATTTGAAAGAGTCTCCAACGAGGCTCTTTTTCTTACCTCTTATTGGCTGACTGTTACTTCTGACGTAACAATCAGTTAATGTCTATAATAGCACAAAACTAGTGCTTACCCCGACATTTTTAGATATTATTGTCAATATGTGCATAAATAGTGGAAAATTAATAACCCCGTACGAGTGTAGCGAGGTTATTATACTGTTGTCTATCTTGTGGAGGGATAGATTTTTGATAGGGGGTATAAGGTGCTATAAATCAGTTTCAAGCGCCAACTTGGCTTAATTTAACAACTACATTATACAACATACAACTCACAACATACAACTCATGGCTAAAATAAACAACGCTAGTCCCGGAAAGGATTATCGCTTGGCTTGCGCCAAAGAGAAATACTAGCGTTGTTATGGTTTAATTATACCACAAACTAACTGTGGACAACTTTGAAAAATCATGCTTGACAAAACGGCTGTGGTTTGGTATTCTAGAGGTAGATAAATCAATGGAAAGGATTATCATGAGCAAACAAGTAAAAGAACGTAAACGTCAACAACGGGCTACGAAAGAGATAGACGCGCGCTTGGCTTATAAAATTAACCGGATGCGAAAGTTCGAGGGCGATCAAGCCTTTGCACAACGACAATTTATGTTACAACGACAATTAACTGTAAATCTAGGAGGATTATATCGTGAAAGATAAACAACGGGGCTATAAGTCATACGGCGAATTAACATTAAACGAAGTCCTTAAAATGATTGAGACGGTTTTAGGTGAATGGGATGGCGATAATGCTGGCATAAAAGAAGACCGTGCTAACGCTGCAACTGAACTATCGAAATCTATGAACACAGTAATAGATTTAATTATGGAATTAGAGGAGAATAAGTAAAATGTATAAAACTGACAAAGAGTTATTAGACGCATTAAAACAACCATTCTCGGCCAACGATTTAGACTGGCGAGTATCATACGCTGACGCAAACAAAGAAGGTAAAGTCTTTGCTTCGATGGTTGCCTATATTGACGCTAGAGCCGTACAAAACCGCCTGGACGAAGTCTGTGGGACTGGTGGATGGTGGAATCAACCCCCACAATACGCAAGTGCCGGCAACGGAGTTAATCAAGGAATCACAATTAAACTACCGGAACAGGGCGAAGTTACTAAATGGGACGGCGCAGACCAGACCGACATTGAGGCCGTAAAGGGTGGACTATCCGGCGCTTTCAAACGTGCCGCCGTTTTGTGGGGAATCGGGCGATACCTTTATGATATTGAGCAAGCCTACGTTACACCTAAATTAGAAAAACCACAGGACATGGACGGATGGCTTAGGACTCCGATAAAAATCGGTGGACGTAAAACAGTCTATTATATTAAAAAACCTACTCTGCCAGCAAAGTTTCTACCAAAGGAAAACGTAAATGTTGCCGACTGACACTCCGGTTGTAATTAACGAGACCGACTTGACCGAAGCCGAGATTAAACAACTTCGAGCTATGGGATTTGAAGTCGCCGAGCAAGGAAGTGATGAATGGCTACAGGAACGCCTAGGTTTGGCTACAGCCTCACGCTTTTACGACATTACCAACTGGACTAAAGGTACTGCTCCAACCAGTCGAAACCCTGAAGGTACGCCAGCGAAGCCACAAACGACCTATTATCGGTATAGAAACGAGTTATTGTCTGAGCGATTAACTGGAAAAATTAAACGCTTTAGCTCTAAGCCTATCGAATGGGGCAAGAAATACGAAGAAGATGCCGCCTTAGAATATGAAAAACTTACAGGCAATGAAGTCAAGACTTTAGGATTCATTAAACACTCGGAACTGGATGCCGGTGCTTCACTTGATCGTGACATTGACGAGGATGGGTGCGTTGAAATAAAATGCCCGAACACGGACACGATGATTGACTATGTGTTAAACGACGCTCCGCCACCACAATATTACTGTCAAATGCAAGGACAAATGTGGATTGCTAATAAAAAGTGGTGTGATTTTGTTACATTCGACCCCGCACTGGGCGAGATGTTTATCAAACGAATATACCGAGACGAGCAATATATTATGACAATGGTTGAAAGGATTGAGATATTTTTGGCTGAGGTGGATAGAAAAGAGTTACAATTAAGGGATATGGGGTATGGTACGACATGAGCGATTTAATTAATAAGTTCCAAGTTCCGGTTACTTTCGATAGTGCTAATCGCCGCAAAGACCGCTCGATTCGCATGGGATTCAGCAGTATGTACGAAATGTCAACCGACGATTACATGGAGTTAGACAAACAACTTCAACACACCGGCTGGTTGGTATTTTCACCGCAAGCTGTAACCGACGAGGATATACCCGACGAGGATTTTGATAATGATATATCCAAGTCTCAAAGCACCCAAATAAGGGACGTACTCTGGGTATTTTACAAAACACAAGGCCACGACGGGGCTGACAAGGAAAAATGGAATATGTTCTACCGCAAGCAAATGCAAACCTTCAAAACTAGGATTCTAGAAGAAGTACGTAAAATCGAGGAAGTAAAATAATGACAACTTTTATTAAATGGACAGCAATCATAACAGTATCAGTGGGTATAGCCTTTATACTGCTTTACTATGGTATGGTTTGGGGGATGATAAGATGACAGACGATAATACAAAACCAGAGTTCTTTGCACTTTGGTCGATAAGAGATTTACAAGTTGAGTGTGCAAGATTAAATCAAGTATTAAAAGAATGTATCGAGATAGCAGAGAAAGTGAGTAAAACAGATGAGTGAAGTAACCTATGATGATAACGTAAAGATATGGAAGTCGGCATACACTAATGTTTTGAAAGTTTGTGATAAATACGCTGAAGATTTCAAAATATACGGTAATGAGTTTTATGACATTAGGGATATGAGTATGTATGCCCATAATCACTTAATGCTTATAGACTGGTATGAAAAATACGGTATTAGACTTGGTCATAGCAACAAAGCATACCAGTCTAATTTTATTAGAATAGGCGATTATATATACTCCTCTTATTTCCAGGACGCTAAAAGAGACAAGGAAAATGGCAGCGGTAGGTATATCTCATGGTCAGACGATGACAGGCAACCGAAAGATGAATGGTTATTAAATATTAGTTTCTCAACTGGTGCGTATATATTCGGGGATGATTACGATTATCAGAGACAATTATTCCAAGACTTCTTCGATGAACTAAAAACTTATAAACCAGATTATTCAGATACTCATAACAATAGTCTTTATTGGAGATTGGATAATGCAAAAACTATATACGATGAGTTTAATGACATCTTAAAAAAGTATAGAGAGCGTAATCAATCAGAGTTAAAACAACGTGAAGTAGATAAGTTGCGTAAAAAATTAGAAAAACTTGAGGTAGAGTTATGATACTGCTTTACTTGTCTTTAAATTGGGGGATAATTGTATGACTTTTATATATTTGGTAATAGCGTTTTGGAACTCACTGATACACCCCACTAAATATAGGTGGTTGACACTTAGAACAAATGATGGCAGTCGCTTAATCGGCACAGTAACGCAAGAAATATGGGAAGCGTTTACGAAGGAGGAGGTTTAGTTATGCGTGTAGGAGTTCAGAAGTTAATAATTAAGTTCGATGACGAGGTTGATGTTCACGAAGCATTACTTGGAGTTCAAG
>Ga0209083_1004505_pt1 | contig 10593 bp, 7 predicted proteins | sample AM7aDNAmetaG_FD_184132 | JGI IMG/M metagenome (GOLD analysis project Ga0209083, IMG submission 184132) | Freshwater microbial communities from Finland to study Microbial Dark Matter (Phase II) - AM7a DNA metaG (SPAdes) (version 3) | ecosystem: Environmental > Aquatic > Freshwater > Lake ...
AACAGAACAACAAGAAGGGGATAATATTCCCAAGCACAAGCAAAAAGAGATATATTTCAATAAAACGAAAAAGTTTGATAAGCCTGTACAAGAGAATAATCTGGAATTTGAGGCGATGGTATCAAGTGAAGGTGTACTTGAAATAATGCCTGATAGTTATGGTTTTCTAAGGTCTTCTGATTTTAATTATCTCAATTCGCCAGATGACATTTATGTTTCACAATCTCAAATAAAACTTTTCGGACTTAAAACAGGTGACACAGTAAGAGGTTTAATACGTCCACCCAAAGAGGGAGAAAAATATTTTCCACTTATAAAAGTAGAGTTAATCAATGGAAAAAGACCCGAAGAAGTAAGAGACAGGATACATTTTGACCATCTGACACCTTTGTTTCCCTATGAAAAATTTAATCTTACAGGTCATGTTAATTGTTCTATATCATGTAGAATAATAGACATGTTTACACCTATTGGTAAAGGACAAAGAGGATTGATTGTTGCTCAACCAAAAACAGGTAAGACTGTCCTGCTTAAGGAAATTGCCAATGCTATAGCAGATAACCATCCGGAAGCCTATTTACTCATTCTATTAATTGATGAAAGGCCTGAAGAAGTAACAGATATGGCACGTAGTGTTAAAGCAGAAGTTATTTCATCGACATTTGACGAACCTGCCGAAAGACATGTAAGAATAGCCAATATTGTTTTAGAGAAAGCCAAGAGAATGGTTGAATGTGGTCATGATGTTGTTATCTTACTTGATTCTATTACCCGGTTGGCAAGAGCATACAACACTGTATCTCCTGCTTCAGGAAAGGTTTTATCAGGAGGTGTTGAAGCCAATGCTCTTCAAAAACCCAAAAGGTTTTTTGGTGCTGCCCGTAAAATTGAGAACGGTGGTTCACTGACCATTATTTCTACGGCCCTTACAGAAACCGGCTCTAAAATGGATGAAGTGATTTTTGAAGAATTTAAAGGTACCGGTAACATGGAACTACAGCTCGACAGAAAATTGTCGAATAAGCGTATCTATCCTGCTATTGACATAGTAGCATCAAGTACCAGACGCGATGATTTATTGGTCGAAAAAGATATCCTGCAAAGGTTATGGGTATTACGTAACCACCTTGCCGATATGAACCCTATAGAAGCCATGGAATTTCTCAAAAACAAGATGAAATTTACCCAAAGTAATGAAGAGTTCCTGATTTCAATGAACAGTTAGAGTTTGTCCATAATGTCCGACTTCATTGTTACTTTTATCTTGTACGTTTTCTGTTATAGTTTATAAAAGATGCTCTTTTTGCCTATGCCAAAATTAAGTTTTCGTATATTTGGCAGATAATTTTATTTATGAAAAGGCTTATATATTTATCTTTAATATTGTTTTTAACGGCTTGCCATAATAACAGCAATAATGAAGGTAAAACTGTATTCAGGTACAATGAGTCTGCAGGTATAACATCCCTTGACCCTGCTTTTGCACGCAATCAAGCCAATATCTGGGCAGTCAATCAATTATTTAACGGATTGACACAACTGGATGATAATTTGCAAATATTGCCTTGCATCGCTAAAAGATGGGATATAAGTGCTGATGGTCTGAATTATATTTTCTATTTAAGGAATGATATTTTCTTTCACAACAGTCCTCTTTTTAAACAAGAAAAACGAAAAGTTACAGCTGAAGATTTTGTATATAGTTTTAACCGTATAGTTGATAAAAAAGTATCATCACCAGGTTCATGGATTTTTAGTAGTGTTGCCCGTAAAAAAGATGGCTCATTTGCATTTACAGCTCTGAACGACAGCACTTTTGAGATCAGATTGGAACATCCCTTCCCTCCTTTTCTCGGTATGTTAGCTATGCAATATTGTTCTGTAGTACCTTATGAAGTTGTTGAACATTATGGCAAGGACTTTCGTCAGAACCCTGTAGGCACAGGGCCATTCCGGTTTAAGATGTGGAAAGAAGGCGTAAAATTGGTTTTTACGAAAAATGATAATTATTTTGAAACTGACGAAAAGAACAAACGCCTCCCCTATCTTGACGCAATAGCAATTACATTTATCATTGACAAACAAACAGCTTTTCTGGAGTTTGTAAAAGGCAACATTGATTTTTTATCAGGTATTGACGCTTCATATAAAGATGAATTATTGACCCGCGATGGCAAATTAAATCCAAAATATGCCAACAAATTCAATTTAAGTAAAAAGCCTTATCTAAATTCAGAATATCTTGGTTTTTTAACAGATAATAATTTGCCTCTTGTTACTAAGAGTCCGTTAAGAGATAAACGTGTCAGACAAGCCATTAATTATGGATTTGACAGAAAAAAGATGATGCTTTATTTACGTAATAATATTGGTATTCCAGCAACATCAGGTTTTATACCCTCTGGTATGCCATCTTTCGATTCGAGTGTTGTAAAAGGCTATACTTACAATCCCGATAAAGCGCGTCAATTACTTTCGGAGGCAGGCTACCCAAACGGTTCAGGACTGCCCCCAATAACACTCAGCACCAATGCTTCTTACCTTGACTTATGCCAGTATATACAAAGTGAATTGGATGGTATCGGTATAAAATTGAAGATTGATGTTTCACCACCAGGAACTTTAAGAGAAATGATAGCCCGTTCTGAGGTCAATTTCTTCAGAGGTTCATGGATAGCAGATTATCCTGATGCAGAAAACTATCTGTCATTGTTTTACAGCAAGAATTTCGCTCCTATTGGACCTAATTACACTCATTTCAAGGATATTACCTATGACAAACTGTATGAAAAATGTCTGACAGAATTAAATGATTCCATACGATTTCATTTTTACAGGCAGATGGACAGTATTGTATTGGATTACGCTCCTGTTGTTGTTTTGTACTATGATGAAGTATTACGGTTTACACAAAAGAACATTTTAGGATTAGGGAATAATCCTCTTAATTTACTGACGTTAAAGAGGGTGAAAATATTGTGAATAAAGAGATATGTTGCATGCAACATATCAACTACAATTAATCATCATTTTTATCCACTACTTCCCAGCTAACTGTGGTCACCTCTTTTTCTGTTGAGAATTGATTGATAATATTTTCGAGTATTTGTGTATGCTTGCCATAAATGAACAGGTCTGCACATATCTCTATAAGGCCATCAGGAGTCTCCGATGAACTTTTTAATGACTTAATCTGAAATTTCGTATTTTTAATTGTTTCAATGAATAAAACCCTTATGTGATTTTCAACATTTTTTGAGCAGATTATTTTGATATTGTAATAAGTAGTTGAAAAATCTGGCTTTATAGGTCTCTTATTGAAAAAGTTCGCTAAAGGGCGAAGCGATAAGTGTGCACCAACAACAGCAATGGTACCCGCTACAGCTATTTCCCATAAACCCATCCCTGCCAAAGAACCTACAGCAGCCGAACACCATAAAGTTGCTGCAGTATTGAGCCCTCTGACAGTAAATCCCTCTTTCATGATAACACCAGCTCCAAGAAAGCCAATACCAGAAACTATCTGAGAGGCAATACGCGATGGACTGGAGTCTCCAGATATTTTTATTGATAATATGACAAATAATGCTGAGCCTAATGAGACAAGTGTATTTGTTCTTAATCCGGCTGTACGATGCCTCCACTGGCGCTCTGTTCCAATGATAGCCCCAAGAAAAAACGCCATCAAAATTCTTGTAATAATTTCAGTATCAATCATTTAAATAATTTATTGGTGAAAGTTTTTGTAATTTTTATAATTAAGCAGCAATGTATATTTGTGTAATTTGTATATACGAAATTAGTTTAAAATTGATTATTTTTGTTTTTTTATATAAAATATTACACACATGCAGTTAAAAGTGACTTTATTTATTCTTTTATTATGTATAAATATTAACAACTGCATTTCTCAGGAAACAGTAACTAAAAAGAGTAAAAAGAAAGAGAAAAATGCCTTTGGAATTCAGATAAAGCCTATCATTCCGAGCAGCATGTTTAGAATTGTTACAAACGAAATATTAACTAAAGAAGGCAATTTATACAATATTAAACCTGAAACCGGTTATTCATTGGGAGCCATGATACGTTTTGGTCTGACGCCGCACTTCACTATTCAGACAGATATTAATTATATTAAACGGAATTTTTCTTTCAGCGTATCTGATAGTGGTTTCACTTCAAAAATTGCATTAAGAGTTGTTTCTTATGAAATTCCTGTTCTTGCTACTTATTTTGTTCGTTTAAGTCGTGACGTATATATGGGACCCACTTTTGGCGCATCATTTCAGTTCTTACCAACAAATTTATATTCTAAAAATGATGTGCTTAATCAATTATCACTTAAAAAGAGTTGGCTGTCAACATCGTTAGTAGCTAATGTAGGCTTTGAATGGCGAACTGAAAGTGCAGGTTATTATTATTTTGGTCCTACTTATAATATGTATTTTAAGCCTATGTTCAGCACACGTATTGAATATATAAATGCTTTGCAACATACTGAAACTGTTCTTACTGACCTGAAAGGTGATTATTTCGGTTTTGTTTTCAGATATGTTTTCCCTCCTAAGTAGTTTATTATTTTTACAACTATTAAAGTAGGTATATGGAAATAAAGGTATAGAGGGAAGATAGGGTAAGGTATAGGAAAAATAAGAATATAGGAAGCTAAGGGAAAAGAAAATTATATAAATTAAAAATATACTATTAATCAAAAAATGCTATTAAAAAAAGATGTTTTATGCCACTTATACCTTTATGTCTTTATACCTTTATACCTAAATAATTCATACATTTATATCTAAATAGAAACGTTTTTTATGATTAGTTTTGAAGAAGCACAGAAGATAATAAACAATAATATTATTTTATTAGATACTGAAAATGCTGTTTTAAAAACATCTTTAGATAGAGTATTGGCTCAGGATGTTGTTTCAGATATAAACATGCCTCCATTCGATAAATCTGCAATGGATGGATATGCCATCAGAAGTAAAGATTTGTTCAATGAATTGGAAATAATTGAAACCATTAAAGCAGGAGATATTCCTCAAAAAAAAATTGGCACTAATCAATGCAGTAAAATTATGACAGGTGCTTTGGTTCCAGAAGGTTCTGATTGTGTAATAAAGGTTGAACAGACTAAAAACATATCTGAAACCAAAATAATATTTAACGGTAAAGAAACCCAGCCCAATATTTCATACAAAGCAGAAGATATTAAACTGGGAGAAATTGTTCTGAAAAAAGGGACAGTAGTTCGCCCTCAGGAACTTGCCATATTAGCTACAGTTGGCTGCACGAATCCTATAGTATATAAATTACCCCGCATCGCCATCATGTCAACAGGTGATGAAATAGTAGAACCTGGCATTTCCCCTGCTACCGGTAAAATACGCAACAGCAATGCTTATCAACTAATCGGACAAGTTCAGAAGTGCGGTGTTGAGCCAAAATACTTAGGTATTATTGAAGATACGGAAGAAGCTACTTTCGACAAAATTTCAGATGCCTTAAAAAGATACGATGTACTTCTTTTAACCGGTGGCATTTCAATGGGTGATTTTGACTTTGTACCTAAGGTAATGACAAAAGCCGGCGTGCAATTATATGTTCAGACTGTTGCCATGAAACCAGGGAAACCAACTGTTTTTGGAAGAAAAGATAACACTTTTGTATTTTGTTTGCCAGGTAATCCCGTATCATCATTTGTCGTTTTTGAGCTATTCGCAAAACCATTCATTAAAGCAATGTCCGGTCATACTACAGATGATAAATTTTTAAAGCTTCCATTGAAAGAAACATTTAATTATAAGATATCGGACAGATTATCATGGGTTCCTGTAAAAATTGATGATAATAATGAAGTAATCCCGGTGACATTCCATGGCTCAGCACATATTTATGCATTATGTTATGCTCAAGGTTTTATGCGGGTTGAAAAGGGTACTGTGCAGATTAAACAAGGAGAAATGGTTCATGTTAGACAGATTTAATCGAAAAATTAATTATTTAAGGATTTCAGTTACAGACCGTTGTAACTTAAGATGTGTATATTGTATGCCCGAAGAAGGTATTAAGTGGATTGAGCATAATAAGATTATCACCTATGAAGAAATTATAGATATAGTAAAAATCGGAATTTCTTTAGGTATAGACAAGTTCAGAATAACAGGTGGAGAGCCACTAATACGCAAAGGTATTGTTGACCTTATCCAAATGATTTCAACAATAAAGGGCATTAAAGATCTGGCATTAACTACTAATGGAATTTTACTTGAACAGTATGCAGAGAAATTAGCAAAAGCGGGCTTGCATCGTATTAATATAAGCCTAGATACTATTAATCCTGAAAAATTTAGTAAATTAACAAGAGGAGGAGATGTAAACGCTGTAATAAAAGGTATCAAGGCAGCTCAAATTGCTGGTTTATCTCCTGTTAAAATTAATTGTGTGATTCATAATAATTCTTTAGAAGAAGATGCTTTAACGGTTAATAAATATTGTATAGAAAATGGTTTACAGGTACGTTTTATACATCAGATGAACCTTTCAGAAGGTAGTTTTGCAGTAGTGGAAGGTGGTACAGGCAATGCCAAGATAAAACCATGTCTTTTCAGTGATGTTGAATATGACATAAGGACGTTAGGGATTGAAAAAGCATTCGAGATGGCATTAAATACAAAACCAGAAAAAGGAGCTCAAAACAAAATAAATTATTTCAATAACATAGGAGGTTAATTTTATGATTAAAAAGAATCCCAAACAACTGACTCATATTGATGCTGTCGGAAAAGCTGTCATGGTGGATGTTGGCAATAAAGAACAACAATTGAGAATTGCAAAAGCTTCAGGATTCATTTCTTTGCAAAAAGAAACCATTGAATTAATCAGAAATAACAGCATTAAAAAGGGGGAGGTATTAACTGTAGCCGAAATAGCTGGTATTCAGGCAGCTAAGCAAACACAACATCTTATTCCACTTTGCCATACTTTATTGCTAACAAAGGTAGATGTACGTACTGTTCTAGACGAAAAAGGAGTAAATGTTTTCTCTGAAGTAAAGTGTATCGGTCAGACCGGTGTTGAGATGGAAGCACTAGCAGCTGTTTCTGTAGCATTATTAACAGTATATGATATGTGTAAAGCTGTAGATAAAAAAATGATTTTGAATGATATTAAGTTAGTTGAAAAGACTAAAAGTGATATTAAATAAAATGAAGAAAGAACTGAAGGAGGAAGTCGAAAGACAGAAGTTGGAATCTGGAAGACATTTAGAAATTAAATCAACTTAAAAAGTAAAACCCAAGTGAAAAAGAAAATTAAAGTTATAGCAGTAAATATTTCAGATAAAAAAGGGACAATAAAGATTCAGGTACCGGAAATTGAATTGACCGGCAAAGGTGTCTCTCATGATGCACATGCCGGTAGCTGGCACCGCCAGGTAAGTCTTTTAGGTATTGAAAGCATCAGTAAGTTCTCTAAAAAGACGAAACGAAAAATTAACTATGGAGAATTTGCAGAGAATATCACTACAGAAGGCATGGTACTGTATGAGACTTTACCTTTAGATAGGTTTAGAGGGAAAAACATAGAACTTGAAGTAACACAGATTGGGAAAGAATGTCATGGCAATACCTGTGCAATTTTTAACGAAGTAGGTCATTGTGTGATGCCAAAAGAAGGTATTTTTTGCAGGGTTATTACAGGCGGTAAACTTAAGGCAGATGATGAAATGAATTATATACCGCGTATCTATAATTTTCATATCATTACATTAAGTGACAGAGCCAGTAAAGGAGAATATGAAGACCTCAGCGGTCCAAAAATAATTGAAATTCTGAATGAACATTACAGTATATCAAGAAGGCAAATTAAAATTGACCATACTATCATTCCTGATGATGCAGAACAACTTACTTTATTGCTTGAAGGTGCTAAAAATGAGTCAGTTGATTTTGTCATTACAACAGGTGGCACGGGTATAGGTCCCAAAGATATTACTCCAGATGTTATTACTTCTATGCTTGACAAAGAAATACCAGGTATTATGGATATGATACGCATGAAATATGGTGCCAGCAAGCCTAATGCTCTGCTAAGCCGAAGTATAGCGGGAGTTATTGGAAAAACATGTGTTTTTGCTTTACCTGGAAGTGTCAAAGCTGTAAACGAATATATGCCAGAAATAATCCCTTTCTTCGACCACCTTATTTATACGATTAATGAGCTTGATCTGCACTAGCTCACAAAAATTAAAATACAATTAAATAAATTTTTATTTGGCATTATTCCAATAATAAAATTTTAAATATTCCGACATATTAGAAGTTCATAATATTTCAGAGGATTAATTTTTTATTAAAATAACTCCGAAAAAAAATTCATATATTTGTCTAATCTATTTATTTTGACAAAAATTTGATAGTTAAACTTTTTTAAAATAATATTATGAAGAAGATTTTTATTGTATTTATTGGAATTTTAATTGTTTCATCAACCTATGGACAATGGACAAATCTTAATCATTCATTGTTGAGTGGATACAATGATGTTGGCATGGTATATACAGGCACATCAGTTTTAATTGCTACAAATGGAGGTATCTTCCGTTCAACAGACAATGGTAATACATGGCAAAGGTCAAACACGGGTTTAGATTCTGCTGACATTAAGATAAAAGATATTACTTATTTAAACAATAAAATTTGGGTAGTTTCTGAAGGACTTTACAGTTCAAGCGATGATGGTGCCTCTTGGACAAAAAATCAGCTAAACGGCTTATCCCCATATGGTTGGATAAACAGTATTGCTAAAAAAGGGAATATGTTATTTATTGATTACAATATTTGGGACAACGTGCTTTTAAAAACAAACACCATATTATGTTATTCATCTAATGGCAATAACTGGTCTTATGGAGATACTTTATCTTATGGAAATAATTTATGGTGGGAGTTTTTACCTGACAACGATTATGCTCTTTTCTTAACTAATAATAATGAGGACACACTTTTCTACACTTTTGATGGCATTACATTAAATGCCTTTTCTAACCTGGGTTTACAAGTAAATTCCAATTTCAATAGCAGATCCTTTTCAATAGATCCATTAGGAAATAATTTCTTTTATACTGATGGGAACAATCCAATGATATATAAATATAATTTTAACACTCAAATGTGGCAACCAAAAATAAATGGGTTGACCACTTATGCTAGTATTTTTAACACCCATTCCCTTGGTAATATTGTTTTTACAACCACTTATAATTTAGTTCCTTTTCCATCTTTAAAGCTCTATTATTCTTTAGATACTGCCTCAACATGGGTAGCTGTAAGCAATCCCGGTATATTATTCCCATTATTTCAGAATTCAATGATAAGAACAGGAAGTAACCGTATCATCAGTAGCGATCTTTTTAATGATTTATGTAAGTCTGACAATAATGGACAATTATGGACAAAGAACACCAATATTATGTCTTTGGATTTTACAAATTTAATTGGCCTTAATAATGGGAACCTATTTGCACAAAGAGATAATTATGGATTGTTAAAATCAGTTGATAATGGCACCACTTGGACTCAATTCAACGGAGATCTACCGACTTATCTGACATTATATTTTGCAAATGAGATTGTTAGCGACGGGAATGTAATGTATGTTACATCTGCAACCCAGCCAAACGGACCTCTTGGTATATATAAAAGCTCCAATTCAGGTACAAACTGGGTAGAACAAACTGCTGCTCCTGATTCATCCAATTCAGTTTTTATGGGAATTAACAGTGGAAAACTTTTTGTTTATTTCAGAAACAGTAGTGGCATTGGTACATATCAGTTTACACCTGACCAAGGAGCCACATGGACTAATATAAGCCCTGCTATTAATACTTTAGCTTTAAATAATGTACTGGGTTTTAAAGGGAATAATGACACACTGTATTTGTTTGGCAGGGATAATCTGAATGCAAAAAAAATATACAGATCAACCAATAGTGGCAGCAGTTTTTCAATAATAACAACGGGATTGGATTTACCAGGTCTGGAAATTTTAATTGGAGACGAAAATGACGGGAGTAAATCACCTATACCTATAGCCTCTTTTGGAGCTAACTCCCACAATTTAATTGTGGCTGTAAGAAACACGAATGTTTACCCCAATCAGCTGCGCTTTTATAAGCTCAATTCTGCACAAAATGCATGGATTGAGATTTCTTCAAATGGTATTGAAATGTCTAACAATGCTTATATCAATTCTTTACAATTTAACAATGGTGTTTGGTATCTGGCAACAAGTATTGGTATTTTTGTAAGTGTTAATAATTGCCTGAACTGGACAAAAATATGGAATAACCAAGGCTTACAATTAGGTATGCAAAATAGAGCATGTGTCGTTCTGAACGATAAGATATTTTTAGGTACTAATGGTACGGGTATTTGGAAAACGCAGATTTCGCAACCTACGCTCACAACAAATGTTGTAACCGATATAACAGGGACACAAGCTAAAAGCGGCGGCACAATTACTTTAACCGGTGGAATGCCTTTTGTTAGAAAGGGTTTATGCTGGGCAACGCATATAAATCCGACC
>Ga0209083_1004509_pt1 | contig 10585 bp, 12 predicted proteins | sample AM7aDNAmetaG_FD_184132 | JGI IMG/M metagenome (GOLD analysis project Ga0209083, IMG submission 184132) | Freshwater microbial communities from Finland to study Microbial Dark Matter (Phase II) - AM7a DNA metaG (SPAdes) (version 3) | ecosystem: Environmental > Aquatic > Freshwater > Lake ...
ATTTACATTAGGAACAATTTTAGCAAAAAAATATAAGTTGTACTATTCTAAAATTAAAACTTAAGATAAACTTCATTTTTTACTATAAGGAAGCATGTCAATGAGCACTAAAAAAAAGACTAAAAAATCAGCTACTATTAAACGCAAAACCACTAGTACCAAGAAATCAAACGTAAAACGTAGTATTACTAAAAAACCAGCAAAAAAAGCTATTAATAAAAAAAAGACTACCAAAACTAAAAAGAAATCAGTAAAACTTAAAAAATCCAAAACTAGCCTAAAACAGAAAATTTTAAATCTTGTCAGCTATTAAATTACCTTGCCGTTGTGATTTAACAACGGCAATTGTTAAATCAGCACTTTATAACAATTAAATAAAGATCTATAGTTTTTGTTTACATAATAGTATGCTAGATTATGTATCAATTAAAAAATTCAAATAGTAAAATTTTATGAAAAAACTAACCAACTCGCGCCCCATGACCAAAATTTTCGTTTAAGCCTTAGTAATAGGACCGTGGCAAAGGTTTTTTAAAAACTCATTTACCAAAACCAATTTTAAAAACAGTTAATTTACGTACTCTTACCATATGCCCTAATTCCGATATAACGCCAGAACTAGAAGAAAGTTGCTCTGATATTTTGTATAAGACAAAAACCACCAAAAATAACTATTGCTACACATGTTTGTTCAATAATGTAGTATTAATTACAATAAGAGTTTGATGTGTAATAACATCATAGTTATTATTACGTAAGTCCTGTTTTCTATCTAAAATTAGGTGAAAATTACTGTCAAATTTAATGGGGTTATTAAAGTTAGCAAATCTTGATTTAACTGTTGGAATTGATCTTCATAATCACTAGTTTTTAGAATAAATCGTTGCAAATTATCGTTAACAGAAAAATTTCTCATAAAATAAATAACAGTTATTAATACTTAATACGCTTACATATAAATAAATCTAATTTTTTTAATTTATCAATTAAAAAGGCGCTATCATTCATTATACGTATGCGGCACAAAGCTAATATACAACCTCCTACTATTAAATCTCATGGAACTATTCCAATACAAAAATTTAATAGCGACAATATACATACTCACAATACACAAACTTCTTCATCAAGTCAGGCCTCCTCGTACTATAGCCTCGATGTATGATATTATAGTCTGACAACATTGGAAGCCTATATAGCTATAGTTGAAACCGAAAAAGGTCTAGAATAATTATTACATTTTATAATTAATGCTGTATGTTTTAGAAAATATTGCTAGTTTTTTGAAAGTGGCTAAACGGTAATTATTACTTAATATGAGTATCTGGTAGGAAGAAAAACTTTAGCCTGTCTAAACAGATTTTGTTAAATTTATCTTTTAGTAAAAAATGAAAACTACAGGCTAATAATTTGTTTCTTTTATAAACATTTGTAAGCTTTATACCAATGATGTGAAAACAAGATGACATGTTATCTTTATTACTACATTATCAGATGCTTAAAGCACAGTAACGGCCAATAAACCTTTTATAATTAAATTGAAGTAAGTTTCATAAAAGGAAATAAATTAAGGTAAGTTTAACTTATTTTTGATGTAACTATTATGAATATTAAATGAAATGTGATCAATTTAAAGTATCAAACGCAACTTAATATAAATTCCTGTAGCCAAAGTATTCTATAATTAATATTTGATCTGTTAATTACAGAACATGTAACACAAACAATACCAGATTTATATAAAATTTAACAAAATGGGATAGAAAATTATGGTAAAAAAATTAGTTAAAACCCCTATTCCTAGACGTCTAAAGGAAGCACGATTAATTGCTGGCATATCTCAGAAAAAATTAGGTATAGCTGTCGATACTAAAAAGTTTTCAGCTAGCGCTCGTATTAATCAGTATGAACAAGGAAAGTATATTCCAAATTTTCTGACATTAAGAAGAATTGCAAAGGTACTATCAGTTCCTGTTGCTTACTTTTATGCTGAAGACAATATGTTAGCTGAATTTTTATACTTATATGAAAAAAGTAATAAGAAGTCTAAAAAACAAATATTACAATTTTGTAAGTATTTAGGCTAATTAAATTTATTTTATGTTTATTACTGTAAGCATTATTACAATGGAGCTCGTTGTATATGGAACCCACTTAGTATTACCGTAAAACTTAACTATGGTTAATTGGTTGGCAGAGTATTAACCACACAAAAACTATGATTTTTCCAGCAAAAATAATAGAGGAAATCAAAACCACTCAGTTATATGTTACGCTCCAAAAAGACTACTTACCTTTAATTAGCGGAAAGAATGTAAAATTCAACGAAAAAAATTTTTACGTACGATATAAAGTTTGATTATGCTCCGGTTATATAAATTGGTTATTAAATAAACATTTTGAAAAGCTAAAAGAAAAGTGGCAGGTTTGATATAAATCAGAATTGATAGAAAAGTTTACAGAATATAAAATCCAACCTTTTAAATGTGGGGGTAGAAAATAATTTTTATTATTGCTAAACAACTTTTTTAAATACTGCAACATCCATAGGATTTCATTTCTGTAACAACCAAACTTTCTGTTATCTGTTTTGCAACAATAAATCTGATTATATCAATAACATTATATATCGTCATACTAAAATTTCACCAATGTTACACTTCTTTATTTGATTGTGTAAGAATGGCTTAGCAAAAAAATATAAATTATACTATCCTAAAATTAAAAATTAAGCTAAACTTCATTTTTTATTATAAGGAACTATATACATGAGTACTAAAAAAACAACTAAAAGATCAGTTGCCGCTAAACGGAAAACTACCAGCTCCAAGAAACCGAGCGTAAAACGTAGTATTGTTAAAAAAGCCACAAAAAAAGTTCTTTTAAAAAAGAAAAGCGTTAAGCCTAAAAAACAAACAACAAAATCTGTTGTTAGCACAAAAACGAAAGCTAAAACCAAATAGGTAACCAGCTAGTAGTAACTAAAAGCATAACGCCATTTTGTTAAAAATTACCCATAAAGTTAAAGTAGTTTTAATTATCAAATTATATATTTTGTTGGTGTTTTAGCTTAATAATGGCGTTGCTCAATTAAAAATTTTAATTGGATAAATTTTTAAAGTTTTAGGGACATAAGTTTTCATAATTTTAATTATTATTGACCAGTCTATTTGTTCATGAAATGGTTTTTTAGAAGTGATATTCATTAAATTAGCCATGACCGGATCGCTTTTTTTATAATTAAAATCGCTTACATTTAAAATCCCGGTTAATGCCACTTTTCTTATGGGAATAGGGTTATTGTCATTAATTAGGATCATATATAATTTTTCCAAAACTATCGGATCTTTAGAGCCGGTATAATAGCTAGTCCAAGATAATAAGGCACTAAACTTTACTTCAAGATCCGGATCATTAACGAATATTTCATAAGCCTGTTCTTTGAACCAAGGCAAGTGTAACCAAAAACCTAAAGTTTCAATAGCTAAACTGCGTAAATCTTTTATTTCCATGATTTTAAATACTTCGTCAGCCAATTCAAATATTTGGTATTGACTAATAATCGAAATAATATGCAGAGATTGTTCAAATAACACTGCATCTTCTTGATTAGGTAAAATTTCTAATGCTCTGGCTAAGATTTGTTGATAATTTTTTATTTCGTTTACAGTTATTTCATTCATAATAAGTATTGGTCTAATTTTTCAAGGAATTTTATCATCTTTAATCAACCATTAATACTAACATTATCGTACAAAAAGTACACATAGCATTAAAGTTAGGTATTGCAATAAAATACTGATTAGCTTAATATTTTAAATTAAAGTCTTAACCTTGAAAAACATTATTAATGACAAATGTATATTTAAAAGTAGATTTTGCTGAAAAAGACCAAGTAAAATTATTGGGTGGTCGGTGGGATAATGACTTAAAAAAATGGTATGTACCAAGCGGCTTAGATCTAAATAATTTTAGTAAATGGTTATTAGCTACTGAACAATCAGAAAAAAGTGTAGTCCCCATTAATAATTATCAGGATAAGGGTATAACTTTATCGCAATTATTACAAAAAGTTAATCAAGCAATTAGACAAATAACGCCACAATTAGAATGGATCAAAGCAGAGATCAGTGAAGTTTCTTTACATGCTGCTACCGGACATTGTTATTTAGAATTAGTTGAAATGCAAAACGGCCAATTGTTAAGTAAAGCTAAGGCCATTATTGTTAAAGACGATTATCCATCTTTATTGGAACAGTTTAAACAAGTAACCGGTGATTTTTTAAAACCCGGAATGCAAGTACTACTACAGGTTAGATTAAATTTTAGTGTCCAGTATGGATTTAGTTTATACATTAAAGATCTCGATCCAGCTTATACTATGGGGGATTTAGCGGCTAAACTTGCTAAAATTCGTGATGCTTTACAAAAAGAAGGGCTTTATAATAAAAACAAACAATTAAAAATGCCTGGTGATTTTACTAGAGTTGCAGTATTAAGCCCTAATGCTGCTGCTGGCTTAGGAGATTTTAAAAGAGAAGCTGCTTTATTACAGCGTTATGGGGTATGCGATTTTCATTACTATACTGCCCAATTTCAAGGAACTGACGCCTGCACTGAAATTCCTAGTGCCTTAACAACTATTTTTGCAGCTCAGCAAACCATAAAATTTGATGCAATCGTAATTATTCGTGGTGGTGGGGCTGCGGTTGATCTAGCTTGGTTAAATGATTATCAAATAGCTAAATTGATCTGTGAAAGCCAAATAGTAGTGTTTTCCGGTATTGGCCATGAACGAGATAATACTATAATAGATGAGGTAGCCGGATGTAGGTTTGATACTCCATCTAAGGTTATTGGACATATTTTTAATACTATTATACGTAATGTCCAACAAGCAGCAGTTGACGCTAAAGAAATTAATAATTTAAGTAAAAATGTATATCTAAATAACTATAATGCTACAACAGAACAATTAAGCAAAATTTTAAAAATAGCCGAATTAGGTATTTTACAAACTACGCAAAATGTTGAACAACAATATACTAAAACCTTAATTAATTCCCAAAACACAGTTAATTTAACTACCAATTTAATAGCTCAACAATATAGCAGAATGCATGAGCATAACATGTTACAATTAACTCATATAAAAGCAAAAACCCTGGAATATTTTAATAATATTAATACTGTTTTACCTAAATTATATTTGGTTGCTAAACAAGAATTACCGTTATTGTGGAGAAATATAGCAACCTTTATAGAGCAAAATTATAGATCAAGTAACGAGATCACAGCTAGAATATTTAAAGAGTTAACCGAACAAGCAACCAATCAGTGTCATCAAAAAGTTCAGATCATTCAAGAATTAATAACCAATATAATTAGTTTAGGTCCGCTGGCAACCTTAAATCGTGGTTACGTATTAGTTAGAGATCCTTTAAATAAAACTTTAAGTTCTAAAGCACAAGCTAAAAATTATAAGGATCTGCAAATAGAATTTTATGATGGAATTTTAAAGATGATCAATAACGGAGAATAATAGTGATGACTGAAGAACAAAAATTTACCCCTAATTACGAAATTCTTAAAGAAATAGCGGAAAACTTAAGGGTTCAACGCGAAGCTAATATTGATGAATTGATCCCGATGATCGAAAAAGCTACTAAAGCTTATAAGATCTGTAAAACTAGACTAGAAGAGGTTAAAGTTGCCTTAGAACAATATATGCCTCAAAAGAGTGAAGAAGAACCAACACATTAAAACATTAAGAGATAGGTTATGGTGGAAGAAGTATTGCCACAAGTTGAACTTAAAATTCGTAGCACTATAGAAGAACGGGTTATTAATGCAACTTTAATTGCATTAGTACAAAACAACTACGTTTCGTTAATGGAAGTTTTTATTAGGATTGGCTTTTTACAGTTAGCCCAAGTTAATTTATGGAAAACCTGTCAAATTCCTTATTTGGAATTAGGGATCAATGTCGGTAAAGACAAAATTAAGCAAACTAAAGTTGCATTTACTGACTTTATAACCAAACAAAACTTAATTTCTCAAGAAATTAAAGCCTGGTCTATTACTAGACATCATAGAGAATTACAATTTAGTAAAGACGGTAGTTTTGAAGTTGAACACATGTATCGGTTACATTACCTTAATAATAAACTTGCTGTTAACAAACAACAAAATATTTTAGCAAAACTTATTAAACTACCAGAATTAGTAGTTTTTCAAATTAGCAAAGATTCTCAATGTTCAGTATGTCAACAAGAGTTATCTAAAAGTAGCTTATTATTTATGGAAATAGGAAAACCCCTTTGTTTAAAGTGTGCAGGGCTCGATCATTTAAGTTTTTTGTCTAGTGGAGATGCCAGTGTTACCCTTAAAGCTAAACAGTACAGTTCATTAGTAGCTATGGTTGTAAAATTTAGTAGTACTAGAAAGAGGTATGAACGGCAAGGAATTTTAATAGAACAGACAGCATTACAAAGGGCTAAAAATGAAAAAAACTAAAAACTCTCGTAATAAACAGTATAAAAAAGTAGTTAGATCTAGTAGCTTAGCAGAGAAAGGTTGGAAATAGATAGAGAGTGAATTTACTTATTTTGGTGATTTTCTAGTACATTCTAAAGAGCGAGGAACCAAATATTTAGTTGAAATACGCTCATTAACTAACCATATTAATTCTTGTGAACGTCTTGATTACCGTGGCAATAATTTAGTAACCTGTAAGAATATAGAACATGTATTATTTAAATTAGCCACTAAAAAAGGCTTTAAAATAAAATTTAAACAAGCAGCAAAAACTTGCAGTCCAAAAATTGAGATTTACAAATCATTATTTTATTAATAGCATAGGCTATTAATATTATGCAAGGCCTTGTCAACGCGGCCTTGATCTGGGAAAAACATGGGGATCCCGGTTTTTCTCCCAGAATTAAAAACACATTCATACAAAAAGTGTCATACAAAAAGTGTTGACAGGTATTAGTGAAATCTGATAAAATTAATTTAGTTATAAATCAATAAAGATTGATATAAACTGGATTGTTTGCTTGAACATTGTTCGTGATGAAAAATATTTATGTAGCAGAGATTTTAAATATAAAAAATGTTGTCTATTGCCAGGAACAGAAAATATGAAAAATCAAAAGTTACACATCAAATTGACGACTTTTTAGATCACGATGATTCTGAATATGTGGTTGCAATGCTTGATTTTATGAAGATGCAGCATAGTTGTGCTGCTGGAACTTACTAAACTTATTATAGACAAATGCCATGATCTTAAATTTACTAAAGATAATGTCTTTGCGATTTTTAATGAGGCGGTAGAAACTGTTGCTACAAGTATAAAAAATACTGGTAAAAATATTGTTGGGTAGAGAATGTTTGCCAAAAGTGCAGTGAATAAGCTGAAGGTTTCTAATGTACTATGAAAGGTGGTTTCATTGCTAATGCTATTAACTTAGGTAATTACAAATTATCAGAAAATTCTAACCTGCTATATAGCTTGTTTAACGATACTCAAGCTAATTGTTTTGAAATAGATACTATTTATGTAGGCCAATAAAAAAGTGGTTGAAAAAACACGAGGCTTACCAATTTTTAAATACCATAATACCTGTGGTGATAAGTTGCATGTTAGTTTTGATGGAGAAAAAATTGTAGCTAAATTTGAAACATTTAACGCTAAATATTCATCTAAATATTTTGGTATCGAAAAAGGTTTAGTGGTATTGTCAATGATTTTAAATGGTATTGCTGTTAATTTTAAAATCATTGGAGCTCATGAACGTGAAGGCCATTATGTGTTTGATCTGATTTTTAATAATAACACTAATGTGAAACCTGATTGGGTTTCTGGAGATAGGCATATCATTAACAATGATTAACTTTGTTTTATTAGATTTTAGAGATATAGAATTTTTGTTAATATTATTACAATAATATTAATGTTTAAAATAATTTTTATATGTATACAATAAAATAGTTATTGCTGAAGAAATGTAAATATTCGATTAAGTGTTCCGAGTTGGTGAAATTAGTACAAGAATAAGATCTTAAGAATAGCTTAAGTCAAACTAAGACCTAAGTTTTGTTTGTCCAATGATGTGAATAATTACTAATAAATAATGACAACGTGGTTAGTTTTTTAAAAAAGCGTTTAAGCTAGGTGATTCCTGGTTTATTTATTGAATTTTTTATCAAAAAAATTAACAAATATAAAACAATCGAAATAAAATGTAATGTTTGGCAAGTTTGTTAGCCTAAAAAAGATGTTCTGGTGTTCTATAGACACCATAAAAACCTATATTATAGGTTTTTAAAAATTACTTAATACAAATGAGGATGGTATCGTATGTATAGAGACTCAAATGAAAAATATTTTAGTGTTTTTACCAAAATAGTGCTAGAGCTGGATTTCGATACCCTATCAAAACCATTGGATATTGCGATTTCTAGGATGCCTTTGCCAAAAACGGTAAGTAGCATTGAACAATACTATCAAAATTTTTTGCCATTTATCCTTGAAGAAGCTCGTGCTATTATTGCCAATGGCCTAGAATGTGTTGATAAATATACAAAACTACCGCAAAACAAGCAACATTCTTTAAGTGATGCGCGAGAATTCGAACTGAGTTTGAAAAATAAACCGAAATTACCTAAAAATGAAGGTAATCCGATGTTTTTGCATTTTAGTGGGAAAATTCCGAGTGACATTGAACACGGGAACTCCATGAATGCTTTATTACTAGAAATGACTGAAATATCTACTCCAATGCGATTTATTGCTTTGGTGACGACAGAGAAACTTGATACTTCAGAGCTATTTGCAAAGATTATTATTGATTCATCAAATTATCATGATTACAAGCAATGTTTTGCTGAAGGATCTAAATGGAAAGCACATTACTTAGGATCTATAATTAGCGAACAAAGAATGTATGACGCTTGTTTAGAAGCCACAGATGGTGCATGTATGCGACAAATTGCAAGTGCCATAATTCCAGAGCCACGCACATTAAGTGTTTCAACTGGATCATGCAGTATAGATCATTTTAATTTATCTCAAAGAGAAGCTATATATGCTTTTTTAAATGCCAATGAAGGAACGACACTATTACTACAAGGTCCTCCTGGTACAGGAAAAACAACCACCTTGATTGCGTTATTAAAGCAAGTAGCATCGCAAGATAGAAGAACAATGGTGAGTGCACATTCTAATAAGGGCGTTCAGGTGCTTGCGTTAAAAGCTGTGGATGAGATGCCAAATATTCCAATGATTTTGATCGGGGTTGCAAGTAAATTGCCTGAAAAATTAAAGTCTATCTTTTTACATGATTGGTACGACATAATTTTGTCATCTTTTTTTTCTTATAATAAAGAAATTGAATTATTAGTTAAAAAGATTAAAATACATACATCTAGAAGTTCACTTATTTCCAACATTGAGAAAAATCTCATTACCGCAGAGCAAGCATTAAATAAATTTACCCTTGTTTATTTTCCTGAGTTATCAGATATAAAGAAACAGCAGTTATATAAATTAAGTAATGATCCATTGCTAGCAAGTGATTTTAAAGGGCTTTATTATAATATTGATCAATTAAAACTACAGTCGCAATCTGAACATTTATGGAATACATTACTAACAACTTTAAATCGTCTCACTGGAAAATGGAAAGTTATCAAAAAAGATAAATTGGAAAAATATTTACTAGATCATTCTAACATTATTTTTTCAACACTCATTACAGCTGGACGAAAAAATATGTCAAACATGGAACCTATCGATTATTTGTTAGTGGATGAGGCTGCCCAATCTGTGGAGGCAGCTACATTAATTCCCATGCGTTTTAGACCTTTGAAAACTCTATTAGTAGGGGATACGAAACAATTACCAGCCACAGTCATTTCACCAGTACTAGATGATTCGGATAGAAGATATTCAACACATTATAAGTGGTCAATGATGTGGCGACTGATTGAAGAAAATAATCAACCAAGCTTAATGTTGGATATTCAGTATCGAATGCATCCGCATATTTGTCAGTGGCCATCAGGACAATACTATGCAAATCGATTAATCACTTCTCCAGATATTTTGCCAATATCTACGTTAGATAATAAAGACATTACTAGTCGTCCATATGCCATTTATCAAATCTCCGGTCAAGCTGAGAGTCGTTACGGTTCAAATAGTCCACATAACGTTCTAGAAGCAAATTATGTAGTTAAAGTTATAGAGCATATTCGCAAGAAAAATGGACTAAGTTCTATTGGAGTTATTACACCTTATGCTGAACAAAAAAAATTAATTATTCAAAATTTATCGCAAAAAAGATATCTACAAAAGTTTGTAGATATTAATACTGTAGACGGGTTTCAAGGGGATGAGAGAGATATTATAATTATTTCTTTTACTCGCACTCATGTTTCTGAATTTTTAAAAGAATTTCGACGGCTCAATGTAGCTATCACAAGAGCAAAAATTTGTTTGATCATATTAGCTGCTCCTAGTATGTTATCTAATGATATAGGACAATTAATAAGAGATGCCAGATTAAGGGGGGTAGTG
>Ga0209083_1004510_pt1 | contig 10583 bp, 6 predicted proteins | sample AM7aDNAmetaG_FD_184132 | JGI IMG/M metagenome (GOLD analysis project Ga0209083, IMG submission 184132) | Freshwater microbial communities from Finland to study Microbial Dark Matter (Phase II) - AM7a DNA metaG (SPAdes) (version 3) | ecosystem: Environmental > Aquatic > Freshwater > Lake ...
CAGTAATGTTATCATCCTTATTGATGGCAGACCTTCAATGCTGACAAGTCTCGACCAATTGCCTGCCAGCATGGTGGAAAGCGTGGAGCTTATTACCAACCCTTCTGCCAAATATGACCCCGATGGCACTTCTGGTATGATTAATATCATTCTGAAGAAAAAAAGAGAAGCCGGCTATAACGGCATGTTTTCCATTAATATTGGCACAGGAAATAAATTAAACAGCTCCCTGAATGTTAATTACCGTAAAAATAAGTTAAACTTGTTTTTGGATGCAAATACCCGTTTTGATGCCATGAAAGGATACAGTAACCTTGACAGGGAAACATCTTTTAGCGACACTATCCTTACCCTTCTTCAAAATCAGAACTTTACAACTAAAAGTAATTTCAATAATGTAAGAGCCGGATTTGATTACTTTTTCAATAAAAAAAATACATTAAGTTTTTCAGCTAATTATAATATCAGGAATTTTAATAATCAACAGGATAATGCCTATAAAAATTACTTGGACACCTATGGCATTGATAATATGAATAACTATTTTACCCAGATATCCAAAAATAAAAATTCAGGAAGCGGCAATGAATTTGGGCTTAATTACAAAAAGACTTTTAATAAAAAAATACAAGAGCTGACTGTTGATTTGTTTTATTCAAACTCTGATATGAACAATAAAAGCGACCTGACCAAGAACTTTTTCAACACCAATATGGAGCCGGCCAATATAAATCCTTTTCTTCAAGATATAACCAACAATACAAACAGGCAAAATTTCACAACACAGCTTGATTATGTGCAACCTGTTGGCAATGGCGGCAGAATTGAAACAGGATACAAATTTTCTATGAACAACAGTGATATGAATTACAACATGTTTCAATGGGATTATTCTTCTTATTCCTGGCTTAATGACACGCTTGCCTCTAATCGGTTTATTTACAAAGAACAGATACATTCAGGCTATTTTATTTATTCCAACACTATAAAAGAAAAATTTAAGTATCAGGCAGGGTTGAGAGCCGAGCAATCTTTTATTAACGGCAATCAGGTAACAATGAATGAACAGTTCAAGCGCGACACTTTAAATTTATTTCCCAGCCTTCATTTAAAATATGACATTTCAGATAAACATTCTTTTTCATTAAGTTACAGCAGGAGGATTAACAGGCCAAGTTCGAGAGTCCTTAATCCATTTATTAACTACTCAGATCCTATCAACTTAAGCAAAGGAAATCCTTATTTAAATCCTGAATTTATTAATTCATACGAGTTGGGATATGCGTTTAACTATAAAAAAACGAATATTAATTCAACAATTTTTTATAGAAACACTGAAGGCATTGTCTCAAGGATTATGACTATAGAAAACAACAGCTTTACGAGCATGACGACTTATGAAAATATCAACAAAGAAGAATCCTATGGTGTTGAGTTTATTGTATCACAAGACTTGTTTAAGTGGTGGAAACTAAATGCTAATTATAGCCATTACAGAACGCAGTTGTATGGAGTAAATGTCAATACCCAAGCCAATGATGACATAAGCTGGACGTTTAAGCTTAATTCAATTATGAAATTTCATAAGAGCTTAGAAATTCAGACAACGTTTAATTATGACTCACCTCAGATTTTTACAGGGGGCATGTCTAATTATCGTATGGGAAGTGATGCCGGTGGTTTAGGCATACAGAGTGCCAATTATTTTGTTAACTGTTCTGTTAAAAAAGGCATACTAAAAGACAAAGGAACTATAACCTTAAGCCTTCGCGATGCACTGAAATCACAAAAATACGATGTTGTAACTTATGGCGATAATTTTATTTCCCATCAAGTGCGTCGTCGAGACAGCAGGGTTTTGTTCGTCGGCTTTTCGTACCGCATCAATGAATACCGCAAACCTAAAGTCAAGAAAAATCCTGACGATACGGAAGAAGGGGATTGATGTAAAATTGAATAGAAAATAGTTAAAATTATAGTAAGCATATATGTTGGCAGTCAAAGCCATTTACTGAAAGAGACTATTTTATTCTATCTTTTAACTTATGTTGCTTCATTTAATATTCCATTTTAGCCTTTGATACACGAATCTATCAAAATATCGTTTGGATTTCTACAAAATTACTATTTTTACAGCATACAAATACTTGCCACGAGGCTAGTCTTCGAGATATTTTTATAATTAAATCTAATAGAAATGAATGCAATTATTCCTTATCTAAAATACTTATCAATACTTGTTTTGGTATTGGTTTTACTGTTTGTTACGGGCAAGCTTCTTGTCAGTTATTTCTTTCCACAGATTAATAAGCAAAAGCCATTTTTCAAGTTGTTTGTTTCCTTGCTTGCTGGTTTTTTATTTTGTACTACAGTATATGCCATTTTAAAAACACATTTTATTACTATTAATTTAATTGTTTTTTTATTGTTTGTTTTTTTATTGTTTGAAATATATGTTATAAGAAAAAAGCCATTTGATTTTTCAATAAATAAAATTAAGTTTGACTTACCTGACTTTATTTTGATTGTAGTATTTTTAATTCTCGTAGTGTTAATTTATTCTTATGAAAGTTTTTTTGTTCTCCAAAATAAACCTTTTCCTTTTGTTACACCCTTTGAAGATATTAATCTTTGTAATGATATTATTGTGGGATTAAATAGGTTTGGCAACGAAAACTTTTTTAATAAATACATTATTTATGATGAAGCTTACATGGGTACTTCGCTGTATCATTTTACAGATTTATGGTTTTCGGCATTCATTTCTCGCATTTTTGATATTCCTGAAATTTTAGCACATATAATAGTTGCTTATCCTTTGCTTATTATCATTTATGTAACGGGTATTATTTCACTGTTTGAAAGCTTTTTAAAATTGCGTCCATATCATTATCTTCTTTCTATTTTGGTGTTATTTTGCGGGGGCATTTATTTTTCTTTTTATCATTCTTGGCCATTTCTGACTGCCAATTTTATTGGCGATAGTTTTTCCCTTTCTTTTTTAGGGCGAAAGCTTTTAATTGTTTATATCATACTGATAGCCTTTACTCATCTTGCAATTTCGAAGCAATATACAATTGCACTTATTGTTTTATGGTGTCTTATTCCCTTATACCCAATAACTTTGATAGGCGTTTTGGGTGGCTCTGTATTTTTAATTATATTCCTTTTTGTGTTTAATAGACGAATAAAGATAAATACAGGGGTCAAAATTAATGTGCTCCGTATGAGTGTATATTTTTTCATTCTTGTTATAAGCGTTTTTCTTTTTAGTTTTCTTACTTCTTCAAAAGTTGATGTTAGATCTATTCACAATTCTGCTTTGCTTAAAACGTCCTTCTTGTCGCAACTGCCTCTGCGAACTCTTATAATACTCTTTATTGAAACATGGGTTAGGTTGTTTGTCTATTATTGGCCTTATATTCCACTTTTAGTTGCTTTTTGTTATGTTAAGAATAAAGTTTATATGAAAGCTACATTTATGTTCTTTTTTATCTTACTTATTGTTGGCGGTGGATTATCCAGTGTCCTTTTTTCAATTATTAATCACACAAACATGGATTACAGGCAAGCTTTTTATAATTTCTTCTTGCCTGTTCTTAGTGTGGGATTGATAACAACCTTCATTATTGTTATAAACAATATTCAAAAAACATGGATCAAGCTTATTTTTATAATTTATTTTTCTGCTTTATGCATATTTCAATTAAATAAAACAGCAACATTTGCTTCACTTTTTAAATATAATAAAGCATATGGTTTTTATATAAAAAAAGCATACAGCGACAATTATATTTTGAAATTAAATGAGCTCTATAAAAAGAAATTAAATAATTGCATAGGCGTTCAGCTAAGTGGAACAAAGGAAGTTTTGAATGCGTCAAACGAAGTTTTTAGCCCATTCTTATCATTTAATAAAGGTTTTATTTCTTCTATAGATTTAAGCCCGTTCGACAATGATTTTTCTATTAATCAAGTTTCACTATTTGCAAAAGAATCAGTAAAACTACACCCATTTTACAGATTCATAGAAAACTCAAAGGCCATGGGAACTTTTAAAAATGTAGATGAAGAAATGCTCAAGTTTGTTCAAAAATACAATTTTATCTCATACATGATTGTTGCTAAGGATGTTGTATTGTATAAACCCATAGAGGATATGTTTAACCTTGAGGCCACTGATGAAATTTCAGGTGAACGGTTTTATGTAAGGAAGTAAATCCTTTTTTATAAATCCCGTATCCTGTGTTAAGGACGAATAACAATATTTTTTGAAATCACTGATTTCCCTGTACGGAAAGTGAGTACATAATTGCCGGTAGCAACCTGTGGCATATTAAACTGTCTGCTAAGTTCACCGCTTTCTGAGAAAAAACTCTCGGTAAATATCAATTGTCCTGAGCCTGAATAAACAGAGATGGTTACTTTACCTTTTTCGGGCAGATTATAAGAAACAGTAAAATCACCAGAGTTGGGATTAGGATAAACAAAAACATCTAATATTGGTTCCGGAATTAAAGGCGTTTGTTTGGGCAGCTGGATGACAACAGAGTCAACATCAGGCAGGGTTAATTCATTTGCAATAGTATCTTTTGGAGCTAAGGGTGTTAGTTTTGGCGGTTCAATAGCTACAGCATCTATTTTAGGCTGTTGTAATTGATTTTCAACAAGGTCTTTTTCTGTATCAAGTTCTTTTAAACAGGGAGCTTTTCCATCGTAGATTAATGTAATTTCGTAGTTTTCATTTCTTTTAAATGATTCAACAGATTTAGTATAAGGTAAAAATTCACCATTGTTTTTTGAACCGTCAACATCAGTAAATTTAAGAAACAAATTCTTCTCAGAATCATCGTAGAATTGAGAATGAGTGTTTATATCAAAGTAACCTTTTTCGTTTGTAAATGTTTCAGCAAGAACAATATGTTGGTCGTTTTCTAATGTAACTTTAATACCGTTCAGGGATTCATTACATATTTCAGAATTAACATTACCCTTGTACCGGTAAGAGGCAACCCACGCTCCATATTGAGCCAAAACTTTTGATGTAAAACCAAGGACAAAACCTATTGTTGCTAATGTATAGCTTAATGTGCGGAGGTAAAATCTATTCATGGTAAAAAAAATTAAAGTAGTTTTTTAACCAAAAAGTGTGCCTGTATTATTTTCTACTAAAAGGAATAATGTATTTAGTGAAGTTGGCAGCAGCAGGACTGCAACAGTTGACAGTTGCAGGACTACTTACTGCTGCTGCATACTGCTGCTTGCGCTAAGACTTATTTGTTTATTCAACAATTATTTTTTCTGCCTTTATAAACCTGTTTCCATCAATTATTGCAAATAAATATATGCCTTTTACCCATTGAGAAGTATTTATTTCAATTTCTGAGACATTATGAGCTGTTTTGCTTAAAACAAGGTTTCCTGTTGCAGAAAAAACCATTAGAGTAGGGTTAGTGAGTAATAAGTCCGGGGTAATTTCGACAGATATAATTCCAGTTGAAGGATTGGGATAAAACAAAATACTTTTTTGAATATTTTCATCATTATTGATTATTGAAAAATCAGGATTACCTGTCAGCAAAGATGTTTGGGAAAAATATTCGACTAGGAAAACGAGATTGTTCTTGCAAAAAAGATTTTGAACACCGTACATGTCATTATATTTTCTGTAATCTAAGCCGGTGCGGTAAAAGCCAGTTTGAATGAGCGTTTGCCTGTCATATTCAAACAAACCATTTTTCCTGTACGACAGATAAAGCCCGAAAGTGTCGGCGGCCATATATGTTGGGGCACCCAAAGGAAGTGCGATTGTACTGATTTCAGTAAGGGCATTGTTATTAAATAAATATTTAACCAAACCTTTGTTTATAATATAAACGAACAATTCGTTGCCAAAAACAGCTAACATTGACGCATCTTGATTTGTGAGCATTGGCGTAAAGGCAATCTTCTGAAAATTGCTTCCCGAAATATTATAAACAAGAATACTGTCGTTGTTGGACACGAATAGTTTCCCATTACTTATCGCCATATCATTTATATTCATTGGTATTGTTGAAACGATATTTGGTGAATAAGGATTACTTACATCAATGATATTCAGTTTGTTATCGAGTTTTGAAAAAATCCTGTTTTGATACACTAAAAAGCGGCCATTGCATACGGTTTGCTGAATATATCCCATCTGAACGAGAGGATTCCGGGTATAAATGCGAAATCCCTGATAGGTCATATTTGTCGTGTAAATGAAGTTGCCATCTTGCGAAAAACAAGCATTGAAACAAAAGCCGGGGTCGTTATTGACATTAATAAGCGAAGGGTTATGAATATCAGCAATATCATATATTTTAAAACCGTAGCCTTCGTTGGCAACAGCAAGATAGTTACTCCATGCATCACTGTTAATATTCCAGCCACCTGTTAATGTATTCCCCTCATCAACAGGGTTCATTATATTGGTAATGTCAACGGTTTTGATGCCATACCATTCAGATGCAACGTACATTTTAGGATAGTTAACTGTTAAATCGAAATGCCATAATCCCGCGGGGAGGTAAGTTAGTAAATGAACATTTGCAGGATTTGTAGCATCGTAAACCCTTATATAGCACGAATTGCCTCCTCCGGGCTTCAACCCGCCCCAATTCGCAACATAAATTGTGTCGTTAATATTTTCGGCATTATAGGGTAATGCCATGGCTACACCAAAAGGTGCTCCGAGCACGGTATCTTCAAAGACCTTCTGCGGTGTACCTGGATTGGTGACATCAAGTGTGAAAAAATAACCATTGATGGTATTGGTCCCTGCCATCACATGAAGCAAATTATTGTTTTTACCCCAGATAACGTTTTCAGTATAAAAGCTGCTCACCTGATAAAATGAGATAAAAGAAAAGTCAACAGCGCTACACATATAAACCCCATTTTGTCCACCCATTTGTGTTACGGTATAGGCACAAAGGTTGTTTTTTACAGCTATACCTGTAATAAATCCAAAAAGAGGAGCCTTGCAAACATTGCCAATTTTATAAAAAGAGTTTCCCAAATCTTTATATGCACAAATCTTATTGTACTGCGCAACGAAAATAGTGTCTCCCTTGAATGTCATACCTTGTGTTGACATATCAGTGCTATCAGGTAAGATATCATAGACCTTAACGGGCAGTGCGGGATTTGTAATATCCCATTTTGTCATGCCATCATAGTTTGCTGCTACATAGAGATAATGAGACCTGATGGTCATCCTGATTATTTCAGAAACATAACGGTATTCAAAAACAAATTGATAAGGAGTGGTATGTCCTGCACCCACATAATAGGCCCTGAGGGTTGATCCAGTACCGGTAAACAAATAATTTTCGTAATATTTAATTGACTGGCAAGCTGCTCCTGTTGTAGATGATAAGTATTGAAGGTCATTTTGGGAAAAACAATGAAAATATATAAATAAAAATACAAATAAAAATAAAGCTCTCATTTGTCGAATAATTTTTTAAATTGAATGCAAAAATATAGGTGTTTAATAAATTCAAAATTAAATAATTATTGGGAAATAAAAAATGATTTTATTAAGTATTATCTTTGTTTACAAATTTCAATATGAGAATTATAAGTATTATATTAAGCCTTTTATTATTCGATTTCTGTTTTTCACAAAATGTACGGGACAATAAATCCATACCAGAAAACATATATCCTTTTAATGGGTTTTTTCTTAATCTGGAAAATTTGCATAAGGAAAATAACATTAAAGATTGGAATAACAATTTTAAAAATTCGAGCAAATATGCCCAACGTTTCAGTGCCCCTTTATGGTTTGAAGGATACCCTACTGAAGCCTATCTGAAAAATAAAAAGTATGAGCTCATTGACAGCAATATTATTATTTCCAATTTTCCTCCCGGAACAGATATAAAAGCGAAAAATGAAAATTTAAATAAAGCAAAAAATGGAAGCGCCCAGAATTTTTTGTTTTCCACTTCAAATTCAGTTGTATATATTAAAAGCCCATTAAAATCACCTGTTTTCTCTATAACTGTTTACAACGAGAAGGCCACTAAAAAGAAATCAAATAAATCAGCTCAGACAGTGAAGAAAAATTATGAAATTTATCGCTTTCCCTTTTTAGATTTTTTTGCATGCACTGATGATGATCTGGTCTTTACTTCTTATGTAAAAAATTATCCTTATACCTATCTTTTAAACCTTAAAACAGGCAGTCAGGCAACATATGATTATAATGTAAATGGCATCATCAGAAATGAAGGTGAAAATGAAGTCATCGGGTTTATTGTTATCAACAATGATGACCAGTACATAAAAGTAATTACAGGTAAAAATTCATGGACTGCAGCAACAAGCAATAATTATTTTGATGAAGCTGAAGCACTTTTGAAGGACTCAATATTGGTTATGGCTACGTATTCTAAAATATTAACAGGTGCAAATCTCGCAGCATATCACTTCAAAACGGGTGAAATGTTATGGCGGGCCGATGTAGCCCAAATGAATGTTGAACATTCACAATATTACAATAAGGTAATCCTGAGCCTGTATAAAAATAAAATTATTTTGGAAGGCATAGAAGCTGCCGGAAGATATATGCAGATTTTTGATATTAAAAATGGGGAAAGTTTATTCCTGTCAGGAATCAATAATTTAAATAAGTAAAGGAATTAATATAAAATCTGCTGTAAAAATGAAAGCCATCAACACCTATAATAGAAGCAACATTAAAAAAGAGAAGGAAAATATTTTTGAAGTAAAAGAACAGCAGGAACTGATGTCTTTTCTTATAACACAAATGCCTGCGAAAAACAGGCACAACATAAAAACGCTGTTAGGTAACAAACAGATTGTTGTTGATGGAAAAGTAGTTACCCAATTCAATTATTTGTTAAAAACAGGGCAAAAAGTTGAACTGGCATCTGATAGAATTGCAAAAGAAAAGCAATACAAGGGTATAAGTATCATCTACGAAGATCATTATGTGATAGTGATAGACAAACATGCAGGCATTCTGTCAATGGCAACAGACAACCAAAAAGACCATACGGCATACAGCATGTTGAGCTGCCATGTGAAGGAACAGCATCCTGACAATAAAATTTTTATTGTGCATCGTTTGGACAGGGGAACATCAGGTCTGATGTTATTTGCTAAAAGCGAGGAAATAAAACATGTTTTGCAGGAGTCGTGGAACGACACCATCTTAGAAAGAACTTATATTGCCGTTGTTGAAGGGAAACCCATTGAAAACGAAGGGACTATTACTTCTTATCTTAAAGAAAACAGCGCCCTTAAGGTTTATTCCAGTCAAAATCCAAACAATGGGCTAAAAGCGATTACCAACTTTACTGTGCTAAAAACAGCTAATAACGTAACTCTCCTGAAATTAAATCTTGAAACGGGGAGGAAAAACCAGATACGTGTACATATGCAGGATATAGGGCATAGTGTTATAGGCGATAAAAAATATGGAGCTAAAACAAATCCTATAGGGCGTCTGGGGCTTCATGCGCTTGTCCTTTCATTCACCCATCCAATAACAAAGGAAGCTTTAAGATTTGAGACGAATATACCGAGAAAGTTTTTAAGATTGTTCCCTTATTAAATTCATGCTTATTCCTCTCCAATATCCGCATTTACAGCGTCATCATCCAGCTCTTTGAGAATTTTATTGACATCTTCTTCTGTAGACGAAAGTTTCGTTTTACATATTTTAATGAGCTGGGCAGCTCTTTTTACTTTTTCTGAAAGAGTGTCAACAGAAATTTCTCCTTTTTCAATTTCTTCTACTATGTCTTGTAATTCATTGAATGCTTCTTCATAGTTTATTTTATTGTTCATGATTTATCGGTATTTTTTGTTGAAGTTACTTTACTGGTGATTGTACCATCATAAAGAATAGTTTTTAAAGTGTCGTTTTTCTGAGCATCAGCAGGGCTTTTTAAAACTTTGTCGTTGAGCATAGTGATGCTGTAGCCTCTCTTAAGCACATTTACAGGATTTAAAACAGCAATATATTTTTCAATATTATTTAGTGCCAATGTTATTTTGTTCTGAAAATGCATATGAGATTTTACTAGCTTCTCTTTAGAAAAAATAATGAGATGTGCATTATTGCTTAGCAATACTTTAGTGCCAGTGCTTATCATTTTTATGGTTTGCTTTATGATGCTTTTGTGAGAGATAAGTACATTTTGAGTCACAGACCGGAAATATTGACTTATGTGTTGCAGTTTATTTTTCTGTTCTATAATTAATAATTTTGATTTGTTGCTTACTGTTTCAATAGCGTTATTTACAGGCACAGAGAAGTTGTGAAATTTCTGGATAAGATACTCAGCTAATTTTGTGGGTGTTATAGCATTTTGAAAAGCAATCATCTCGGTTACGGTTTCATTGGTGGCATGACCAATACCCGTAATTACAGGGAGCGGGAAATTGGCAATTTCTCTTGAAAGGTCATAGTTGTTGTAGCATGACAACCCTACGTCTCCACCACCACCACGTATTACGGCCACCACGTCGAAATGATGCAATACCTTACGGATGCGTTTCAGCTGAGCACTGATTGATTC
>Ga0209083_1004511_pt1 | contig 10580 bp, 9 predicted proteins | sample AM7aDNAmetaG_FD_184132 | JGI IMG/M metagenome (GOLD analysis project Ga0209083, IMG submission 184132) | Freshwater microbial communities from Finland to study Microbial Dark Matter (Phase II) - AM7a DNA metaG (SPAdes) (version 3) | ecosystem: Environmental > Aquatic > Freshwater > Lake ...
ATGGCTTTAAACTAGTTCCCAACAGCGAAACTGTATCATTGTCATTCCAAAGAATATCAACTTTTGAATTATCAAATGATTTTATCCTGTTTGTAGCAATAAATGAAGCAAGATCACTTTTATTAAATATGATTGCGTTTATTGTACAATCTTCAGAAATGTTATAGACGCTTGTTGCAGAATCATCAGGTAAATCTGTGCACTGAATATAATAATTGTCTTTAAATAAAATATTGTCTGTCGGGGTTTTTGAATAAGCTTCTTTAATAAGATCTGCTGTTAAATTATTTTTTAAATCTGTCCTTCCTGCTGCGAGTTTATCCTCTGAAACTTTTTTTACATTACCTGTAAATCCACCGAGGACATCTGCACTAAGTCTTGCGTAGAAAGTTGTATATTTTGTCGTGCCTTTAAACCCGGGAATCGTAAAATCACCTTTCAAATCTGAAAGTTTCATATTGTATTTATCACCAGGCATGTCCGCAATAATATCTACCTCAATTGATCCTGGGGTTTTAACACCGGCAATAGTTTTTATTCCAGGAACGTCAACTGAGTCTCGAATTCTATATATTAAACCATCTTTAGTCTCCAATCTTGTATTAATTGTAAGTCTTTGTTTTTGTGTACCAGAATTGTTAAATATCACGGCTTTACCAATAGCTTTCTTCTCGACATACTCTTCACCATCAGTTTCTAAAGCTTTAGTAAGTTTCTGCTCAATGGTCATAACTTGAAAATGCAAAGTGCTTGTACCAACAGTTTTATCTGAGGTTATATTATATGTATCATTTAGAGTTATATCTTGGTTTTTTGGTGTAATTGTAACGGTCGCGGTTGAAAAAGTGGAAGATAAAATAAATAACAATACTGCAACGGCTGCAATTAATATAATCCACAAAAAAATTATGGAGTCTTTTGTAACTTTCTTTTTTTCTTCATAAACGGGAGCATCATTATCGTATAGTTTTTCTTCTTCACTAAGTCTATTATTGATTATTTTTTCATCTGTCGTTTTTCGAATTGGAACTTTTTTTTCAATACTAAAAGGATCCTTTTTTATATCGCTCCTTTTGACCATTCTTATACTTTTTTTTACGACAAATATGTCTTGGATGATTTTTCTTGGCATTTTGTAAAAATTATTTATTTAGAAGTTTGTTAACAAATATAGTGTTCATCTTAACATAAGGTTCGTTGGCAAAAGTCTTGCTATTTTCAATAAAACTGTTAATAATATTTTCAGTAATCACAAGTACGTCTATTTGTGTGCCGAGTATTTCTAATCTACCATTTTTTGCATCTTCTGAAAGATCCTTAACGAGAACATCTGTTATCTTACTATTTGGAATAACAAAAAGATTATTCGGGATATTCATTTCAGTACAAACTTTTGACAATGTATCCATAAATTTATTCTTCCAAAAATTTAGACCAAGGCGCAATGATTCTGCACCATTGTTATCAGCTGGCAAATCAAAATTTTTATCTTCAGCGATACTAATATTTGACAAAAATACATCTTTTGGGAGTTTTGTTCTATTTAATGATACTTGAATAATATTTTCTTCGCCATATGGAATTGATGCAATCGCAAAAATTATATCATCACGAACAACATAAATATCAGTAATTAATTTACCAATATCAGCATAAATAAAATCGTTTTTATCTGAATACAAATCTCGCAGATATGAGTAAGATGATAAAATGCATGAATGGTGTTGTTTTTTTGCATTCTTACCGATTTTTTCATTAAGATTCAAACAAATTTTATCCTTTATTTCGCTCGGTATAAAAGTAACAAAAAGCTCAACGGCGAGATTAAGCGTCTTTTTTCCATAAATATCTTCAACTTTATAACCATTGAGTTTTGATTGGATTATTTTTTCTTCCAAAATTTTAAGATTTTTCTCGGAAGTAGTATCTTCAATATTTTTTTCTATTTCAGATTCTTCACCGACTAAAATTTGGCCTAAAACTTTATTCGTTATTTCAAAAGGTCTGTCTTTAATAATTTTTATTGTTTTTGCTTGAGAAATACTCCATGGAGAACCTATGAAAAAGTAATATTTCTCTATTTTTTCTTTATTCCCAATTTTTACTAGAGATTGTCTAACCGAAAGAATTGCCTGGTCAAGTGTCTTAATCATTAACTCAAGATATTTTTTGTTATCCTTTGAATCAATAGTCTTAAATAAAAAATTTTGACATAAAACGATTTCTGGTTTTTTGTCTTTTATAAATCTTACAGCAGCAAGAGAGATAGATGCATCTCTAATATCAAAAACGAATGATAAAGAAGGTTGTTTTTTAAATAAGAAAAAACTCATATGTAGTCATATTATAATACCTAATTCTCGGTAATGCAATAAAAAACCACGGAAGTCGTGGGACTTCCGTGGGGTTTTTGCGAGGTCAGATTTTTATACCTGCATCCGCTAACATTTTTTCTATCTTCTCTTGTTTATAAGCATCCCTTAGTTCATTTGGGGTTGGTGGTGTTAGCTCCTTCGGAAACATATAGCCGCAATATAAGTTCAAACACCTCCAACCTGAATAACCTGGTATCGGCTCCATTGTGCGACGATTGCATGATGGACATTCAATCATAGTGCAACCACTAGATTTGCATTTGATAGAATTTATCTCACTCCTGAGATAATCCTTAGTGACTCTTTTTATTTCCTTTTCGTCTACTTCTTTGTGTTTATCAGGCATAATGCCCTCCTTTTTAGTTTTTTACTTCTACAAAAAGATTACTACTTAGAACTTTTAATGTCAACAAAAATGATAGGCGAGATTTATTCCAAAACAGCTTTTATTCTCCTGACACCAGCACTTGATGCTTCTTCTTTTACAATTTTAAAGTGACCAAGTTCTTCTGTATTTTTGACATGAGGACCTCCACAAAATTCTGTACTAAAATCTCCGATTTTATAGACTTTTACAACATCGCCATATTTAGACAAATCAAAAGAAAGTGCGGTAACAATTTTCTTTGCTTCTTCTTTTGGAAGCTCTAGCATTTCAATTGGTATTCTTTCAGAGATTTTTTGATTAACTAAATCTTCAACTTTTTTAAGATTTTCCGCGGAAACTTTTTCAGGCCAATTAAAATCAAAGCGCATTCTTTCAGCTGTAATATTACTTCCCTTTTGAACTATTTCTCCACCAAGAACTTTTCTAAGTGATGCAAGAAGTAGGTGTGTAGCTGTATGATATTTTGTTTCCATTTCACCCGTTCCAGCAAGTCCACCTTTGAATTTTTGTTCTGAACCAGCCTTTGAAATTTCTTGGTGTTTTTTCATTTCATTATTAAACAATTTTAAAAACCCATTTTTAACATCAACTGGTAAAGAATCCCTCCCAAAAGATACTCTTTTTTTGTCTATTTCTTCTAGGGATAATTCAATGGGAAAACCATAAGATTGATATAGGTTGAATAAGTCCTGAACTCTAATTCCATTCTCTAACCAATCTTGGTTACCCTTAAAGAACGAATCAATAATACGAAGACCTTTTTCAAGTGTTTGTCTGAATCTTTCATTTTCATTTTTAATTATGTCTAAAATCTCATTCTCTTTATTTTTTAAATCTGGATATGCATAAGCATAATTTTTTATGACAATTTTTGCCAAATCAAAAAGCGAATCTTTTGAAAGTTCTAATTTATCAATAAATCTTATTGCTCTTCTTAAGATTCTTCGCAAAATATAACCAGCTTCAGTATTAGAAGGAAGCATTCCATCAGAAATAATAAATATGGCTGAACGAACGTGGTCCGCGACTATTCTTGCTGACCTTTCGTCATATTTTTTTGAATTTGTTTTAATATAAGAAATTAATGGTTCAAATAAATCTGTCTCAAAAACGTTGTCTTTTCCTTGCATAACAACAGAAGTTCTTTCAAGTCCCATTCCTGTATCTACATTTGGTTTTGCAAGTTTTTCGTATTTTCCATCTAGAGTTTTATTAGACTCCATAAAAACATTGTTCCAAATTTCAATAATTTTTCCTGACTTTACCAAATCCTGAAAATTTCCTTCTAACTTTCCTGTTCCAAGAACATCATAAAACATTTCGGTGTCTCTACCGCATGGACCGGTTTGTCCAACAATCCAAAAATTATCTGCCATTCCGAGTGGAATTATTTTTACGTTATTTTTTATAATTTCATCCTCATCTGCAACATCAGCAGTAATATTAAATTTTTTAAAATTTTCTTTCCAATATTTTATAGAATCTTCATCTCGTAGAATTCCATCCTCGCCTTTAAAGACTGTAACAAAAAGTCTTTTTGGATCTAGACCAAGGCCATCTTCTTTACTAGTCAAAAATTCTAAACTCCATTCAATAGATTCTTTTTTAAAATAATCTCCAAGTGACCAATTTCCAAGCATTTCAAAAAATGTACAATGGCGATTATCACCAACCTCATCAATATCTGTAGTTCTGACACATTTTTGAACATCAACAATTCTAGTACCAGCTGGGTGTTTTAAACCTAACAAATATGGTACAAGGGGTTGCATCCCTGCAGTATTAAAAAGAGAGGATGGATCATTTTCTGGAATTAAAGAAGCAGAAGGAATTATTTTATGTCCCCTTTTCTCAAAAAATTTTAGATATCGTTCTCGGATTTCTTTTGATTGCATTGTTATTAAAATATAGCACAAAATAAGAATTCGGAAAATCCTTATAATTTATTTAATATTTTTTAAAATCTCAAAATCTTTTTTAAGTTCATCTTTTCGATTTGGATTATAAACCGCAACACAGGGATGATACAGACAAACTATTTTTATTGGCCCATAAGATGCATCAGTATCAAAAGATTTTCCGTGCATTTTACTTATTGCTTCAACTTTATTTCCCAAACCAAATTTTTGCATAATATATCCCATAGAATATCTGCCAAGTGCACAGATAACTTTAGGTTGTAATATTTCAACTTGTCTGTCTAAAAATGGCCCATAAATTTTAATTTCTTTAGGAAGTGGGTCACGATTTTGTTGAGGTCTATCTTTTACAATATTTGTTATATAAACATCAGCTCTTTTTATATTTACATGTTCAAGTAGTTCATCTAAAACTTTTCCAGCGGTTCCACAAAAAGGTCTACCCGTTTTTGCTTCGTTTCTTCCAGGAGCTTCACCAACAAACATAATCTTAGCGTCATGACTTCCCTCCCCAATTACAGGAAAATATTTATTTTCTGTGCGATAAGAATAAAGCGGAGATTCTTTTAAATTTAGAACCTCCTCTTTTATTTTTTTTAATAAATCTGTTTTCGTTGCCATAAAAATTACTTTCCAGAAAAACTTCTTCTGCAGTGTTCACACAAAGCTTCAACTTCACTTTTTATTAATTTTATTTTTCTATCATCAAATTTGACTTCCCTAAGTAAATTGTCATCAAGCAAACTTTTTGAAAGAATTACACCCCTTAAAAGAAATAGACTTTTTTCTGCCATTGATAAAGAAGTAAGTGCGGTTATTGGTATAAGCTCATATTTCTCTATCATGTTATGTAGATTAAAATTATATGGATAGTTCCAACCAATAAATTTGAGTAACGGTTGGCACTGACCATATTGAATTGCTGTTGTACTAAATTTTGTATTTGTAATTATCCAACCCTCAGTCAACTTTCTGCTCTCCCCTCCAAAAATATAATCATTACCAAAAATATCGTCGTAGCGGGCTTTCACATAAAGTACGATTTTTAAATCAGATTTTAAATTAAAATCTGCATGAAATTTTGCCTCTGTCATTATTAAATCTTTGTCTTTCCACGCAACGACATCAATTTCATGTGGTACGCACTTACCCTGAACGACCTGGTCAGTAATTGTTGAATAACCCATTGCCTTAAATATTTCCGCCACAAATTTTTCAAATGGAAAACCTGTAGGACCAAGCATGGCTACTGCCTTTTTTAAAGAATATCTGACAGCAATTGACTTGTGTTTTTTTCGTAATATAGAAAAAGCCATTCTGTAAATCTCTTGTGTAGTAATAAGTGATCTGTTTTTGGCTTCTGCACTAACTTCAGAGACAACTTCTGCAATCAACTCGTCTGATGCATCAATTTTTTTAAGAGAACCTTCCAATTTTTTATAATCAAAAAGTTCTTTTTCTCCGTTGGCTTTTGTTACGTAGAATTCGTTCATATACATATAATATCAGACAGGGTAAAAAGTTGAAAGTCTAATTAATTATTCCCCCGCCAAGGCAAACTTCTTTATCATAAATCACAGCAGACTGGCCAGAAGTTATTGCTTTTTGTGATTTTGTAAAATGAAGCTCAAATTTACCAGCAGATTTCTCAATAATTTTGCATTCCTCTAGTGGTTGCCTGTATCTTATTCGGGCTGAATATTTCTTTGATAAATCTGGAGCTTGTCCAGAAATCCAGTTAATATTATTTAACACAATTATCTTAGAATCATTTTCAATAATTTTCTTAGAATCTTGAGATACCGTAATTGTGTTATTTTTTATATTTTTGTTTATTATGTAATACGGCAAATCATTTGGAGTTTTTTCAGTAATTTTGAAACCATGTCTTTGTCCAACGGTAAGATAAAAAGCCCCATCGTGTTCCCCTATTATTTTTCTATTTTCATCTAAAACTTTTCCTTTTCTTTCTTTAATATAATTTTTAAGAAAATCTTTAATATCTATTTTTCCGATAAAACAAAGTCCCTGACTATCTTTTTTAATAGCTGTGCTCAAACCAAATTTTTCTGCCAACTTTCTAACCTCTGGCTTTTCTATATCTCCTACTGGGAAAAGTGTTTTTGAAAGTTGTTTTTGTGTAAGTGTCCAAAGAAAATATGACTGGTCTTTGTTTTTATCAGTTCCTGCAAGTATTTGGGTTTTGTTTTTTACTTTTCTTATCCTTGCATAATGTCCTGTCGCAACAAAATCTGCTCCTTGTTTCATCGCCCAATCAAAAAATCCACCGAATTTTACATATTTATTACACATTACATCAGGATTTGGTGTTTTTCCAACTTTATATTCGCGGATCATATAATCCACAACTTCTTTTTTGTATTCTTTTTCAAGATTCAAAGTGAAAAATGGAATATCAAGTCTTGCACAAACACGCATCGCATCAAGTCGGTCTTGTTTCCATGTACACTCAAAAAATTTCGGTTGCCAAACTTTTATAAAAACTCCTGTGACATCGTATCCTTGTTTTTTAAGCAATGCAGCAGAGACAGAGCTGTCAACTCCACCGGACATTCCAACAAAAACTTTTAATTTATATTTTGAATTCAATAACATCTCCGTCTTTTACAATGTATTCTTTTCCTTCTGTGCGAACTAGCCCTTTTTCACGAGCAACTCCATATGAACCAGAAGCAAGAAGTTTGTCCCATTCTATAACTTCAGCACGAACAAATTTGTCTTTAAAATCACCGTGAATTGCAGTGCCTGCCATTGGAGCATTCCATCCTTTCTTAATTGTCCAAGCACGGGTTTCGTCTTCTCCGGTTGTAAAATAAGTAATAAGTCCAAGCAAATCATATCCAGCTTTTATTAAATCATTTATTCCATCATCCTTCACACCAAGTCCTTCTCTCATTTCTTTTTTATCCTTTCCTTCCAAATCTTTCAGCTCTTGTTCAATTCCAGCATCAACAATTACATATTTTGCTTTTATTTCAGTAAAGAATTTTATAAGTTTTTGATATCGCTCGTCATTTAATTCATCGAGATTTTTTCCTCCAGCTTTTTTGTTTAATATATAAAGAATCGGCTTCATTGTTATAAGACAAAGTTTGCTCACTTCAACAATTTCTTTGTCATCAAAAATTACAGTACCTGCAAGCTTCCCCGCTTCAAGTACAACTTTTAATTTTTCTATCGCACCATTTTCGATTATTGCAGACTTACTTCCCTTTTTTATTTCACTTCCAAGCGCGCTGGCTCTTTTAGTAACAGTTTGTAAGTCTGCAAGTATAAGTTCAAGATTTATTGTTTCAATATCAGAAAGAGGTTCTATTTTATTTGCAACATGAATAACATTGTCGTCTTCGAAAATTCTGACAACTTCAGCAATTGCATCCGTCTCACGAATATTTGTAAGAAATTTATTTCCAAGTCCCTCACCAGCAGAAGCACCTTTTACTAGCCCCGCAATATCAACAAATTCAACTGCCGCAGGAATAGTTTTAGCAGATTTTGAAAATGTAGACAGTTTGGCAATTCTTTCATCCGGCACTGCAACAACGCCCACTGATGGGTCAATTGTACAAAAAGGATAATTCTCACAAGGAACGGCTTTGCGAGTGAGGGCATTAAATAATGTCGATTTACCGACGTTTGGTAATCCAACGATTCCGATTGATAGTGACATATAAAGCCACTTTAACAAAAAAATGATGATTAAGCAAAAGGCGGGGCGACCGAAGGTCGCCCCGCCTTTATGTATAATAAGTTTAAATAAATCCACTAACCTGAAGATCCCATAATTTTTTATAAAGACCGCTATCTTTATTTGCCAATTCATCATGTGTTCCATCTTCAACAATCAATCCTTTTTCCATAGAAATTATTCTGTCCATTTTTCTTACAGTTGAAAGTCTATGGGCAATAACTATTGTTGTGCAATTACTCATTAGATTTTTCAAAGCGTCTTGAATAAGAGATTCTGAGTATGAATCTAAACTTGATGTTGCTTCATCAAAAATAAGTATCGGAGCTTTTTTCAATATTGCTCTTGCGATAGCTATTCTTTGACGTTCTCCGCCGGAGAGTTTAATTCCCCTTTCCCCAACAAAAGTTCCATATTTTAAAGGTAGATTATCAATAAATTCATCACAGTGAGCTAAATGTGCAGCTTCTCTAACTTCTTTATCTGATGCAGATCTATTTCCGTAGCGAATATTTTCAAGAAGTGTTCGGTGAAAAAGAACTGGGTCTTGTGGAACAAAGCTAATATTTTTCCTTAAGCTATCTTGCATTACAGTACTTATATCTTGACCATCAATACAAATAGAACCACCATTTAAATTATAAAGTCGCATAATAAGTCGCACTAGTGTAGTCTTTCCTGCTCCAGAATGCCCCACTATCGCAACTTTTTCTTTTGGTTTAATGGTAAGATTTAAATTATTTAATATTTTATTATCTTTATTAAATTCAAATGAAACATCTTTAAAAACAATTTCACCATTTTTTACAATCAATTCTTTTGCATTTGGTAAGTCATCTACTTCATATTTTGTAATTAAAATATCAACCATTTGTTTAGAATCAGCAAAACCTTGATAGATACCACGAATAATTCTATTGAGTCCCCAAAGTTGTTGAGAAAGACCAATAATATAAGTTTGAGCCAATACAAAAGTACCTATAGTAACCAAACCCAATTTCCAATATTTTATAGCATAGTAAAATACAAAAAACTCAACTAAAATTATAAGTAAAGTTTGTACGGCATCAACAATATCTCCAAGTTGCCAAGAAAATAAAGTTTTTTTGAATTGAATATTAGAAACATCTTTAAAACCTTTTGATTCATAATCATGTCCAGTAAAAAAAGATACTGCATTATTATTTGTTATTGAATCAGATAAATATCCTGTTGTATTAGAATCTGCTTCTGCTACAGCATTATCATATTTTAATTTCCAACTAGAAAATATGATACTGAATACTGTTATAAAAATAACCCATATACTAAGAATAATAGAAACTGTAGGTGCTATAAACCATGTAATCCAAATAGAACCTACAACAAGAATAATTAGTGGCATCAAATTAAAAGCGACACTATCTGCAAGAGATTCAAAAGCACGGCTAAAACGCCCTACTTGTTGGACAAGACTTCCACTAAAATGATTGGCAAAAAAAGTGTATGAATGTTCAATCATATAATCAAAAGCATTCTGTTTTAATTTAGCCATAGTTTTTAACTCCATAATATAATATAAATATGATGCTATACGCCAAAATATCCAATTTAAAGCATGGAAAATTAAAATTATAACAACTATATGTATAAGTTGTGGAGCAGTAATATTAGAATCGGTTGATTTTCCAATAACATCAAAAAACTTTTTATAATATAGTGGAACAAATAGATTAATTAGCTGAGCAATAAGAAGAAATATATAAGAAAAGAAGAATATGCCTTTGACATGTTTTATGCCATTCCAAAATTGACTCAATATTTGACTAACCGATGCACCTTTAACAGTTTTACTGTTGTTATTCATAGTTGTAATAGTATATAACAAAAAATAGAGAAAATAAACTGAATTTAAAATGGCGGGGCACGAAGTGCCCCGCCATTTTATTACATCATTAATCTTCTCAACTCATCTTGATGCTTTCGCATTACCTCCATCGAAGCTGCGGTCTTGCTTTTTCCTTCTTTTACTTTCTGTTCAATTTCTTTTGCAATATTCTCAAAAAATTGTGGGTCTTTCTCAACAGCTCTCATCATCATATCTTGCTGTTCTTTTGGAACACCCTTCATTTGAGATTTTATTGCTTGCTTCATTAAAAATGTTTTTAGTCCCATATTATTTAATTTTTGTTATTTATAACTATATATTT
>Ga0209083_1004516_pt1 | contig 10556 bp, 7 predicted proteins | sample AM7aDNAmetaG_FD_184132 | JGI IMG/M metagenome (GOLD analysis project Ga0209083, IMG submission 184132) | Freshwater microbial communities from Finland to study Microbial Dark Matter (Phase II) - AM7a DNA metaG (SPAdes) (version 3) | ecosystem: Environmental > Aquatic > Freshwater > Lake ...
ATCCTCGACTGGCAAGTGGCTGCGGCAGATGGGGCGTATCCGGGGACGCCCACCCCGACGCCCTCTCCGACGCCCACCCCGACGCCCTCTCGGATGCCCGGCAACCCGTTCCCGATTTTCACTGGCGTCGGCTGGCAGCACCAGCCGGCGATTTCAGGCAACACGGTTGTCTGGTCTGACGACCACCGCGACGACAACATCTACGGCTACGACCTGGCCAAGAAGCGCGAGTTTCCGATCTGCACGGCCGCCGGCAGCCAGACTGAACCGGCCATCTCGGGCAACACGGTCGTGTGGACGGACGCCCGCTCCGGCGATCCTGATATAGGCCACATCTACGGCTACGACTTGGCCAAGAAGCGTGAGTTTCCGATCTGCACGGCCGCCGGCAGCCAGACTGAACCGGCCATCTCGGGCAACACGGTCGTGTGGACGGACTACCGCAATGGCAACTTCGATATCTACGGCTACGATCTCGCCAAGAAGCGCGAGTTCCCCATATGCACCGCCGCAGGCGATCAACTCGCTCCGGCGATCTCAGGCAACACCGTCGTCTGGCAGGACGGCCGCAACAACACCTACTTCGGCGGCAGCGGCTACGACATCTATGGCTATGACATGGCAGAAGACCGCGAGTCTCCTATCTGCACTGCCACAGGCAATCAGGGGTCGCCATCGATCTCAGGCAACACGGTCGTCTGGTCGGACAATCGCCGGTGGGGCGACATCGACATCTACGGCTTCGATCTTGCCGAGAAGCGTGAGCTCCCCATCTGCACAGCTCCGAGCCGCCAGAGCTCGCCGGTGATCTCAGGCAACACGGTCGTGTGGGTGGACAATCGGCGCACGGGTGATTGGGGAGGCGATCTCTACGGCTACGACTTGGCCCAAGGGCGCGAGCTCCCCATTTGCACCGTAGCTTCGAGCCCCTCCGAGTACACCTACTCACCTGCAATCTGGGCTGACACCGTCGTCTGGGAGGACGACCGCGACGACATGGGTGATATCTACGGGGTCACGGTGGGACCATGACGCGCTCGATGTCCAACTCACCCGCGCCGTCGGTCGTCCGGTAGGTGATCGGCGATCACTGCCGACGGAAGGGATAACGGCGCGGACGGCAGACATGCGGTCGCTTCCGTCGGGATGCGCGAAGGAGCTCGCCCCTACTTCGCCAGTGTTGGCCATGCCGCCGCCTCACCACCGGGCTCCATGAGGGGGGATCGATGAGAAAACGCAGCGGGCCGCGACTCGCTGTCGTCACACTGCTTGTGCTGGTGGCTGTGTTGTGCACGGCCAGTGCGGCCTTCGCGTGGGGCGAGGTGCTGTTTCCCGCTTCCAGTTGGAGCGGCGTTGACGTCTACAACAACGGCCCCTACTGGGGCGACTACTCCGACGGTGATTCAGGCTATGGATACCGCTGGCAGCGTGTCGCGCTTGCTCAACGTCTCACCGCTCAGAAGGGCTGGGTGGGCGCGACCCACTGGCCCGCCCTCTTCGCCTACCAGATGTACGACGTCGCTCCGAGCTACGGGCTCCAGGTCCAGGCCAACGGGAGCTGTTCACCAACTTGGGGCGATCTTGTCATCTATGGTTCGAGCTTGGGCGGATGGGGCCACGTCGCTGCTGTGATTGGGGCTGACGCAACTCACGTGTTCACGGTGGAGCAGAACTGGTCGACGAATGGCCGCGCGTCCCTGAACAGGTCGGGCGGCTTCATCGACGACCCGAGGGCTCCCGGGACGATTCGAGGCATCATCAAGGGGCGCGGGACGCCGCCGACCCCGGCGCGCGCGCGGCTCGTTGCCTTCGTTCGGAAAGGCGCCGTTTGGACAACGGAGGCCGATGGCTCCGCCCAACACAGGCTGTGGCAAGGCAAGAGGGCGACGGCCTCTTCGCCCAGTTGGTCGCCGGACGGCAAGCTCATCGCAGCATGTGTCACACCCTCTGGCCAGCGTGCAATCGGCGAGATCCGCATCATCTCGCTGAACGGTGTGACCAAGAAGGTCGTCGCCTCCACACGTTTGGGGGTGGGGCGTGCACGGGTGACGAGCGTCGCGTGGTCGCCCGACGGGACTCGGCTTGCCTTCACAACCGTCGCGATTCCATCGGACTCGTCCAGCGGAACGGTCAGGATCGCTGTCTACACCTTGGCGACCGGCAAAGCGAAGGTGCTGTGGAAGCTTACCGGCTGGTTGGGTGCATCCGCGGTGCTCAGAGTCCACTGGAGCAGCGACTCCAAGACCCTGCTCTTCGTCCAAGGCGCCGGCGCAGATGGTGACGCGCGCTGGGTCAGCGAACTTGACGCAGCCAGCGCCTCGCAGCCTGTGACCTGGGGCGAACTCGTACCGCCGCCGGCCGACTACTACTCTGCGCCGCGTCCCCAGGACGCGGCCTGGTCACCTGACGGCGCGCGGATCGCGCTGGCCACGTACACGCGTGAGCCGGGTCCGGGCCGCACCACGGCGGTCATCGTCGCCAACGCCGACGGTACCGGTTGGAGGGCCTGCGTAACTGAGTCGAGCGATCTCGGCATCATTTCCCACGCGGCTTGGTCAGGCGACGGCAACTGGATCGCCTACGAATGGACGAAACGCGTTCCAGAGATCTGGACGGTGGCCGGCGGCAGTTCGCAGAAGCAACGGCTCGCCACGAACGCGGGCGATCCGGCTTGGCAGCCCTGACAAGCATCCGGCCATTCCAGGGCGCGGGGCGAGCGGCGCTCGCTTGTGCGTCAGAGCCAGAATGCACCGGGATCGAGCGACCGAGCAGAAAGGGAAACCGGGCGATGCTCTTCTGGGAGAAGGAGGACACATGAGATCGTCAGCTCTTGACAGCGGAGGCGCCATCGCGCGCTCAGGGCTGTCGCGACCGCTCATCGCCGCCGCTGCGGCGGCTCTGCTGTGCGTGTTCGTGACGATGGCCTGGGCGGGCCCGGCGGCGGCCTCCTCGCAAGTCTCTTTTGTCGATGCCCGGTACGGCTGGTACGCGGGCGGGCTGGATGCCCACGCGCGCCTATGGAAGACAAGCGACGGCGGCAAGACCGTCAAGCTGCTGCCCGCGAGCTTCCTCGGCGCGGGCGGCGGGGGCTCGTGGGTCCACTTCATCGACCGCAAGGTCGGCATCTGGTGGGGCTCATTTGGCGAGGTCGGGGTCGCCGGCTCGTCTATGCAGCGCACCACAGACGGCGGCGCGCACTGGACCAAGGTGACCTGGCCGAGCCTGGCTGTCGCGACTGGCCTCGCCTTCGCTGACGCGGCGCACGGCTGGGCGTCCAGTGCGAACAATCCGTCAAGCCCCGATGAAGGCGGAGAGATCGCCACGACGAGTGACGGTGGTGCGACCTGGAGCACAGTGCGGGTCCTTGAAGGCGGCTACTTCAATGAGCTGGCCAGTCCTACGCAGGAGCGCTGCTACGCGTTGGGCGTATTCGGGCTTGGGGAAACAGGTGACCTTCAGGTGACCAGCGACGGTGGCGGCAGCTGGACGAAGCGCGCTCTGCCCGCGGGGGGCTACTGGAGCATGGCGTTCCCCGCGCAGCTCACCGGCTGGCTGGCAGGCGCCAACGGCGCCATCTTCAAGACGATCAACGGTGGGGAGACGTGGGCGAGGCAGTCTTCCGGCACGCGAGAGGGGCTTGGACCTCTCGAGTTCGTCGACAGTCGATACGGATGGGTCGTCGGTGGACCGGGGACCATCCTGGCGACCCGTGACGGCGGCGCGCACTGGCGCCGGCAATCGTCCGGAACTACGGCAGTGCTCAGCTCAATTGACTTCACCGACCGTCTCCACGGCTGGGCGGGCGATACGCAGGTGCGCCTCCGCACGACGGATGGCGGCAAGACGTGGAAGAAGCTCTGAGTGGCGAGCCACCCACCTCTCGTCGCTCGGCGACAGATCCTCCCGAAAGGAGCTCGGTCATGAATCGACGTTCTCACTCGATCCCCGGCCCTCCGCTGCGCGACGCGCTCCTCTGCGGTCTCGTCGCGCTGCTGGCTAGCCTCCTCATCATTCCAGCCGCCGTGGCAAGCCCGAGGATTGCCTTCGCCAAGTACGAGCCGAGCGGGACGAGCAGTCACATCTTGACGATCGCGCCCGACGGTTCGGGCCTGAAGCGCCTGACGTCAGGCACGCCCTACGATCTCGCGCCGGCGTGGTCGCCGGGGCGCGGCACGATCGCCTTCATCCGCTTCGATTCGGGCGACCGCCACAAGGGCCGTGCCCTCCTCATGCTCATGCGCTCGGACGGCAGCAATGTGCGCCGCCTGGCCTACAAGGGCCCCTCGCTCACCTCGGGCACCGATGCGCTCGCCTACTCGCCGAACGGCCGCCTCCTGGCAGGCGGCTGCAGTGTGACCCCCGAGGGGGGGGTGTGGAAGTGGGCGGTCACGGTCCTCGACTTGAGGACGGGCAAGAGCCGCGTCGTGTATCGCTACCAGAGCGAGGGCGGCATCGAGTCGCTCAGCTGGTCGCCGAACGGACGCCAGCTCGCGTTCACTGTTGAGTACGGTGCCGGCTCCGGCCTGCTCAAGGTCGACGTCGCAAGCGGGCGGCTGCTCAAGACTCCTGAAGGCAGCTACAACACCGGCTCGGTCTCTTGGCGCCCCGACGGCAGGTACCTGCTGTGCTCGATGTTCCGCGCCCCTGGTTCGACCCTCTTGACCTATCTCACGAAGCCCGATGGGACCAGGCTCAAGAGGCTCGGCAGCGGACAGGGGGATCCGGCGTACTCCCCCGACGGCACGCACTACGCCTTCGTGCAAAGAGGCAAGTGGGGCTATCCCTGCACTCTCAAGTACGCCGACGCCGACGGCTCGCACGTGAAGACCATCTTCAAGTGGTCCGGGAAGGAGTACATAGGCCCGCCCGCGTGGCGGTGAGTAGAGCGGCGACTGGCGCACCTTGAGAGGCCAGCCGATGCGGACCGGTGAGGGTACGCGGGGTAGCAGGTAATGCCCTGCACGCCACTCACGGCTGGGCTCATGCCCAGCGCTGCTGCTCGTGCTCGACGCTTGGACGTTCAGTTCGTCGCAGACAACTGGCGCGCAGGGCCTGAAGGTGAAGATGTAGCGCTCCACGGATCGATTGCCTCTTGCGCACGACACGCAGGGCTGTCGGAAGGTCGCGGTAGGAGTCAGTCGCCCGGGGGAAGCGCCAAGGGGGAAAGCCCCGCGGGCAGGCTTCGGCCAGCGCGATGCAGGCGTGACTCAAACGCGGCGTCACACGCCAATCTGATAGACACGGGTGGGGCCTGCACAGGAGCCCGCTGGCAGATCAGGTCCGTCTCTTTGGTAGGCTTGCCGGCGTCTTCGAGAGGAGCGCCCGTGCACATCGAGCCCTTCGCTGTCGAGCAGTGGATGAACGCCCACGAGACGACGGCCACCTGGAACACCGCAGAGACCTGCGTCGATTCGCTGCGCCTTGAGGAACTGCTGGACCTGACGGGCGACGGCGACGCAGTGCTCCGTCGCCTGCTCGCGACCAAGCTGACCTATGGGCACATCAGCGGCTCGCCGGAGCTGCGCGCCGCGATCGCGGCGCTTTACGGCGAGCGCATCGGCCCCGACAACGTGATTACGACCAACGGCGCGATCGGCGCCAACTTCCTCGCGCTGTTTGCGCTGGTCGAGCCGGGCGACTCCGTGGCGTGCGTGAGGCCCACCTACCAGCAGCTCTACAGTGTGCCTGCGGCTCTGGGCGCGCAGGTCCGCCTGCTGTCGCTGCGCGAGGAAGACGGCTATCTGCCCGACGTCGAGGAGCTGCGCCGCCTCGTGGACGACTCCACCCGGCTCATCATCCTCAACAACCCCAACAACCCGACTGGCGCTCTGATCGACGAGCCGCTGCTCCGCGAGATCGTCGCCGTGGCCCGCGAGCACGGCGCCTGGTTGCACTGCGACGAGGTCTACCGCGGGCTCGAGCACGCGCCGGGCACCACGGCGCCGTCCGTGGCCGACCTCTACGAGCGCGGCGTGAGCACCGGCAGCATGAGCAAGAGCTACTCGCTGGCCGGCCTGCGCACCGGCTGGTTGGCCGGCCCTCCGGACCTCATCGCGCGCTGCCTTGAGGTGCGCGACTACACCACCATCAGCTGCGGCGTGCTCGACGACGCGCTCGCCGTGCTCGCCCTCGAGCACCTCGACGTGGTGCTCGCGCGCAACCTCGAGCTGGTGCGCGGCAACCTCGCCGTGGTCGACGAGTGGCTGGCCGGGGAGCCGCGGCTTCATCACGTGCGGCCGCGGGCCGGCACCACCACGCTCATCCGCTACGAGTACCCAGTGCCGTCGGTCGAACTGTGCCAGGCGATGTTCGACGAGAGCGGCGCCTTCGTGATGCCCGGCGCCGCCTTCGACGAGGAGCACTCCTTCCGCCTCGGCTACGCCTGCGCTCGCGAGGTCCTCGAGGGCGGGCTGGCGGCGATCTCGGCGTACCTGCGCAGGCTCGAACGGCAGGGCCGCGGGCGCGGCCTCCGCCGGTAGCAGGGTCCCGGCCATCGAGCGTGCACTACAATGAAGCGGACATGGATTCCCTTGCCTCACCAGACGTGAGCGCGAATCAATCGGCCGACGCCCTGGCCGGCTCTGCCGGCGCGGACTCCGCGCCGCGCCGCACCTGGCTGGCCGCCGAGCGGACCTATCTGGCCTGGCTCCGCACGAGCCTCGGCGCGCTCGGCCTCGCCGTCGCCGTCGGCCGGCTGCTCCCGGCGCTCATCGATGTCTCGCACGTCGCCTTCGGGCTGCTGGGGATCGGCTACGGCGCCCTCGGCGTCTTCCTTCTCTGCGCCGGTGCCTACCGCACCCAGCGGGTGCGCGTCGCCCTCGCTGCGCAACGACCTCTGCCCGGCGACGCCTGGACGATCTGGGTCCTGACCGCAGTCTGCCTCGTGCTGGCACTGTTCACCATCATCCTGATCGCCGTCGAGGTCTGACACACGTGAGCCGCTTCGCCGCGTCACGAGAGCTGGTCGTCACCATGTGCCGCACGCTGCTCGAGCGCGGCTACCTCAAAGCCACCGAGGGCAACGTGTCCGTGCGCGTGCCCGGCGAGGCGGCGTTCGCGATCACGCCGTCGAGCTACGACTACGCGAAGATGGAACCGGGGGACATCTGCGTGCTCGACGCCGAGGGCCGGCGGCTGCTCGGCGGCATGAAGGCGTCGATCGAGTCGGGAATGCACGCGGCCGTGTACGCGCAGCGCCCGGACGTGCACGCCATCATCCACACGCACCAGCCCTACGCGAGCGCTCTTGCGCTCGTGAAGCGGCCCATCCCCGCGCTGTTCGACGAGCAGGTGCGGTACCTGGGCCGCGCCGTCGAGATCGTCCCGTACGCTCCGTCGGGCACGTCGTTCCTCAAGAAGGGCGTCGCGAAGAAGGTGGCGAGCGGGGCCAACGCGTTCATCCTCGCCAACCACGGCGTGCTCGTGCTGGGCGGCGACGCCGGGCAGGCCGTGCACAACATGGCGCTGCTCGAGAAGTGCGCCCTCGACTATCTGCTCGCGCTGATGACGGACGGCCGCGCCGACAAGGTGCCGCTGCCGATCCGCGAGATCGCCTTCGCCAAGCTGCGCGCCGACGAGAAGAAGCTCGCGCAGCAGGTCGATGAGGCGCGCGCGGCCCGGGAGGCGGCCGAGGCGGCCGAGGCAGGGTCGGCCGAGGCGGAGGGCGCGGGATCGGTCGAGGCCGGCGGCGCGACGGCGGCGGACGGCGCTCAGATCGCCGGCTACGCCATCAGCCGCTACCCGGACGTGCCGGCCGTCTACGCACGCCTCGAGGCGCTGGTCGCGCAACCGCTGCGCCCGGTGCGGCGCGACGTCATGGGCGGGTACCTCGAGTACTTCGCGACGCAGTGCCGCCGCAGCAAGGAGCTCACCGACGAAGCCAGTGAGCTCATCCCCGGCGGCGTGCAGCACAACCTCGCCTTCAACTACCCCTTCCCGCTGGCCATCGAGAAGGCCGAGGGCGCGTACCTCTGGGACGTCGACGGCAATCAGTACATCGACTTCCTTCAGGCCGGCGGGCCGACCGTGCTCGGCAGCAACTACGCGCCGCTGCGCGAGAAGGTCGCTGAGGTCGTGGCCGCCTGCGGCCCCGTCACCGGCCTCTTCCATGAGTACGAGCTCAAGCTGGCGAAGCTGGTCAACCGCCTCATGCCTTCCTGCGAGATGTTTCGCATGCTCGGCTCCGGCACCGAGAGCGTGATGGCCGCCATCCGCGCGGCGCGCACCCACACGGGCAAGAAGTGGGTCATCAAGGTCGGCGGCGCCTACCACGGCTGGAGCGACCAGATGGTCTACGGGCTGCACGTGCCCGGCACCTGGCGCTTTGAGGCCAAGGGCATCCCGTTCGGCGCCACGGCGCGCACCCGCGAGGTCTTCCCCAACGACCTCGCCGCCCTGCGCCGCAAGCTGCAGCAGAACAAGCTTCTGGGCGGCACGGCAGCCGTGATCGTCGAGCCCATCGGGCCGGAGAGCGGCACGCGGCCGGTGCCCTTTGGGTTCAACGCCGCCGTGCGCGAGCTCTGCGACGAGTTCGGCGCCCTGCTGATCTTCGACGAGGTCGTGACCGGCTTTCGCCTCGGCCTGGGCGGGGCGCAGGGCTACTTCGGCGTGCGCCCCGACCTCACCGTCTTCGGCAAGTGCATCACCGGCGGCTACCCGATGGCCGGCGGCGTCGGCGGCCGCCGCGACGTGATGCTGAGCTTCGCCTCGGGCATCGGCGGCAAGAGCGGCGAGCGCGCCTACATCGGCGGCACCCTGAGCGCCAACCCGCTGAGCTGCGCCGCCGGCTACTTCGCGATCACCGAGATGGAGCGCACCAACGCGCCGGTGATCGCCGGCCGCGCCGGCGACCGTCTCACCGCCGGCCTCAACGACATCATCCGCCGCTACCGCCTGCCCTTCGTCGCCTACAACCAGGGCTCGATCGTGCACCTCGAGACCGCGGGCGTGATGCTCCTCGACCTCAAGCATCCGCTGCGCCTGGCCAAAGCGCTCAAGCCGCGCAAACACATGATGGAAGAGATGGGCGCGGCCTACGCGGCGAGCGGCATGATCACCCTCGCCGGCTCGCGCATGTACACCTCGATGGCCGACACCGACGAGGTCATCGACGACGCCCTCGAGCGCTTCGAGCGCGTGCTCGCGAGCGTCGAAGGGGCGTGAGTGCGGCGGCGCGCCGCCGCACTCACCAGCGCTCGTACTTGACGAGCTCGTCGAGCGGGCGCCGCCCTGTCTTGGTCCTGTCCTTGTCGGGATACCCGAGCGGCGTGAGCGCGATTGGCGTGACGTCGTCGGGGAGGGCGAGCAGCTCGCGTACCGCCGCGGTGTCGAAGTCGGCGACCCAGCAGGTGCCGAGCCCGACGGCGGTCGCGGCAAGCACCAGGTGGTCGAAGGCGATCGTCGCGTCGACCTCGTCGTAGAGCTTGCCGTCCCGGCGGCGCCAGGCCTCGCCGGGCACAACCACGACAACGAGCACCAGCGGGGCCTCCGCAAGCCACGAACGGTCGTAGAACCGTCTCATCTCCTGCTCGCGGCCTTCGGTGTGGACGACGACGATGCGAAACGGCTGCTTGTTGGCGGCGGTCGGCGCCTGCCGCGCCGCCTCGAGCACCTGGTCGAGCAGCTCGTCGCTCACTGGGTCAGGCTTGTATCCCCGCACGCTGTAGCGCGATCTGATCGCCTCGAACACGTCCACGTCACCCTCCTTGCCGAGCCGGTATCGTTGCCGCGGTCAAGTCTATCGCAGCCCGCTGCCTGAGAGCCGGTGCTATGCTGCCGCCGTGGCCGGGAGCCCGGCCACGGAGTGCGCCCCCGCGACTGACACAAGGAGCCTCTTGATGAAAGACATTGAACTTGCACCCGCCACGCTCTCCGTTTGGGCAGGCGAGGGCGAATCCCTCGCGCAGGGTGCGACGCAAGTACCCATCGTGTACAGCGCCGCTTACGGCTACCCCGACGTGGAGTCATGGCTCGACGTGGCCCTCGGGCGCAGACCCGGCCACATCTACAGCCGCAACACCAACCCGACCGTGCACGCCTTCGAGCAGAAGGTACGCATCCTCGAAGGCGCCGCTGCCGCGACCAGCTTCTCCACAGGCATGGCAGCCGTGAGCAACACCCTGTTCGCGCTGCTTGCGCCGGGCGACCGCGTGGTCTCGGTCAAGGACACCTACGGCGGGACGAACCAGATGTTCGTCGATTTTCTGCCGCGGATCGGTGTGCAGGTGGATCTCTGCGACACCAGCGACCACGAGCAGATCGAGGCGGCGATCGGCGAAGGCTGCCGCCTCGTGTACCTGGAGTCGCCGACCAACCCCACGCTCAAGGTGATGGACATCGCCCGGCTGTCGGCGGCCGCGCACGAGGCCGGGGCGCTCGTCGTCGCCGACAACACCTTCGCCACGCCGATCAACCAGAACCCGCTGGTGCTGGGCGCCGACCTGGTGCTGCACAGCGCGACCAAGTTCCTCGGCGGTCACGCCGACGCGCTCGGAGGGGTGCTGTGCGGCGCTCCGGAGCTGATCGCCAAGGTGTACCACTACCGCGAGATCACCGGC
>Ga0209083_1004517_pt1 | contig 10550 bp, 17 predicted proteins | sample AM7aDNAmetaG_FD_184132 | JGI IMG/M metagenome (GOLD analysis project Ga0209083, IMG submission 184132) | Freshwater microbial communities from Finland to study Microbial Dark Matter (Phase II) - AM7a DNA metaG (SPAdes) (version 3) | ecosystem: Environmental > Aquatic > Freshwater > Lake ...
CCCCTGAATTCACGAATCCACAGAATCCACAAAGAGAAAGGAAAAAAAGTACCAAAAAAAGGAAAGAGAAAGACTACTGCTACTACTATTTTTGTATCAAAGACAATCGGGAATTATAATTGTCGTCCGTCGGGAATTATAATTGTCGCCAGAGAGAAATAGTAATTGACGTCAGTCAGCCCCCTTTCCATATCCACGGACTACGGCTCGGCGATATTTCAGTAACCCGTGTTTCCCCTGATTTTTTTTCGTAAGCTCCTCCAGAACGTCCGGGAATATCAGTCGCGGATACAAAATGCGGAGGATTTTACAGAGAAAACCGTAAACGGACAGCCCTGGCCCGCCAAGCACGAGATGATTTTCCTGGGAGAAACTTCGAGGAACAAATGTTTTTTTGCAGAATGATCTTAAAGACCATTCTCATAGCATCGAACCGATCGGAAACCTCGATGCCCAGCTCCGTCATCATGGCCATGCCATTTCGTCCTGAGAGCACTCTATTGATCTTCGGCATGGTGGATGGTCTGTTAAGACCGCCCTCCCTTCGGGCGACCTACTTAAAAAGCCGAAGATAATCTTTTTGGCTTTCCCTTACCATCCGGGCAATGAGATCCATAAAGTCCTTGTCGTCCGTATGCGCCTTCTCCAACGCCTGCACATATTCACTCCGCAAAACGGGCGGGATAATAGCAATGCTATATCCGTCCTGCAGCAGGATAAGGTTCATCAGAAGTCTTGACACCCTGCCGTTCCCATCTATGAACGGGTGAATGAAAACAAAGTCCTTATGGGCTAAAGCGGCGACTTCCACGGGATGTTTTTCTTTCCTCTGCTGATTCAATTTCTGAATAAACTCCGCCATGAGCGTTTGAATTTTTTCAGGGGTAGGCAACGGATACTTCGAACCTGTAATATAAACTTTTTGCTTACGGTACTCTCCCGCCTTTTGTTCGTCTATCCTGTGGTAAAAAAGTCTGTGTAAGGCCTTGAGTTCCAATTCCGCGATATCCTTCCGCTTGGAAAGGCTGTAGATAAAATCGAACGCCTCGCTATGTCCTATCGCTTCAAAATGGTCTTTTAAGGGCTTCCCTCCTATGGTCAAGCCTTCCTCAATGACAACTTTGGTCTCTGATTCCGTCAAAGAGTTCCCTTCCAGGGCGTTACTCGAGTATGTGAGCCCGATCCGGTAATATTCCTTTATCTGTTTAAGGGCATCGCCTTCCAACGGTCTAAACGCATTGATTTCCTTTTGGAGCTTATCAATTTCCGTCAAAATGGAATTCATTTTTGAGTTCTCCGTTTGTTTGTATGCATGTATTATTTTCGCTGCCTGCTATGCGGTTTTAAAAAGCATGAAAGCCCCGAGGCTCCTCCAAATCCAATTTTCCAACAACTTATGCCCCTGATCCCAATAAACTTCCAACAAAAGTCGACTCGTTTTTCTTCCGATCGTTCAATCTTCTTGAAATCGAAAGCTTTTCTGTCTTTACGATGATCTCACCCTGTTTTCCGTTGCATGATATAAATTTTCCTTCACGATTGATCCCTTCTATAATAATCTTACGGGTCGGTCTGAATTATACCACGAATGCGTCATGGTGAAATACTAGGGCACAACAAAAGTTCCGGACAAAAATCTTTTTAAAAGAAGAGTGACGGATTGACCCCTTGGCCAACTTCATCGTGATAGCCAGGCTGCGACAGAATAGACCCCGGCGTCCCCTTGCCTAACCCGCCTTTTCTATAACGTTGCGGTTATTTTACGCGGTATAATCACCGTATATAACATTCGATACCCTTCTTCCATCGGAGAGATATTCTTTCTGAATCTGACAAGTTATTCTTCCTGAGCTCAGCATGGGGAGGGCAAAATAACCCGCCCCCCCCATGAGTGTTCCCCCTATTTTTTCCGGATCCGCATTGATATCCTTTCGAAGCTCCGGACTCCGAAATTGACCGTGTTTGGTATCGTCTCCCAGCTAAAGGATGTCCCAGACTCCTGGGCGCTCCCGTAAGGAGAAGCAGAAACCGGGGCTGTATGTGCCCGCCCCGAGGCAGGCGAGTCTTGTGTGAAGGCCTTCCAACCCGCAAGCACCGGCTTCCACAGGAACACCGAAAACAGTATCCACGGCAGAAGCCATAATCCGTAACGAAGACCTAAACCAAGCGTCTTCAGGATCACAAGAAAAACCCGCTTATGAAACCGGAGCATAGCCCTCAGTTCTTCTTTTATGAACGCATCGCCCATTATTTTTTTCCTCCTTTTAGTCTTCGTTTTCCAGCATGATGGTGATTACGGGATCTGCGTATCCCCCGGGCCGCATTTCGACAACATCCGGACTGGTTCAGGCTTTATGCTTCCGTTTATTAAAAATAAAGGAGCAAACTGGTGTGTTTGAAGAGATAGTGTTCCAATCTTCTAAAAAGTTCTCAATCGAGTCTTTCTCCTTTTTTGAAGGTTAATCAACGATTCAGTTCAAATTCAGCACCAACCCCAAGAACTTGCTGGCAAAGGATTCTCGCTTCCGCCCAGTGTTGGGTTTCTCCGTCTGAGGAAACCCAGAGCGTTCCCGGAAGATGGTGTTTCGCGAGAACGAGTAAACAAGTGACGGGAAGATCGTAGGGTTTGTAGGCTGTCTTGCAGAGATCGAAATGCCAGCCTTTTCCGTTTTCCTCGGTCGGATGGTATCCGAAATATTTGTAATGATCTTTGTGAACTGCCCTCGGGAAATAACAGGCTTCGTGACTGCAATCCCCGGAGCATGCTCTTTTATCGATCATCGCGCCGGCAAACCAGTCGGCGGACCGGACATCCTCACGCCAAGTATTGGCAATGCCGCCCGCAGTCTTGGACGGCCATGCAATGCCGAGTTCGTAGGACTCCGGATGCCCGCAGTGCGCGCAGCCGTTAAAACAGATTCCCTCTCGTGTGATGATCGGATTTCCCTCGCCATCACCGCCCGCAAGCGGAATCTTGAACTCGTTGAATTTGGGGAGAAGCTTCTTAAAATCCGATGCGATTCTTTCGAATATCCCCGGTTCGATTTGTTGGTCCTTACGGTACCAGTAATGTGTGTATTCCATCTTGAGATCTCCTTTCGCCCGTGTGTTTTTGACCGTTTTATATGGTTTTGATGACGAGATCCGTCGCGTCCTTAGCCTTATACGTCAAGCTGTGCAAGTGCAGGTTCCCAGTCTCCGTGTCCTTTAATTGAGCCGCGATGCTCGCTTTGTGGACCTTTTGGTACTCAAGCTCCCGTTCACTGAATTGTTCCTCAAATTGTTTGATCCATTCTCGTAATGTCATATCCTGTCCCTTTCTGTTTCGAGTGTTCTTTGTATGAAATCCAGCGAGGACACAAGGAAGACGGGACCTGGAGGCCCCGCCCACCCGCGTGTTCGGCCGCGACAAAAACGGCCTCAGCCGAAAGACTTTCTCGGACTGCGATCGTTTCTCCCCGTCACCGTCACCATTTTCCGTTCAAGGCCCTGAAGTTCGTTCTCTTCCTCAGCCAGTAGGCATTCCTCATCCGCGGTGGCGATTCTCTCGCGTAGATTCTGGACCTGAGCGGAAGTGCGCCTTAACCATTCATCTCGTGTCATCTTGAAATCTCCTTTCATGAAAACAGCCGGGGAGATTAGCGATCTCCCCAGCGGCTTATTTAGTTAGTTTTTCTTCAAAAGGGTGGCAAACAATACTTACCGGAGATCAAGCTCTCCCTCTCCCCCGCTCCTCCCACGAACTGCGCTGGATCATTAGCTCCTGCATCTCATCCAACGCCCGAAGCGTCCGGCCCAAACACAGCCGGCTGCGGCAACGGATCTCTTTTTCAAAAGAGCGGTGGATCGCAAGAAGTTTTTGCTGAACTATTCTTTTTAAAATCGCCCGCATAAAATTCTCTCCCCTTATTTTGTTTAGAGTTGGCTGCGCTCAGAGAAACTGAAGTGCTGGTTTTCGCCGATAATGATGTGATCAAGGACCCTTATCGAGACGGTCTGGCAGGCGGACTTGATCTTCTGAGTGATCTCGAAATCCTCGCGGCTGGGTTCGACTTTTCCGGAAGGATGGTTGTGGATCAATACGAGGCTTGACGCATTTTGTAGCAGAGCCTCCTTCACGATTTCTCGAGGGTGAACAGCCGCCTCATCTACTGTCCCAAAGAACATGTCTTTTTCACCGAGAATCCTTAAGCCTTTGTCGAGGAAGATCACCTTAAAGACCTCCCGCTTAAGGTCCCGCAGGCTCGCCGTGAGGTAATCGGTCACCGCCTGGGGACTCCGGACGAAGTTCTGCCCGACCATCCCCTGTTTTAAGACGCGCCGCCCGATCTCGCGCACAGCCTGAAGCGTGACCTTCTGAGATTCAGGCAACTCAAGAAAATCAAAAAGCTGCCTGAGGCCTCCGGCTTTCCGTAAAAGATCGAGCGAAACGCCGACCTCCGTTTGCTCGTATGTGCACTTCTTTAAAACGAGAGACAGAAGCTCAGCATCAGAAAGCGCCTCGATCCCTTTCTCCCGCGCTCTTACCGCGGGCTGTTCACTCTCCGGCCAGTCTCTTACCGATAATTTTCTTCTCACGTGAGATCTCCTTTTTTGCGCGCAAAAAGGGGCGGCATCCTTTTGACAGGAATACCGCCCCGTTTCTCGCACTGGTTTTAATTCGTTTTCTCTGGTTTTAAACGATCACGATCTCCCAACCGTTTTTCTGGAAATTGCGGATCCACGCCGCGTACTTCTCAAGATCACTTTCACAAACGACGAGCCTCATATAAATCACCTCCCCTCACAAAAAAGGAGAGACGGCCCGCTATAAGCCGTCTCTCCTGAGTTTTTTAAGTTGCCGCGATCCCGGTTATGCCGAGTGCTCGGGCTCCGTACGCATCAGTCCCAGGATCACGTCCTGAAGTGAAGTCCCAAGGATCGATACACCCTTTGTTTTGGACGGAACATAAGCGCCATCTTTTTGTTGGAAGAACTTCCTGATATCGACAAATGTGTTCTTCGCTCCGGCGCCCTTCGAGATCCGGTAATACTCCGTTTCTGAGATCGGGATCTCACAGATCTTCACGCTTGAGAAGATCTCTCCTTCCTTGCGTTCTACCGAAGGGGCCGCTTTTGCCACGATGAGCCCGGCGATAACGTCCTCTCTCAGCTTTTCAGGGAAACACACGCCCTTACTCGTCGGAATCAAAAGCGCCGCGTCCTCCTTACTCCGGAAAAAAATCCGGATATCGATGTAACGTTCCCCCTTGTAATCATTCCGGGAGATCCGGTAGACGTCATTTCCCGATCTCGAAACATCGCAGAGGACCACGTTTTTGGTTTGTTCGTTTTGAGTTGCTGTTGCAGTTTCCATGTTAGTTTTCTCCTTTTGATTGTTGAAATGGACTTAGTGGGTAATGCGGTCTGATCTTTGGGTGTCACCTCCTTTTTTTAAAAATGCGCCATGAAACGGAAAAGGGGGAAGACCCGGTAGACACACCCAGGCCTTCCCCCCTATTCATTCAGGCTGTTAGAGAAGTTTTGAAGCTATTTAATGGCGGGCTTTGTTTCGATCTCGCGGATAAAACTCAGGGGGTCAATCACATCCGGCGGCATGGTGCCCTCCGGGGTTTTGGGTTCTTCAGGCGGCGGGATTACTTTCACCTCTGCCGCTTTCTTTTCGGATTCCTTCCCTCTCCTGGGCGTAAAAATACCCGGGTAGGGCGGGTGCCCGAAGAAATCAAGTTTTATGTGCTCGGCGAGGAAGCCCGGACTTTTCCAGATCACAACCGCCTCCCCACGTTTAAGCTCGCGGATCAGATCGGGTTCGATCTTGAAGGCCTGCCCCTCGCGAACGGAGCCCGTGCCGGTCAGTCCTTTTCCCGTCATACGCGCTTCGGTCTGATAAGTCGGGATCAGAGTCCTGCGGGTTCCCGCGATCTTGGAGAACATCTCGACAGCGTTGGGATCGTCTTGCCGGAGGATCACTTTGATATTCGTATTCTCGATCACCTGCTGCTGGAAATTCGGCGCGGCTCGAAAATAAAGGTCGCCGAGTGACTGATGAAAGAGCGCGATCGCGATCCTTGAAGCTCTTGATTTATTTAAGAAATCCACGAACCCGAGATCGAGGAAGCTCGCGGCATCGTCAATAAAGACCGGGAAGAAATGCCGCTTGGAGGCCGGCACATTCGACTGAATGTAGCTTGAGACGGTCTTGAGGTCCTGCAAGATCATCCTCCCCATGCGCTTGGCGGTATCCCCGTACCCCTGCAGGTCGAGCGCAAAGTAGGCGATCTTGTTTTCCTGATAAAGCTTTAGCAGATCGATATCCGGTTCCTCCACATCGAGAAGGTCCGAGAATTCGCTCCTGGACGATAGGTAGAGATCCGCCATAAGCCCCGATAGGAATTTCTGGCTGGTCTTGAAGTTACCTATCATACTCACAAGATCCATCTGCAGGACCGCGTCTTTGGGTTTAGTTTCGTCTGAGAGCGCTTCCAAGGATTTAACGTCCGTAAGACACGCGTAAAGCGTCCGGAACGTGATCTTGTGATCCGTGATAAGCAGAGCGTTTAAGATCGTGAGTGCCGCCTGCTCCGCCATCCGCCGGTAGAATTCCTCGCTCCAGGCCATGCTCCCCACGATCTTATCCTTCAGTTCCGTGGCGTTGCCTCTCAGAAGCGGGTTATAGGTATTGGAGTTCTTGGGATGCGCGAGTGAGAAGAAGTAAAAGTCATCAAGGCGCCCCTTTTTTTTCACGCTGTAGTGGATACGGTCCAGGAGCTCAAGATCGCCCTTCCCGTCGATTATGATGGCGCCTTTCCCGTGATGGATGTCATGGGTGAGCATGGGAAGGAGCACAGACTCCGTCTTACCGGTGCCGGTGGAACCGACGACCTGCATGTGCATCTCCCGCTGGTCGTTTGTGAGGAATAAGGAACGGTTCCTTGAGAAGCTCTCTCCAAGATAGTCCTGGAAATAAGACGACTTGTGCCTTTCGTAACGCATCCTAAAGGGCCCTGGATCCCGTTTCACAGAGTTTTCTTTAAAAAGTTTCTCATGACTTCCCAAATAAGCGATCATGAGAAAAACGGGAAGCGACACGATCACGTAGAGGAAATAGAAGAGCCCGAGCTTTAAGGCCGTCCCTCCCGTTGGATTCCCCGCCTCGCTAAAGAAGACCAGCAGGTGATCCTGAACGCGGTTAAAGGAAAGCGCGCTCGAAATCGAGAGAATGATCGACACCGCAAAAAAAGACCGCCGGAACCATCGGTTTTTGACTCTCGATCCGATCGCGAGAAGAACACCCGCGAGCGCCAGCGGGACCGCAGAAAACACTCCCGCGAGGAAGCGTACGACCCAAGGTTCCGTTCTTGTCTGATCTTTCCGCATAGCTCATCTCAGGTCCCCTAAAGCAGGCGGCTCAGTTCGAATTCCCCTCTTTTGTTCGCGAAGATCACTTTCTCCTTTTCTTTCATCAGTTTTTTGTAGTCCACAAACCAGGTCTTCCTCGCGTCATAATCCAGTTCCACGAGCCAGTCGCGCGTATCCCCCCGAACGATCACAAAGAGGAGCCGGTAGCTCTCGCAGTGGTCATAGTAACCAAAGAGGTCCCGGTAACGTTCCCGGCCCTTCGTGAGCCCGTTCTCGAACTCAAGAGCGATCCTCCGCCCCCGTATCGTAAGAACCGCGTCAGGCCTTTGAAAGGCATGCTCACGTTCGAAGAGGATCCTCTCGCTTGTCCACTGATAGAGCCCCATCTCACGGAAAAGGATCCGGAGATTATTAACGTGCAGGTCATGGGAAATATTCCTGTCGAAATAAGGAGTCGGCTCCGCCACATGAAGACCCCCATCCATGCCCTTTGTTTTAAGCACTTCGACGGCGGCGCCCGAAGCAAAATAGGCGTCCGTCCCCTGTTTCCCGCTGTATTCTTTTCTCAGATAACCCGCGTTAACGAGTTTCCCGACCCGGTGCCAGCAAGCATGCGCGTCCGGTGATCTTTCTTTCCAGAACCCGTCCTCGATCTGGTTGTAACAGACGTACCTTTGCTCATGAATGAACTGAAAGACCGCGAGATCGCGCTCCGTCAAGACCACGGGAGACTTGTCTTTCACGGGATCTTCAGCACTCTCTTCTTCATGGTTCTCTAAATCTCCTGACACACTCATCCTCCTGATCTTCTGACAGATCACCCCGCACACAGGGGAGAAGCTCAAGGCCTCTCCCCTTTATTCGCTCTTACTTGGCCAGGCTGCTTAACGTCCGCGACAGGCTATTCGTCAGATCCGTCACAAGACGGGCCCGCTCATGGAACATCCTGTAATCATCCTGGCTTTTCTGAGCCACAGCAGTACCACGCGAAACCCGGACCGGCATCACATAGTCCGTCTTGGGAAGAACAGGACTGCCGCCCTGTCCCTGTTCCCATAACTGACCTTGTTTTGCCGATCCCTCAACCCACTTTGCGCCATGAGACAGAACTGAGAAGGTGGTTAATGCCGTAAAAAGCATCAACCCAAGACCTATCCCCGCTCTGAACCATGCTACAAACTGGCGAAACACTTCACTGGAAACCATCTTGACGTTTGGAGCAATCAGACGTCTATCTTGAATTCCCATGTTCTTCATCGCTTGATCTCCCTTTCACTTCTGCGGTTTTAGGTCCGCGTTGTAGATCCCAGGTTTAGGACTGGGCTTTCGAAAATTTAATGCTCTCATGGTAGTGCCGTTTACGACATGGGTGTGAACGGTTTGGGAAGGTTTTTAAGCTTGAAATAAATATTATCTCTTACCACTTTCCAAATTCTCCCAGGGAAACCCGCCCTCGGCATGCCGAGAATCCCGCTCGACCACGGTCTCGAGTACCAATTTAAGAAGAGAGAGCGTGGTCGAGCGGGTGTAGACCCAAAAAAACGTGTATAGGGTCCCAAAAGAGGCATGCCCGAGGGCGGGGTCAAGGTTGAGTCGTTTAAAAGCCGTCAGGTTTCTATCGCGCTTCCCGATTAGCAGACATTCCGGCCGGGAGGGACAGGGAGAGCGTGAAATAGATGTTTTGGTGTGTGCGGCAGCCGGTGCAGTATTTACGGACCCCGATCATGTATTTTTCAAAGCAGCTCTCACACTCACGGCACCAGTACCTAAAGATAAGCTCTCCGGCATCGTTTTCGGACTGAAAGCAGGCAATAAGCGACGCCGAATGACCGCAGGTCGGGCAAAGCGTCCTTTCGATACGGTGGGTGTGCCAAAACCGCTTTGATGCCTCAAAGAGAATAAAGTCACACCCTGGGTTCGGACACCGGATAGGCCCATACCCCCCGCGAAGGCCCTCCTTCGCTTTAAAATTCTCGACTTCGTTTCCGCACATTGCATCTCCTTTAGAAGACATACCAAAAATAGCATTCTGTGACCCTCATCATTATCCGCGCGACATCCACCACCGGCGAAAGGTTGATGAAAACTTCCTTTCCGACTACCGTCTCTTAATCTCTATCAAGAGGCTGGGACATAAGTTGCTTAAACACTCATGACAAGGCTGTCTATAGTGAAAGTGCGTCGTGTCTTATGTTACCGGCCCCGCATCCACAGACAGCCACATTTCGTCTCTTGCCTAAGAAATGCCTGTTGGTTCCATCCGGCGCGTCAGATAATCTTCTGACGACGCAGGAATTTCGAGATGCGCCATTTCTGGTCTTCCGTGAGGTCGGCTGATCCTCTCTCGACATCGGCGATCTCTTTACAAGTGACGCCGGTCCGCTCGAAGAGCTCAATCATAGTAATCCCCCGTTCCTTACGGCGCTGAAGCAGATTTTCGCCGTATTCCTTAATCATCCGGCGTCGGGTAATGCTTCTGGCTTCTTCTAGTGGCATTTCGCTTATTTCCATCATTCTTCCTCCCTTTCCGTGAATTTACTAAAACACTTCCGGATCACTCGCCCCGCCCTTTTGTTCCTGATGTCCGAACGATTTCCGTTTACCAAAAAGCACGTCAAGGTGAAGCATTTCCCGAACATTTAAGAGCCGCTTTCTTGCGTTCAAACGTTCTTCCTCTTCCTGCGAAAGAACGTAACCCTTGATCGATATGGATGCGCAAACCCAGTGCGCCAGAAGATCAACAGACACCCCGGTAAGCGACTGCCCAAGAAATTCGTTCTGTCCCAAAAGCAGAGAAGCGATGGTTTCTTTGGGCATTTGAAACTTCAGGGCATTACGCTCGAGAATATTCAAAAGGAGCGTTGTCGTTTCATTGATGAAATAAAAGGTGGTGAACGGAAACACACGGCCTTCCCAGTGGATATTGCCGGAGGCTTTATCCAGATACGGGATGGGCCCTTGCGGCTCCTTCATTTCAGCAAGCATGAAGCTCTCCGCCAAGTTCCGATTCAACCATCCTGATCCGCTTGCGGTAATGAACAAACAAACGGTAAAGTGCGGCGCATCGCCTCGTGATCTTCCCGAACGTCTTCTTCCGGATTTTCATAGGTACGTTCCTTTGATTTCTGGTTTGGGATCTATGCCAACGGCCTCATAAAGAGCCTGAACAAAATCCAGGGCCCGATCCCTTT
>Ga0209083_1004520_pt1 | contig 10547 bp, 8 predicted proteins | sample AM7aDNAmetaG_FD_184132 | JGI IMG/M metagenome (GOLD analysis project Ga0209083, IMG submission 184132) | Freshwater microbial communities from Finland to study Microbial Dark Matter (Phase II) - AM7a DNA metaG (SPAdes) (version 3) | ecosystem: Environmental > Aquatic > Freshwater > Lake ...
GCGGATTACAAAAAGAAAGTTAAAGCATTGATGAACATCTAAAGTACACTGATTAAGCAGATTAGAAAAAGAGATTACGCGGATTAAAGCAGCTAAACCGTGTAATCTCTTTGTTTTACCTAATTGCCCCCTCCCATTCATCATAAGGGGAGGGGGCAAGGGTTTTTCCAGAAGCATCGCAGTTACACCTGGCTTTGACATGCCGCCTTTGTTTATCCTCTTTACTCCTTGTAAATCTTTAGCTCCGGAACCGGGCTGAAATGTTTCAGATTATGTGTGACTAAAACCAAATTATTTACTAAACAGGTGGCCGCAATCATCAAATCCATAGGCCCTAAAGAGCCCAGCTTGTTTATTGAGCATAACTCATAAACTTTGTCAGCTATTAGCTCCTCTACTTCGTAAATAAAGAAATACCGTAAAAGATCGTCTATTATAACTTTATCCTTTTCATTTCTCGCGCCCCGGTACAACTCTATCTTATTCAGCACGCTTGCGGACACCTCTATATTATCTTTCTCAATAAGTTTCACCAATGTATCTCTTTTCTTATGAATATGATTAATTAGAACATCGCTGTCTATAAGATATTTTTGTTTCTCAGGGCCTGCTTTCGAGCGAGCTTCCATTATTTACCTCTTCTTTTTTCGCGTTTTTCAAAATCCTTGTTGAATTCATCGCGTTTGAATTCTATTGTGTTACTTGCTCCGTATGTGGAAGCGACCGCTTCCTTTATGGTTTTAGGCGTGTTAGTGTATTTCATAAAGACAGCTTCCAGCCCTTCGTCCACCAAGGAGCTCATACTTTTATGGGCAATACTTCTTAACGCAAGGGCACGCTTTTTATAATCAGCATTTATATACACCATAGTCTTTATCTTCTTCATATTGGCTGTCTCCCTTCCCGTGCTATAACACCTATGCTGTCATTATATACTATTAGCGCATTAACATCAAGCCCCTCTTGTTCCCTCCTAAGATGCAAAATAGTCTCTATCCCATGTATTTGAGGCCTGATGCTCAGATGTTCAGAGGCTCGGGCTCATAAGAATGTAGCCCCCATATCCTCTAATCTTCCGAACTTCTGGCTTTACTTCTTAGTTAATTTTATTAAAGGCGTTGTAACAGCCCAATTTTCCCATACACTTTGAAAGTCTTTCAGGTTCGTGTTTAGGACTTTTTCAAGCGCCAATCTACCCGTTGCGTCTTCCCGGTAGTCTTTCTTATACTCTTCGTAGAATTTCGCGGTGAGATTGTTTGCCGAAAGATAAAGGCCAAGATAGCGCACCGTGGCGTAAAAAACATCTATATTCTTGTCCGACATAAGGTCCTTGTCGGTCATGCTGACGAGCTTTTCAATCGGCAGGACATCGTCGTAAATAATAGCGTCCAGCAGCCCGGGATATCTACCCGAGAAATATTTAATTTCCGGCTTCTGCTTTGCTTCGTTCCATTCCAGTTCTTCCACAGAAGTGCTGAGCATTTCAGAAAGCCAGCGGGGGTGCTTTTCAAAGCTTTCGGCGGAGTCCGCCCTGTGTATGGCGTGCATATATTCGTGCACAACCGTTCCAAACCCGCTGTCCGCGTCGGTAAAGAGCATCCCGTACGCGGGGACAAACAAGCCGCTGAAGTAGCCGCTGCTGCCGGTCAGGCTTCCGATCATAGCCTCGTTCACTTCGTTCTTATTGGACAAGACCCAAATTACCGGATACGGGGTATTTGCCGCCTTTATGTTGTTCCTGGCTAATTCTCCGGTGGTCTTTAAGGCTTCATTTATTATGTCAAGTATGCCGTTATCTCTTATGTCGGTGTACATAATTATATTGCTTTCTTTCATCTTGACTTCATAATAGCTGGCCAGTTCTTTCTTTATTTTCTCCAGCAGGACTTTGCGCCCTTGCCCATAATACTTTGCCCGATCCTTCATCACTTCCTGCGCGACAGCGTCGTCGACCATCCTCTTTCCTTCCTTTGTTTCAAAAAGGCCGGAAAAATCACAGTAACCGTTCTCAAAAGCCGCCTTTATAAGCCGTGACGCTTCCGCTTTATCGCCCTGCTTCCCGAGCAGGACTCCTTCGTTGTAAAGCAGCTCGCCATCCCGGGGGTTTTTCTTTAGTTCCGAATTTATCATTTCCAGGGCTTCTTTGTCCTTATTGTCCCCCATTAATTCCGCCAGCTCGCCAAGCCGGGCGCTTCCAAAAGAATGGGCTATTATACTCGACTCGCCGAATTGCAGCTTCTCAATTATTTTGTCAATTATCTTGCCGGCTGTTTCGTCGCTCATTTTGTAATAAACCAGCTCTATATCTATTACGGCATTGCCTTTCCGGACGAATAATTCTTTTGTCTTTGAGCTTATCCCGTAGTCGTCAGGGCCTGCAATATCCAGTATTATCGCTTCATGCTCCTTTATCTGCCTCTTTTCGGAATACTTTATGGTTGTCTCAGGATTCTTCTTCTCGTTTTCCTGCTTGATCTGGGCAGCAAGCGCTTCAAAATCCTTTGTTGAATAGAACTTTGTGATTATCAAATGGTCTTTGACGCCTTTCTTTGAGGCGGCGCCCGAATCCGAGACTTTTGTTCCTCCGGTCTTCGCGCCGTTCTGCTTCGTCTCGCCGGTATATTCAAAACAATTGCTGTAGTTGCCTTTGTTTTTAAAACCTTCCGGAATAAAAAACCAGATCCCCGTAAGCGGGTCCACGTACCGGGAAAGAGAAAGACTTCTTGTGTTATACCTGGTATCGCGCGCGTTATCGTCCGCGCGTTCTTCCCGTTCCTGCTCTTCCTTTTGGTAGAGTTCGTTTTTCCTGTTGATTGCGCGCGTTTTTACCGGAGAGTCAGATTCCCTGCCTGAAAAACCAATATCAGCCAGCGAAGCTTTTTTTTCCGGCCAGCACCAGATTTTCAGTCCGCTGTTGTATTGCACCAATCCTGGAAACTCAAAACCGTTCTTTCCTGAAAAGTAGTTATAGTACTCGGTTGCCTGCAGTCCCGTTTGAAAAGCGCCTTTTGTGACAACCTGCCTTATCAGCTTCCTTAATTTTCCGCTCTCTTTTTCCACCCAGACTTCCACACCGGCGTCCTTCAATCCTTTGCCGGTAATCACATAGCACTCATAATCAAGGAATTTATCTGTTCCTACAATCTTAAACTCTGTCCCAAACTGCCACCACCAGCCAGCCAATTCCGGGCCTGAAATATTTCCGAGCTTGTCCCATCCCGAATTCTTCAACTCATCCGAAACCGAAGCCAGCCCCTTTTCTATATCTACTGAGCCGGGAAAGATCGGAGATTCTCTGCCATTAACAAATGTAACAACTAAATCTTTGCAGTAGTAGTATCCGCAGTCAAGGTCCTTCGCCATCCTATAGATACGGCCTTCGTAGAACTTTCTGTTCCGAGGATAGGACTCGCATCTTATTTCAAAGAATGAATCGTCTTTTGTCAGAATCGCTTTCTTTTTCACTCTCTCAATGAAGGCGTCCGATTCCTGCTTGCTTAGGTTCAACGCGTTTTTCACCTTACCCGACGTCACCGCTGTGGAATTAAGTTCCAGAGGCTTAACTGAACCTTGAAACACAATCCGTCCTTCGGACAAGCATTTCAAGCCCTGCGGCGGGAACCGCTTTCCGTCTTTATCAAACTCCGGTTTATCCCTTAGCACAATACAGTCAGTCACCTGTTCAAGGGAAACAGTTAAAGACGTTTTCCCGTCTACCGAAAAAGTTTCCTTCTCCTTGAGATTGCCGGAATCATTTGAACAGGATACTATCACGTTACAGCCGTTTGATGACATTAAACCGCCGTACGGTGACCTCGTTAATATTCCCGGGAAAAACATTATTATTTTAGATATCAAGACTTTTTCCGAGAATATATATTTCCTTTCATCGTATTTCTCCTGACAGGTAACGGTCACCTCTCTGTCAAGAAGAACAGCGCAGGCCTGCTTCAACGGCCGCTGAAGCGAGATTCTGAAATTGCGGTCTATGTTTCCCGGCGCCGAGACCGCAGCCGGGGAAACAGCCGATGCAGGCAACATTCCTGCCGGGACTTCAGGCTCAATGAGAGTCGCCGAAACCTTTACGGCTTTAAGCCCATTTTTTATACGGCTATAGCCGGCCGCACCGGAAGAGACGTTATCGCGCATCTTGAGGTTCAAAGCTTCCCTGTTTATTTCTATTGTAAAAATAGTGCTATTGGCAGGGATTGCCGCCTTCATCAAAGTCTCCGTTCCCAGACTGTCAAAACAACTAAATTCAAGATTGACAGGCTGAGTTATTGCTCCGCTGTCCCATTCCAGAATAAGGTTTGAGACTTTCACCGAACGGGAATATTTAACATCCAATCCGAACAAGTTTGATATCTTTACTTTCATATAGCCATCGTAAAATGGGGTCTCCAGCGTGGAAGGTTTGTCTTTGACCGGAATAAAGATCGCATCTATCGGCCGGGCGGCCCATAATGCGCCCGTCTGCAACACACACAAAAACAACAGAAGAATAAAATGAAAACGAAAACCCGATGTTTTTGTATGCCTTCTGTTCATTTTCACCTGGAAGCCGCCTTGCCCCAAATCGCGATTCTTACGATAAACTCCATAGGCAAACCATAGTTTTTGTCAAAAGCGGACTTGGCAGGCAGGGAATTAAAACTTATCGCTGTTGCTTTGAAACTCTCTTTTAACTCCATAGACCGGCTTGAATTATTTTCGTATTTTCTGAAGGATTTTGATTCATTACGAATATTAACATAGGCAAGTTCAAAGTTTGCGAAAGTGTTTGTATCTGACATTTTTGCCCCGTATATATTTGTCTCATACAAACCGGTTCCCTGCAATACTATCCTTTCCACCTTAACTTCCTGGCCGAAAATCATACTCAGCGAATCCTTGCCGATTTTGACTGTGGGGGTTATCCCTTCGCTTTCCGTCTTGCAGGAATAATTATCTCTATTGGCGTATTTAATTGTTATGGTGCGCCCGCCGCTATTAATTGTCCTTTCCGGAAATGTTTGGGTTTCTTTTTTGAATTCTGTCAGATTAACATATATCTGGACTAATTCTTTTGCTTTGTCTATTTCTATCGGGGCAGGCAACTTGCCTTCATTATTTACATCTTCAATGAATTTTGAGAAAGAACCCTGTTTAAATGACTCCCAACGCGTTTTGTCAAACACAGTTTCATCCAGAGCTTCATGTTTTACGTTTGCAATTTCCGCGGGAAACATCATATATGGAGTCTCCTGCACGGCAGAAGTCTTGTCATTAAACACTTTTCTCCTGAAAGTATTAGGAAAGCAAGACTTCTGCTTGAAAGCTTCCTCTGCTTCCTTCCTTGACCGGAAAACAGCGCCCTTGTCACCCTGCTTCCTCATTGGATAAAATGCTCCGAAAATTATCGTTTCTTGCGCGGCTTTGTCGCTTTTCAGGTATAAGGCCTTATCCTTTCTTTCCATTTTTTTGATATTGAACGTCCCTTTATCGATATAAAAATAGTATTCGTTGACCGGATTAACAAGTATTTTGTAGCACTCCAAGCCGTCCACCTTAACCGTTCCCTGCAGTTGTGAGCCGGGGCCAATCTTTTTCCACCACAACCATATTAATTCAAGTTCCACTCTTTGCTCTTTATCGCTCGGAGCCGGGAACAAATATTCCTCGTCCCCTTTATATATTTTTACAAACCTGGTGTACACGGTTGAAGTTAAGGCTTCCTTATCAGTAACCTGCGCTCTGCTCTTTTTTCCCGCGCAATATTCGGCTATTTGCATATTCGCATCTTTCGCGAAAACTTCAATGATTTCTTCATATTTATTGTCTCTCGATAAAGTTAAGACCTGGTTCCCAATTTCTTTCGCGACCGCGTAAAAAACATCAAAACTTCCGACATCTACTATCAGGTCTTCATATTTTGCCTTTCCTTTCTCGACAATTTCAGGCAGTGTTTGGGCAAAAGCAAATGAAGCGGCAGTCAGGAGCAGTATCGGGATTAGGATTCTTTTCATTCGTCCCCCGTTATAGGAATAGCAACCTTTAAATTATATTATTTGGAGCGGAAGTTCGCAAGACAATAATACCGGCTGCGGCTTTCTTTCATTTATCTGAGACAGGAGTGGCGCAACTATTAGGATATAGCTTCCGCAGGTTGACTCGGCGGGGTTAATTCGCCTCAAGTTCAAAACAGCCGATATCCGGAGCAGCTTTCCGCTTTTTTCCGAGGATGTCGTCTTCGGGCATATTATTTCTTACGGCTTTGCCGGCAAGCCCGCTGCCTTGAGGTACCTTCCCGTATCCGTTTACGAGACGCACAAACTCTTCCCTTATTGTGCCGGCGCCTGAAGCGAACTTTAGCTTCGCGCTGTCCCATTCAGGCAGAACAGGCGGAGCGCCCGGCTTGGGAAGCATAGGGTCTGAAGTTACCGCGCGCGCGTCAACCGACACGGCTTTAAAATGGACATTGGAACCGGGATCAACCGGTATAGCTTTGCCGTTGTTCCAGTAGCAGTTTGCGTCATAGGAGACATTTTCGGATTGCGCGTCATCACCAAAGTTGAATTTGGTCATCCTGCCGTCCGTGCTGGCAAATACATTATTGAAGAACCCCACCCCGTCCACCGTCAGTTCGCCTTTTTCTGTGCATACCCTGAACGCAAACGGCCAGGTCCTGCCGTTGAAGGCGTTTCCCACGACCGTATTGGCGCGGAAGATAATGTCCTTGCAGCCTTTCACGGTGAAAGCTCCGCTTCCGCCCAAACCCGTGTCATTCATAATGAAAAGGTTGTTCTGGGCCGTGCCGTTCACGAGGCCGTAAATCATGGCGTGAGTGTCCTCGCCGAACAACAGCATAGCCTGGTCGGACGGGCCCTGCCAATTCAAGAATATATTGCGCTGAAAAAGATTATCGTGCGTGTGGAAAGTTTTTTCCGAGTTTTTGCAGACTATGAAGGAGCCGTTGCAGGTCTTTGAGCGGTTGTCCCTGTAATTGTTAAAGAAAATGCAATCCTGCACTGTAACATAACTTACCGTGTTAATATCCATATGCTGAAAACCTTTCGGCTTTTTATACTGCAAGTCTCTGCCCTGGTTGTAGCACACATTCCCGCTGAACAATATCCGTTCCGCGCCGGAGTTTATCTTGACCATATCATTAATAAAGTTGTCGTGGAGGATACAGTCATTGACGGTAATATCCGCCGCGGGCCCCGTAATCTGGACCAGGTACTCGTTTTTCGAAGAATAATCCGGAGGGATCTCCCCTTCGTTTGTTATTTCAAACCCGCTTAGAGTGATATTGCTTCCGGCGATATATAATACCTTAACGATCCCGCCGGGGAGGTTGACGAGCCTGGCGCGGTAAGGTTCTTTGGATTCTACAAAAAGCCTGTTCTTGAAGGCTCGGGCAATACTGCAGGTCCCTTTGTAGGTCCCGGGTTCCACGAGAATACGGGAGCCGTCATCCGGCACCGCCAGAACAGCTTTCATAATAGAGGCGAACGGCCGCGACTCTGAACCATCGCCGGTTCTGTCACTGCCTGAGGTTGAAACGAAGTAAACCGAGCCCGCAGAAGCGGCGGCAACAAATACAAACAGCGCCGTAAGAAAGAGAAACACCCTTAAAACATATCTTTTCATAATCTATTCTCCGTTTCCAAGGTCATCTGGAATATCAGCGTCATAAAGCTGAAACAGTACCAGACTCTTCACGCTGACATTTTGTTGGCATTGGGCCTCGGTTAATGGCGACATCCCCCGGATACTACAGAAAGAGATTACTCACATTATGAAATACTCTCGGCCTTCAGGCCGCAGTATTTTATTGTTTATGGGTTCTTGCCTGGCTCAAGAGTTCTAAGGAATTCATCAACCGGAACACAGTAGATATTTGATATTTTTAGTTTTTCTTTGCCTCTGTATAAAAATATGCCTTTACTCTCGGGATAGTCTTCTATAAAGTTTCTTAAAGGCACCAGATCTTCCTGTCGGACCTTCCGGCTGTTCTTTACTTCAATTGCAAAGAATGAATTCTGACCGTAAACAACAAAATCCACTTCACTGCCTGATTTTGTTTCATGGTAATAAACACTGCTCCGCGCGCCGCCGTAAGAACACCATGCGATAAGATGCTGGGCAACCAATCCTTCAAGGGCGCAGCCTTCGATGCTTCCGGTATCATCCAACGGGCCGGAAGGTCTCAATACCCGAAACAGCCCCGTGTCAAACAAATAAAACTTTGGGTGCGACACAACCTGCCGTTTTGCCTTCTTCCGAAAAACCGGTATACGATATGCTATCAAAAGATCTTCGAGTATGTTAACAAATCCCTCAACTGTCTTTCTTTCAACCTGGCAGTCCCTGGCAACACTGCTGATATTCAATTCAGAACCGTGCGAGAAACTTACGGATTCAAGAAACCTGGAAAAACTGCCGATATTTCTCACCAAACCTTCAGCCTGAACCTCTTCTTTCACATACATAGCGGCATAAGCTTTCAGAAATTCAGCCCTGTCAGCGGATGAATAAACAACCGGCACAAGCCCCGTTTCAAGAACCTGCTCAAGTTTGAATTTGTCTCCCAGCTCAAAAGCCATAAACGGGTATAATGACTGTTTGGCAAGCCTGCCTCCCAGCAATCCGGCTCCCGTCGATTTTAACTTTCTCGCGCTTGAACCTGTAAGGATAAATTTAACGTCTTTGTTGTCTTCAATTAGTTTGTGAATAACATCTATCAGCTCCGGGATCTTTTGTATCTCATCTACTACAACCACTTTCTTTCCGGCCCCTTCTACCATTTCCTTCAGTCTTTCAGGCCTGGCGCTTAACTGCCGGAAGAGATCCGGCTCCAGAAGGTTAACCCAAAGAGCCTCGCTGTATCTTTGTTTCAACAATGTGGTTTTCCCTGTACCTCTTGGCCCGAAAAGGAAATATCCGCCTTGCGGAGGGTTAAATATTCTTGGAATAGCTGGTTCCATTATACCTGCCTTATTGGAGTTAGCGTTTCCATTATTATATGTCAATATTCCAGGGTTGTCAAGACTCTTTTCCGTGAATAGTACTTATATCATAAGTAGTAACAGGGGCAGCTGTCCTCTTAGTGCTTTACAATTACACTGCGACCGTAGACGTCATTGTATAATAAGTTACACTATCTTCTTTCCTGGCATTACAGTCATTGTAGGCGGTTGTTCAGCCTTCAAGTATTCTTACCAATGTTTCGCCTTGATGGATGAATTATGTCTTTTGTTTCCCTGAAGCATATATTTAATATCTTGTTCTTTTCTACTACCATCTTAAATCTCTCAGAAACAACTGCATATCCAAATGGTTCTACTCGAAACATATCGGAACCGTCCCATTGCTTTTCATCAATAAAAATACCATTTCTAAAGGGAGTGTATTTCTTATATCCACATTCATTGCATTGCTCTAATAAAAGTATTCCAGTATGCTTATCAGCAAAACCACCCTTCCCAATAATCTTTATTTCTGAAAGTTTTTCGATAATATTTTGATTATTATTATCGTATTTTTCTGATACCACACATGGCTTCTTGTTGATTAGCAATAGATTCTGTCTTTCAGCAGAACTAAAGACATTATCTACAACAACTGTAGATACAACGTAGCCTGTAATGTTTTCCTTTCGAAACATTTCCACAATTTTCTCGCTGAATAATAATTCACTATACCATGTCCAAATAACATCGATGTATTTTGTGGAAAGCACATTAATTCTTAATATGTCTTGTCTGTCGCCGGCTCTTTGATGCCCCGGGTTAGACACACACCTTATAGTCGTTCTGTAGCTCATTTTCTCGGACCATTCGGCCAGTGGAAAAGCTCTGTCAGAGGTAATTATGTAGAATCTCATTTTCCACCCCATTCATAATCTTGTAAACCAAAATCATTAATCATACTGTTCATATTATCTAAGATTTCATTAGAAGATGGGGTTCCATTGCCATATGAATTAAAGAAATCTTGCCATACTGCATTCCAATTCCCACCCGAATTAGTATGTATACCATTTGGGTTTGTAATATGCATATCTTTTGGTAAATCCATGCGGTATTCTTCAATATCTGTACTGAACGCGACGATTTCGGACCTTTCACGCTGACAATTGATTAGCATTTGGCCTCGCTGCCGGCTCCGCTCCGATGCACCTTGGCGAATTGACATTGTCAATTCACTCCATAAGATTAAGCAAATTTATTAAAGCTGTTGTGCATCGGTCTGCCGCTCCGCGGATTACTAATTACTGATTGCTAATTGCTAATTAAGTACTCATGGGTTCTATCGGTCCACTGTCTTCTGTCTTCTGTCTTCTGTCTTCTGTCTTCCGTCCTCCGCCTTTACTGCGCATCCGCGTAATTAATATTTCCCTTTTAGTTTAGAAGCCGCCTCTTTTTCAACGACAAAAACCGTGTCGGCGTGAAGCTGAAGGAAACTCGCCGGAACCAGCTGGGTCACCGGGCCTTCCACCGCCGCGGCTATGACGTCCGCTTTGTTGCCGCCGCTGGCTAGCAATACTATTTTTCTCGCCTCAA
>Ga0209083_1004523_pt1 | contig 10527 bp, 6 predicted proteins | sample AM7aDNAmetaG_FD_184132 | JGI IMG/M metagenome (GOLD analysis project Ga0209083, IMG submission 184132) | Freshwater microbial communities from Finland to study Microbial Dark Matter (Phase II) - AM7a DNA metaG (SPAdes) (version 3) | ecosystem: Environmental > Aquatic > Freshwater > Lake ...
CTGCCCGTGGAATTGATATCGATGATATTGAAGCGGTATTCAATTTCGATGTTCCACAAGACCCGGAATATTATGTTCACCGGATCGGGCGGACTGCTCGTGCAGGGAGGTCCGGGCGCTCCTTTACCTTCGTGTCCGGCAAAGAAGTCTGGAAACTCCGTGACATACAGCGATATGCAAATGTAAGGATAACACCTGACTTTATACCAAGCGATCAGGACCTCGAGGAACAACGGACCCTTCAGGCACTCACCAAGATACGGGAGGCGATCGAAAAGGAAAATCTTGATAATTACCGCCTTCGTGTGCAAACCATGATGGGTGAGGTATTTACATCACTTGATATTGCTGCGGCGCTCCTCTTCATGACGGACAAGGGCCGGCCGAAAATTGATTCACAATCCCAGGCCCCGATTCCAAGGGATGATGAGAGAAGGGAGCGGAACAACCGGCCTCCACGAAGGAGGGAGGTATATAAGAACCCACACCCTGCAGCTAGTAACCGGGGCGGGCCACGGCCAGCTGGTCAGAGGGATCGACGGTCATATACCCATTAATTTTTCAAATTTCCCTAATAACACTAATTATTTATCCCATTCATACCCTAATATTCTGTACTATTTCCAGCTGGTTTCAGCCATTGGTGTCCCATGATTACTGTCCTTCTTGTTCATGACAATACCGACCTTATCGATGTAACCCGTTCCTATCTCGAGCGGATGGGTGAAGTGAGGGTCGATAGTGTCAATTCGACAAAGCAGGCGATTGAGGTCATAAAAAACCGGGCCTACGACGTGATTGTTTCGTATTATCACCTGCCTGTGGTGAACGGGATTGAATTCCTCGGGGACATGAACGGTGTCGAGCTTCTCAAATACCTGAAACAACAGGGAAATACCACTCCCTTTATTCTCTACGCGAGGAACCCCGACAACAAAGTGGTACTCGAAGATGTCAATTATGCATCTGAGGTGGTCGCCGGTGCCCGGACCCCGCTCTCTGAGATTCTCGATATCATTAAGCAGGCCGTGCTCAGGAAACGATTGGAACGGGAACAGAATAGCCGCTGTGAGATGTTGAATGCATTATTGTCCGCAACTCCGCTGGCGATCAGCCGGGTCAGAAATGGGAAATTCGACTGGGTCAACACGCCAATGTGCATGATGCTCGGGTACACCGGGGTGGAGCTTGCTGATAAAGAAATGTCAGTCATTTTTCCTGGCCGCGAAGAATACGACCGTACCTGCAGGGAATTATCCATCCGGATAGATGGGCAGGGATGGGGTAATTCAGATACGGAACTACGAAAGAAGGATGGGATGAACCTACATTGCCACTTGCGGATCAGGTCGGCAGACCCCGCTGACCCGGGAAAAGGTGATATGGTTATTGTGGAGGATACAACAGAACGGGTGAGGCTCCTCGAGGCGGTGAAACAGTCGGAGATAAAATATCGTGAACTCATTCAGGACTCCAATAGTATTATTCTGAAGGTAGATTCGGAAGGGATTATTACGTTCTTCAACAAGGCTGCACAGGCATTTTTTGGCTGGTCTGCTGTAGAAGTGGTTGGAAAAAGTATTGTTGGAACGATCGTTTCCCCAACCTCGCACTCTGCGAAGGAAGTAATCAGCATGATGGGTGACCTCTCACGGTCCGGAAGTGAGGGGGGCCTTCATATCAATGAGAATGTGCTCAGGGGAGGGGAAGCGGTGTGGATTGCCTGGATGAATAAACCGGTCCGTGATGAAGCTGGAAAAATATCAGAGATTCTCTGCGTTGGAAATGATATCACGAATCACTCCGGTCATGACCGGATACGGATCAGTATGGCGATGTGGAAAGACAAGGTGCTTGCCGGTACTGACGTCGCGGAAGAAGTGTTTGAAGCGGTTTTTCATATCAGTATGGAGATTGCCCGGGAGGGACGCGAAGGGAAAGCAGTTGGTACCGCGTTTATCATCGGGGATGCCGATAACGTGAAGGCGAAGTCGGAGCAGATGATCCTGAACCCGTTTGAGGGGCATGCGAAAGAGAGCCGGATGATCACGAACTGCGAGATCAGGGAGATGATCAAGGAACTTGCCCAGCTTGACGGGGCCTTCGTAGTCAGTGGGGATGGGCTGATCGAAGCTGCCGCACGCCGGATCACGATAGAGATGAGCAATGTCCAGATCCCGAAAGGACTGGGAACGCGTCATGCCTCTGTTGCCGGGATCACACAAGTGACCAATGCAATTGGGATCGTCGTATCCCAGAGCGGTGGAAAGATCTCGATCTTCCGCAACGGGCGAATTGTGCAGGAGATCTCGTAAATACCGCAGATACGGTATTGGTCTTTCTATTTTTTGTAACTCCCATCCTGATCTGCCGGTTGTCCGGGATACCAAATATAAATCGGGATTTCCCTGCATTGAATTGATTTCACCGGGCTCACAGTAAATTTCAGGTCTGGCGTAATGCGGGTTACATTTGGCCTGGTGTCCCAGCCCCACACCCTTTTTTTATACTAGTTCTGCTAAGTACTACATGCAGAATCTAAACCTGCACGAGTTAATCAAATGAATGAGAGAAGAAGCTATGGGAGCCCAAGGAATTTCGGCCCCCGTGAGATGACAAAGACAGTCTGTTCAGATTGTGGTAAGGAATGTGAAGTGCCCTTCAAACCCACCGAAGGGAGACCCGTTTACTGTCAGGAATGCCTTCCTAAACACAGGAAACCCCGGTACTAACTATTTTTTACTCGTGCTATACAATCAATTTATTAGTGCGGGGATTTTTTTATTCCGAGGTAGTCATTCCTAAAATTAATTTTATGACCTGATCTCACAGGTAGTACTCCTTTCTGCTTGATAACCAGTATTTCATCGGCTCATCACAAAATTATGATCTCTCTAAAACTTGTCGTTATTTTGAAAATGGTTTTTACACCCTACGGGTCTTTTCTTTTAGTGACTGGTAAAATTTTTCTCCGTGCCCGGCTTCAATCCTCACCGATCCGGTGGAGAAGGCTTTTGGGATCAACTCCATTATCCATCGGAGCTATGGCAGTACCCACGGGTTTTCTGTTGAGCCATCAGTAACGTGGCAGTCATCAGGATTACAATCGATTCGATAACTGCAAAAAGGATATGTAGGGTCGAATGATTTGGTTTCTATCGTGGTAATCCAGGCCCTGCGATCACATCACTATTCCGTCGGTCGTATCTGACTTGTCATCAACCAGGGTATGCTATTTACCGCATGGTCTGACGTGATCCCGTGTTCGGATGGCAGAATATGTGCAAGCCGAAGTGGTTCCGTCGTAACAAGAAAGAGAAAGTTTTCTGAATAGAGAAGGACAAGTTAATGTCATGCTTCCTTGTGAAGGATCAACGGCCCTACGCTCCCTGGTCTTTGCGGCGCTCTTCTTCATCGTTATTATTGGCCTGAAATTTTCCGCGTATATCTTTACTATCATTGTCATATCACTGATTTTTACCCTTCTCGCCTATCCTGCAATGGAATGGATGAGAAAAAAGAGTATCCCCGATATTTTATCAGTGACGGCCCTCACACTTATCGCGGTTATGTGTATCCTGGTGCTCATTCTTATTGCAACTTATTCATTCGGGGTTCTCATGCGGGACCTTCCCATGTACCAGGCAGACCTCAATATGAGGATGGCAGAGATCACTGGCTTCCTTGGGAACTACGGTCTTTCAGGAGGGACACTTCCCCAGTCCCCGGACCTGGTCTCAATAATCGGGATTGTCCTCTCATCGCTTTTAAGCATCTCGGACCTCGTGCTTTACCTATTCTTTATCGGGGTCACCACCTTCTTCATGATGCTGGAAGCACCACATTTTGTAAAACGGTTTCAGGGGCTGCCGGGCGTGAACCCGGATAAAGTATCGCGCCTAGGACAGATGAGCGGGTACATGATCGACTTTGTGGTCGTAAGGACAGAAACGAACCTTGTCCACGGGTTCCTATTCGGTGGTATTCTCTACGCAATGGGAGTCCATGCGGCCCTGCTCTGGGGGGTACTGACCTTCGTCCTCGCGTATATCCCTTACTTCGGGCTGATCATCGCTGCCATCCCGGCAATATTCTTTGCCTGGCTCCAGTATGGTGTGTGGGGTGTTGTTGCGGTCGTCTCTGTCGTCTGTATCCTGAACCTCGTCGTCGAAAACCCGGTTTTCTCCTATTTTTCATCGAGAAAATTCGAGGTTCCTGCAGTCCTGGTAATCCTATCGGTTATCTTCTGGGGCTGGCTTCTTGGCATTGCCGGAATGGTCTTTGCAGTGCCCCTCTCCCTCCTGGTCCTGATACTTTTCCAGTGCAGTGACGAGCTTACCTGGGTAAATGTCCTCCTTGGTGCTGACCGGATATTCGGTGCCGGGAAGGACGACCAAAAGGAAAAATGAACTTCCGGGTGAGGAAAACCTGGAAACACGATTAAAAAAACATATTATCCACAATCGCACATTTTGTTGCGCATGTTTAACCCAGACAAAGACCGTGTACCGGATACCGAAGAGAATAGACAGATCTGCCGGAAATACTGCACAATCTGCCAGAACTACAAACACCATTCCCTGGACCAATATCAGCCAGGCGAGCTCTTCTGCGCACGGGGAACCTCCTCGGTCCTATCAATGAAAGAGATAGGCTGCTTCTGCCCAGCCTGCGAGCTCTTCACGAAGCATCATGTCCGCGGAGGATATTGTTGTGTCAGGCACTAGCCGATTTTTTTCTTTTTGATCATTCTCACGTTTTACCTGACCCCGTCCCGTCCCCTTTTACTTTCGGGTGAGATCTATTTACACGATGTTACCGATGTGGCTGGGAGGCACTGATTGTCTTTCTGTGTTTTGTGATTGCACTGCTTTTGATTCACTCCACTTGCCAATACCAGGGAACAGGGATTCTGGCAGGCGTCCATGATTACATCAACATGGATTTCCACGGTTCATTTTACGGGTGCAGGTTATGGCAATTGATTTTCTTCCTAGAACGCGTCCATTCGGGACGGTGAATGGATTTTTAAGGGGTTTGAAGGGGGGGGGAATATATTAAAGGATTAGGCATACCTGACTGGTGCCCGGAATGTGGATCACGAATTCATTTTGAAGTTTTCTGATGTCCCGGGACCTCCTTCAATACCCCTGACTCCAGTCGTTCGATCTCCTTCAGAACATGGTCGCGTGCCTTCGGGTACACCTGGACGAGCAATTCGGCAAGATCCCGGTTCCCTATTCTGAACAGGGACGGCCCTAGCCTTTTCAAGGCTGCTGCATCAAGTTCTGTTTTTCTGTGAAGGTAAATCGGGAATGTGTCAAGGTTATCCCCCGTGTCCCAGAACGAGTCCATGTGGGCAGAAAGCGAGTCCAGAGTGCTGAACCCTGGTGCTACAATTTCCCCAAGAGGCTGCACTGGTTGTGCCTCACCCTTTTCCGGCCCGGTATTTTCCCGTCGGTTCCGGAGTTCTTCCAGGATCGTTTCACGGTCACGACCGCGAAGGGCAAAGATGAGAAACGGATCCCGGTCAAACTGCTCCGCGAGGATGTAATAGACTGCGGCGATGTGTTTGCAGGGATTTGCAGAATCCGGACAACTACAAGTTGTGATTATCTCTTTTCGCCCGACCGGGAGCAGCGGGAGACCAAAACCCAAAAAAACGGTCTCGATCTCCTGGGGCATCTCACCGCCAAGGAGCGAGGCTGTGAAGAGCGCCTGCGACACGAGGGCATCGAGAATCATCTTCCATTCTTTATCGGAGAACCGGGTAAATGATATTCGGATCGTGTAGGGCCGGGGCGTCGTCCCCTGCACTTCTGCATGAATAACCCCTTCATGAACCGAGATGTTAATGACCTGCCCCTTGCGAGCATATGCCCGTCCCCTCTGGAGACGGGAACCGATCCCGATATTTTCAAGTGCAGCAATAAACCGCTTCGACCACCAGGTCCCACCGATGGCGCCCCTTTTACTCCGTACCGAAATCCCGTCTTTGACCTTGATCGGGTTGGCCGGTGGATAGTGATCTCCCCAGTAGTTCATAAGGCAGGACCCCTGGAGGGATCTTTTCTCAACAACAACAGTTTCCGTAACTCGGTAGTCGGGAGTCCCGTAATCCAGTCTTCACCGGCTCCGATGATGCTTCCCGCCAACGCCCGTTTCTCATCGAGGACTGCATCGATCTTCTCTTCCAGAGTCCCGCCGGTAATCATGAGGTGCACCTCGACGTTTTTCGACTGTCCAATTCGGAATGCCCGGTCGGTGGCCTGGTCCTCGACAGCCGGGTTCCACCAGCGGTCAAAATGAAAGACATGGTTTGCCGAGATCAGGTTCAGCCCGGTTCCACCGGCTTTTAGCGAGAGGATAAAGAGTTTAGGCCCCTTCTTTTCGGTAAACTGTGCGACCATTCTGTCCCGGTCTTCCCGCTTAGTCTTCCCGTGCAGGAATAGGACTTCGGTGGAAAAGACAGATTCCAGGTAGGGCTTGAGGATCCCGCCGAACGATGCAAACTGGGTGAAGATCACCGCCCGGTCGCCATTTGCAAGGACCTCTTCGAGGATTTCGCAGAGCCGATCAAGCTTCCCCGATCGGGCTGCAAGGGTGCTTTTATCGTTCAGAAACTGGGACGGGTGGTTGCATATCTGTTTCAGCCGCATCAGTGTGACGAGTACAAGGCCCCTGCGTGCAACTCCCGTGAGAGAATCAATCTTATCAAGCATATCCTGCACCGCAGCTTCATAAAGCGAGACCTGCTCTTTTGTGAGTAGGCAGAACTCTTTGATGATCATCTTCTCCGGGAGATCGCTGATGATCAGACGATCGGTTTTCACCCTTCGCAGGAGAAACGGACTGATTATTTTTTTCAGAGCAAGCGCCCGTGTGATATCGTGCTGACGTTCGATGGGGCTGGCGAAGGTCTTCTGGAAGGCTGTCGCAGTCCCAAGATAGCCGGGGTTTAAGAAATCCATGATCGACCAGAGTTCGGCCAGCCGGTTCTCGACCGGTGTCCCGGTGAGGGCAATCCTTGCGGAGGCGGGGAGTTTCCTGACCGCCCGTGACTGCCGGGTTGTATGGTTTTTGATATTCTGGGCCTCATCAAGGACAAGACAGTCCCAGGAGTGCGAAGCGAGGAGGTCTTCGTCCCGCAGGACGGTCTGGTAGGAGGTAATTACCATGTCATTTTCGTCCAGTACCCTGCCAAATTCTTCCGATGGGCACCGGTCTCCACCCTGATGGATATACACTCTGATGGAAGGAGCAAACCGGTGAAGTTCCCGCATCCAGTTACCAATGATCGACATCGGGCAGACAAGGAGCGTCTTTTTTTCATTCACTCCCTCGCTCTTCCGGAGAGCCAGGTACGCGATGACCTGCACGGTCTTTCCAAGCCCCATGTCGTCGGCCAGACAGGCGCCCATACCGAACCTCCCAAGCATGGACAGCCATGCGATTCCAGTCTCCTGGTACTGCCGCAGGGTTCCACAAAATAGTGCCGGAAGGGCAACCGGCCCCTGGAACTGCCCGGATACGAGACCGTCGAAAAACTCCAGAAGTTTCGTATCCCCGATGGTCGTTGTGAGCGGGAGTTCTTCGTCAGCCGGGCCCCCGAGATTCAGGGCGAGTGCATCGGCAAGTGACATCTCCTCTCCGGGATATTCCTTTTTGAAGGCGGCGATGACACGCCGCACTTCATCGGGATCGAAGACAACCCAACGGCCCCGGACTTTCATGAGCGGTAGTTTCCGTTCGGCGAGTTCCTGGAACTCTTCAGGGGATAGTTCTTCGTCACCGATTGCAATTTTCCAGTCAAACGAAACAATGCTTTTCAGGGAAAATACTCCGCGGCCGCTCCCTTTTCCTGACTTTCCTTTCAGTTTCATTCGGATCGACGGACGCTGGCAGCCGTGCTGCCACCACGAGGGGAGGAGGACCGAACAGCCGAGTTCCCTGAGAAGGGGTGCTGTATCGGACAGGAAACCATAAACCTGTTCGGGGGGCAGTGTAATTCCATCAGGCCTCGCTTTCTTCAGTGCTTCCCGGATTGGCGGGTAGACTTTGGCAGCAGTCCCAAGGTCATAGAGCATCCGTTCCTGCGGGTGACTGCCCCCTTTTCCGGATAACCGGGCAACTACGTCGGACCGTCCGGACCAGACCTCCCCCGCCGGGACAAGGAGCGTGGGATCCTCTTTCCCTTGCAGGAAAAACCCGATCTTCCATGCGGATTCTTCATCTTCTGGTTCCTGCACGGTAAAACAAGTGATGCACCGGTCCTGTGTTTTTGCCAGAGGCGGACCGGAAAGCCATGTCAGGAGTTCCTTTACCGTGGGCGACCCCATGGGAAGAGAGTGTACGGTCCCGAAAAGTGAATGGTAGAAACACTCTTCAACCGATAGATTTCCACCGCGATCCCCGTTCCGTTTTCCGGAGATGTTGCGTATCCCATCAGTTACAAGACTGTTGACTGCGTTCTCCAGGAAAATTCTGACCGGTTCACCACCAATTGTTCCTCTGGTTTCATCCTCGAGGTGTGCCCAAATGAGGGGTGGCATTGCGAGGGTGAGATCTTTTTCGCGCTGTTTTTCCTCGTCCGGGAGCTGCGGGTACCATATTCCGGTCAATGAATTTTGTTTGGATGTCCGTAATGCTGGTGCGTACAGACCCCTGGCAACGATCTCACAGGCAAAGAGAGCGACAACCGACCAGGCAGCGAGAGACCTCCCGGACCGGAACCCTTCCCCGTTCAGGTCCGGCGACAGGAGAAACGGTAGAACTTCAGGGAAGGTTATTTTTGCAACCGGTACAGTCCAGGGCTTAAGGGTGGTTTCCTCGTTGCCAGTTGTTGTTCTGATGTGTGTGTGTTCCGGTGAGGGGTGGGGTGAACCACCTGATGTCGGAAGATACAGGATGTGCTCCCCAGCAGATAATGCCGCAGACGGCGGGAGAACCTGTCCGACTAAAGTTTTCAACATTGCTGTGGACAGGGCAAACGGATGTGGGGATAAAGGTTTGACTGACGGTTTCCGACCGCGTTTCTTCCCGGTCTGGAGGATGGCCTTTTCACCCCAGAAAAAGAAGGTTCCATCGGTATTGACTGAACCGTGGATCACCGCGACCGGGGAAGCTGGATGCATGGTCTGTTGCAGGGGGGTCTGATTGGGTGGTTGATGTGAGATCATAGGTGATTACCAGGTGACCATCTTTTTCTTATCAAAGACGACCCTGCCCTCCTGCATTGCGGGCTCACTACACTGAACGGGGAGTCCCGGTATTTCTCAACCTGTTGCGGTGTGACGATGACGAGGTCGATTGACCGGGCAATGCCACGCATTTGCCTGTAGATTGTCCCCGCGACCTGACATGCGTTGTATATGCCGGCTATCATCACAAGAAAGTCAAGGTCGCCGCGGGGACCGGTGGTGCCCCTCGCAGTGGACCCGAAGAGGAGAACCCGTTTAAGATGTGGGGCATTGACGATCCGGCCGACTATTCCTTTGATCCCGATCTGACAGGATGCGGTCGTATTTGTCATGAAATTATCTGATTCTCCTGTTCGTGAACATATATGTATGATTATCCAATTTATTGGTCGCTCCCTGGTTGGCGCCATATTAGTTATTGAAAGGATCTTTTTCGGGAATAATAATAGGATTTGTGTATTGGGAGATGCCATCGAAACCCTTGTAAAGCAATCCATTTCAGCTTGAAAAAGCTCACAATCACTATTTCGAGCTCATTCAGAAAAAGTCTGCCTCGTTTGTATTCTACCATAGAATGATTCCATAATTCAGCATTCTCTAAAAAAAATGATACTCAAGAATGTTAATCATCCTTTTTGTTCAAGGGATGAATCATATTTTTTCATCTTGTTAAACTCCCCCGTCTCGGTAAAATACAACCACCCTTCAATCTCCGCTTGAACAATTTGCCGGGCCGCCTCAACGTAAACTGACAACGAAAGAGCATACTCGTTTGCAACTATTGAATAATCCGCCGAAACCTCGCTTTTATAATCGATAACAATCCACGATCCATCTGACAACTGACATAACCTGTCAATTTTCCCCGTAACACGTTGAGTGCCAAAAGGAACGACAAACGGCAGCTCACAAAATGATCGTTTCACATTTTTCATTAAATCCGTTGCAAAGAACTTAATTAAAATCTCTTCGCACTGCCCAACCGCCAAAGGATCGGTTACTCCATATTCCGCACATACCGCCCCTGCATCCCAACCCCTGAGCACCTCATGGATAATCGCCCCCTTCACTGCTCCGTCGATTGATGCAAGATATTTCGAAACACCTGGTAAACGAGGGTGGTGTACGCCAGCCAGTTCCTCCAGTTCCGAGACAGTAACCGGTCTCAAAACCTCCTGCTCCGGTGAATACTCCGGCCGTTTCCAGGTCCCAACACAACCTGCACATTCGGAAGGAACCTCGATCAGTGAATGTTTCACTTCTACCATCTCAGCCGGAATTGACAAAGGATCAGACACAATCCCAAGCTTGAGCCAGCCATCAAGCA
>Ga0209083_1004525_pt1 | contig 10524 bp, 2 predicted proteins | sample AM7aDNAmetaG_FD_184132 | JGI IMG/M metagenome (GOLD analysis project Ga0209083, IMG submission 184132) | Freshwater microbial communities from Finland to study Microbial Dark Matter (Phase II) - AM7a DNA metaG (SPAdes) (version 3) | ecosystem: Environmental > Aquatic > Freshwater > Lake ...
CGTAGAATCAAGTATCAATGGATACCTTTTGATGCTTATATCTGTTTTCAGAATCTCAAAGAACGCTTGTCGTATGTGTTGTCCAATTTTGGAGGAAAATACGACATTATATTTTAGACACTACTTATAACACTTATTCGCAGATATTTTTTCATAATTTTTATGCAAACGTTTGCAAAGACATAGTTCGCTGACTACAAGATGAATCAAAGAAAATAAAGACCGGAATTCTGAGAAAACCAGACCAGGATTGGAGGATATACGAATGTAGACAGACTAGAAAAGGAGAAAAATTACTACACACAACTCAAAACAAAAAAAATCCCTGAAAAACTCAGGGATTCTTGAAGATAATGCAGTGTTTCCGGTGATATTCTTATTAGCCCAACTTAGCTTTAAAGGGATCGTTATTAAAATACTCCGGAATTTGCAGATGGACTTCACCCGGTGCAGGTGGAGGTGTTGATTCCAATTGTAAGGAAATTTCATTATCCAGTTTGATTTGAGCCAGCGCTGGAGCAATGTAGGTGCGTTTTTCTGTTGTCATTAGTATATGTTTCAAGATGTTGTTATTTCAGGATTACTTTTCGGGTTACATTCTTTCCGGCTGTGTTTACGGTGAGCAGATATACACCCGGAACTAATCGTGGGGTGCGAAGTGCTTTATCGCTTGCCAACAGATTCGTTGACAGCAACTTCTGCCCTACTTCATTATAAACCGTTACAGTCGTATTAGCATCAGACAAACCATGCACAATTATTTCATTGCTTGCATTGCTCGAAATCCAGAAGCTGCCTTCATTCGCTGAGTTTAAACCATCGGTGACAGACGGCGTTTTGAAAATCAGTGAAAAACGGTCGGCACTCGAAACCTGATCCGAACTAAAAGTATAAACAGCATCAGTGGTCAGTTCCTGATCGGTATTCAGCAGTTTATCCAGCAGGAAAATCCGGGTATCAGCCGCGAAATTGCTTATTTCAGTGGCTTCTATCGTAAAGTTATTCGATTGTCCGGTACTGAAGCCCAATGGCATTTCAAAGGTCGATGGCAAGGTTTTCATCCCGTTAATCACAAGCTGTTTTGTACCGGCTAGCGTATAAATTTCAGGAATGGCTGCATTGGCATTACTCATTTTGGGTGAATCGAAAGCATCATAATCGTTGGAAGCATCAGCATTGAAATACACGACCGTTTCATCCGTTTGAATAGCATTAGAAACCTGCAAACGCAACAGCTGCTTAATAGATTTTGTAGCAGACGGTAATTTAATCGGATTGGCCGACCCATCGCCATGCGAACGCATAGCATTAGTAAGTGTAACTGTTCCTCCACCTGTATTTGCCAGAACCCAGAATGCCTGCATAGTTGCAATATTACCGGAAGTACTTATCGGAGTTCCCACATCACCGGTAGCATTGTAAGTTTGGAAAGTGTACGAACCGCCAGTTTTGGTACGATACCAAATGCTGGATTGTAAAATACTTGCATTGCCCGAATTTAAAACCAATACTGCCGACCAGTTCAGGTAGGAAGGATAGGGATTTCCAAGCAAATTATAACCGGTATAGCTAGCACCCAAGGCAGTTACCGGAACTTGAATTTTTCCATTATTCAGATTTCCGGAAATATTCCAGGTAGTAGTTCCCGCAGTCGAAGCGGTTGAAATATACCCAACACCCGGCACTAAATCAGCACCATTGCTCAAAGTCGTCCAGGCAACTGTGCTTTCATCTCTTTTTAATATGGATGCACCAAAACTAAGAGCCGTGGTGGTTTTAGCACTAACCGGAACTGATACATACCAGTTACGGTCTGTAGCCGCAATATCCTGATTAACAGTACTTGCTAAAGTCGGTGGTGTGTCGGCACTATTATTATCAACATACGATGCAGAAGCACTTGCGGTATTCTGAAGCGTTAGGGTTGAGTTCAGCACTTTTCCATCCGCTAATGTTAGCTGGCCACCGGGGGCAACAGTAATTGAATGAACTGTTGTAGGAGAAACATTATCTACCGTTAAAAGCACTCCATTCGGAACAGTCAAATCGGTACCCGGCAGTAAACTGGATGTACCGATACTTCCTGCAACTGCATCGGCTGCAATAGCGGTGATGCTAAACGCTGTGGCACTTGAACTGGCTGCGTTATAATTAGCATCCGTTGTAACCGAAGCAGTTACGGTATAACTTCCTACCCCAGTTGGTGCTGTAGAGCTGGCAGCATAAGTTGTTCCACTTACCCCAACATAACTGTAGCTTACTGTCCCGGTTGAAGTTGTAGTTACAGCGTTTGGACCTTGAGCAGAAGCATTGTAAGTATAAGAGCCAACAGTTACAGTTACTGTTGTATTTGCTTTAGCAATAGTAAAGGCTGTTGCACTTGAACTGGCTGCATCATAACTGGCATCAGCTGCTACAGAAGCAGTAACCGTGTAAGTTCCAACAGCACTTGGAGCTGAAGTTGAACTATAACTTGTAGCTCCGGTACCAGTATAAGAATAAGTTAATGAGTTTGCTGAACCTGTTTTAGTAAATGCAGGTGTTTGAGTAGAACCAGTATAGGTAAAGCTAATTGTACCATTTAACACTACACTGGATGTATTCTTTGTTGTTACAGTTATTGTTCCTGAATTTACACTGGCGTTTCCATTGGTTGCTCTTACTCTGTAATAATAGGAAGTGTTAGGAGTTAAACCACTTATTGACTGTGTTAATCCTGAAACAGCTAAATTACTATAACCAGAAACTAAACTACTGAAACTATTATCTGTGGCAACATCTAACAAATAACCCGTAGCACCCGTTACAGTATTCCAATTAGCCGAAAAGCTTGTCGAGGTCAAATTCGAAGCAGCAGTAGCTACAGGTGCATTTGTTGCAGTTAAGACAGTTATAGTTCCAGAATTAGAGCTTGTATTATTAGTTCCTACTGCACGAACTCGATAATAATAAGTAGAGTTAGCCGACAAACCAGAAACAGGCTGAGATGTTGATGCTACATTTAAGTTATCATATCCTGATACAATTTTATTTTGCAAAACACTTATGTTATCTAGATAAAATCTATTTTTAGTTGCAATTTTAGCCGAAATTTTAATTTTAGAATTTGCTGTACCTCCAGTTATACTAACTGTCTGTGGAGTTGAAGTGGATGTAGCGGTAAAATCAGTTCCTACCTGAGTAAAAGTTGAACCATCAGGAGCATGAAAAACTTGAATAGATGTTCCTGTATCTGTACCAAATAACATTAAATCAAAAGACAAAGTAGCATTTCCTGAATAAGCAGATAAATCAATCGTCTTAGTTGTTAAATACCCTAAAGAAGAAGCACCACCTAATTTTATTGAACCACCTGCTTGATAAACAGAAGCACCAGCCCATCCTGTGGTTTGTAAATAAGTATTTAAAGTAGTTGAAATATCAGTGTTATCTGGTGATGAAATACTTCCTGTTACGCAGCCATTAAAGTTTTCAGTTAAATCAGGGATATTAAATAATGAATTTGTTGCAACATCCAATTTATATGAATTTGCACCAGTTACACTTCCCCAATTTGCAGTAAAACCTGAAGAGGAAACCGAATTAGCAGAGTTAGCAGTTGGTGCTAAAACAGCATTTTCAATTGAAAATTCATCAATACCCTGATTACAGAATCCTGTACCATAATTTGAATTTGAAGCAAATCTGAAAATTACTGTTTGGTTTACATAACTCGTTAAATATACTACATTCTGAGTCCAAGGTGATGTTGAACTTGTTCCAAACACAGAATTGCTTGAAGTATGTTGGTAAATATCTGTCCAAGTTGCTCCATTATCATTACTTATTTGCAAAGACAACGGCACAGGATTGGTTTTATTACCAGTATTACCTAACCAGTAATAATATCTAACTTGCTTTACTGTCCCATCAAGTACTATTGAAGGTGAAGTTAAATAGTACTGATTATATGACGTACTTGCGTTAAATACATTCAAAAATGCGAAATAAGTTCCACTCTGAGGACTTGCCACTCCGTTAGTAGCATCAGCAGTTGTTGTACTCCAATGATAAGTAGCATTTGCTACAGCTTCACTTGCCGTCCAACATCCTAATGATGCCGAGAAACTTTCAGTAGCAGGGAATGAAGAGATAGATCCACATTCAGTTGTAAAATTCCATGTTGTAGTTGTTAGTATTCCAGCATAAGCATTACCAGCAATATCTGATATTGCAGTAGCGGCTATTTGAACATAGTAATCAGTACTATAAGCAAATGTACCTGTCGGATTAATCGTAGCAGTATTAGTTGAGAAAGTAATACGACTGTCATTGTAAGGAATAGTTTCAAAAACAGTACCATCCCCTTTATAGATTACTATATTCCCTGCAGTACCTGCTTTTACAGGTTCAGAAAATGAAATAGCAAGGTTTTGATTAATTGTAACAGTTGTATTCCCATCGGTTGGGCTTAATGTTAATAGCGTTGGTAATATACCGTCAATTACAATTGTTTTTTGACCAGCAATGGAATTTACACCGCCAACAGCTGGTAAAGTCAGAGTGGCAACTATTCCATCTGTTGAATTTATAGTTCCACTGTTTAATGCTAATGAATTGGTTTTATAGTCTAAATCAGTTGTAACATCACCAGATACTACTGTGTAAGAAAAATTCAAAGTATTAGCACCTGAACCAGATGAATAGGTTGCATACTCGTCAGTAGTTCCAGTCTCCAACTGAATACGAGGAGTTCCTGTAACTGTAACATTATCAGTAAACGTAATCGCCACATTAACAACATCACCAATTTTATAAGTACCATCAGCTGTGCTTGATGTTACATTTGTTACTGTAGGTGCTATTGTTGTAAAACTCCAACTTGCATTATTAGGAATCCCTGCATACGAATTTCCATTTAGGTCTTTAATAGCAGTTGCATCGATTAAAATATAGTATTTTACACCAATAGCTAAATCAGTAGGAGGATTAATGGTTAAAGTTGCAGATGAAATAATTACATCAGCTGAGTTCACATCAATTGTCTGAATTGTTGAGTTATCAGAAAACTTCTTGATGGTTATATTCCCGGTACCTTTTTGTATGTTTTCAACAAATGTCAATACCAGATTAGAAGCTACTGCGACTCCTGTAGCTGAATTTGTTGGGTTGTATGTTGAAACAGTTGGGGCAACAGCATCAATTACAATTGCCTTCTGACCGGCAAGTGAACTTGCTCCTGCAAGAGCAGGCAATGTCAAAATAGCTGGAATACCATCTGCCGTATTAATAGTTCCTGACCCGTTCAGTCCTAAGGAAGTAGTTGCAAGATAGTTTAAATCGCTGGATACATCTGATGTTTGCACTGTATACTCAAATGATATTGTTGAAGACCCAGTACCGCTAACATAAGTTGAATAATGATTGACAGAACCCGTAGAAAGTTGAACACGAGGTAAATTTGACACAAAGACAACATCGCTAAAATTAACAGACACATTTATTACTGAACCAACTCCATAAGTTCCATCCGCAGTAGTTGATGTTACACTAGTAACAGTTGGACCTACAGTTGTAAAGTTCCATGTAGTTGCATCACTTATACCAGAATATGCGTTGCCTGCAATATCAGTAATTGCTGTTCCTGAAATCTGAACATAATAGTTTCCCCCATAACCAAATGTGCCGGTAGGATTTATTGTTACAGTATTAGTTGAAAAAGTAATACGACTATCATTATACGGTATTGATTCGAAAAGCCCTGCTGAATTGTAAATATCAATACTACCTGCTGTTCCTGCTTTGACTGGTTCAGAGAATGTGAGTATTAAGTTTTGATTGATTGTTACAGCTGTATTTCCATCTGCAGGGCTGTAAGTTGAAACTGTTGGAGCAGTCACATCGTTAATCGTTTGTGTTCCACCGGCAGTTGTTGAGCCTGTTTTATTTCCACTGGCAAAAGTCAAATCAGTTGTGGCAATAGCATTAAGTCCAATGGTATTGTTGTAAGTTGCTGTCGCTGCAAAATCAGCGGTTATAAAAATATAACCTGTTGACCCGGCAGTAATAGCTTGGGTAACAAAGCTTGGAAATGTTTTAGCACCGGCAGCACCAGGTGTTGTATAAGTACTTAATGTTGCATCTCCGGCATCCAACACATTATCAACAGAATACCGCACTTTTAAATTGGTTATATCTGCGGATGCATAAGTTCCTGTTGTTGTACATGTCATCCCAGTAAGCGACGCAGAATAAGTAGTAACACCAAGTTGTATTTTTTGAAGAACAACTGCTGCTGTCCCTTGATTTGCAGGTGCAGGTGCTACCTGTGTACCATTGTCAGCGAGAAGAATATCAGGTGTTGAAGATACAGTCAAAATTAATTCACCTGAAACAACTGAGAGTATGGCAGAATTACCTGAAGAAACTCCAGAGCCATTAACTGTCAATGTACCCGGAGTTCCAGAAACACCGGTTGCTGAACCACTTTTTGTAATTAAGGTATAAGTGCCTGAATTTAGTGTGGAAGTTGTTGTAAGAGTTATTGGAGCACTATTCAGGGCTAATGCACCTGCTGTCGCACCATTTATTGTTAATGGTACAGTTGCACCACCTCCGTAAGCAGAAAATTCCAGACCACCTGCTGACAAGGTAATACCTTTAGTACTTGTAACATTTATAGTTGCGGTTGTATTACTTCCTGTTGTTGAAGTTTTTAATGTTTGACTTGCACCTAAAGTTAAAGCACTTGTTAAGCCAGTGACATCAAATATTGAACCTGAACCAATTGAGATACTTGGTGAGGTCGAAATTGAACCCGAACCTGAAAGCGTTAAAGTTCCGGCACTAATTGTTGTACTACCTGAAAATGAATTACTGGCACCGGTTAAGGTAAGAATACCAGCACCCGTTTTTATCAAGCTTCCTGTACCTGTAGAGTTATTCGCTATAATTCCAGCATAAGTTAAAGTTGTTGAAGTTGCAACATCAATTGTACCCGAACCACTACCCGATGAAGGACCAACAGCAATTCCTCTGTTAGTAGTAATAGTCAATATTGTAGCAGATGCCAATGTACCACCATTGATAACAATATATCCGGGTGTCGCACTACCAAGCGTATTTCCCAAATCTCTTTCTTTATTTATCTGAACAGTACCATTTGTAATCGTTAAACCTGAGTAAGTATGACTGGTAGCATTTGCAGAAGGAAAAATCAAAGTTCCACTACCTGTTTTGTTTAACCTCCCTGAACCACTAAAAAGCGATGCACTTGCTGCAGTGTATGACTGTGATGTACTAATATCAAATGCACTGTTTGCATGACCAATAGTTATAGGGCGAGCACTACTTATACCAGATGTTAGTTGGAATGTACCATTATTAATAGTTAATGTCCCTGCAGTTGCACCTAAACTGTTTGTTCCATCTACACTTAAAACACCTGCATTAATAATAGTTCCACTACTATAACTGTTGCTTCCATTGTTTAAGAATAAAGTACCGGCATCACTTTTTGTTAGCGCACTTGCACCACTAATAATACCACTCATGGTTAAATCAGCTCCGCTAATTGGTGCAGCAGTGATTCCATTTGCACCTAAACTAACATCACCACTCAAGGTTATTGGACTTGAACCACTTGAAGCTAAGGTATATCCTGAAGTTTGAACAGTAGTGCTAGTTGGAGCTACTGATGCAGAAAGTGTAACAGTACCCGCAGTACCACCTAAAAAGACAGGATTTGCATCAGCCCAATTTGCCAGAGACCCATTGTAATCTATACGCCAGTTATTTGCATCACTCCAGTTTCCTGTACCACCGGCAGCAGGATTAGCAATATTACTTGCTCCATTCCAATAGTATCCGCTTGGCAAAGTTGTAACAGTTGAAGTTCTAGTGGACGTATAATAATTGTAAGTAGATGTATGTACTCCATCCCAGGTGTAAGGTACAATCAATAAATTGTATGTAGTATTTGCAATAAGCCCACTTACTGACAATCCTGTAAGGGTAGGTGTTGTTGGTAATGAGGTTTCAGCTATTGCTATTTGCGTTCCCGAACTGAATGCTGAACCCGGAGCTACACCATTCGGACTTGCAATCAAAGCAGGAGCTGATGTTCCATATAATAACAGATAACCCGCTTTTGCTGCTCCCGAACCAGGGAAAGTGGCAGTTCCATTTACTGTTACACTAAAACTACCTGCACCAGTTGCCGTACCCACAATGCTTGTGGGCAGTGCAGTAGGTGGGCTGGATAAAGTGTAGAATGAAGCATCCGCACCATAGCTTGTACCTCCTGTATTGGTTGCATAAGGTCTTACATAATATAAAGTCTGCGCACTTAAGGGTGGATTTAATGTTTGAGTAAAAGGTCCTGTACTAGTACCAGATGAAACCAGGGTTGTTGGCGAAGCCGATGTTCCCCATGCAGTACCTCTTGCTGAAAGTGTGGCTGCTCCATCTACATCAATTGTACCTCCGGTTAAAGCTGAAGTAGCTGTTATAGTAGTAGGGGTTGCAGTTGCCGATATATTAGCAAGGGTAGTACCTGTGGCACTAATACCCGATGAATAATTCGTAGACCCAATAACTCCACGCTTTATAATAATATGCTGTATTAGCCGCTCGACCTGTATGGGCTACAGAAGCTAAGCCCGAAGCCAATCCATTGTATATTACAGTACCAGCTGTAGGTAAACTGGCACTTGCCGAATATGATGTACCATCAGTAGGTATTCCAAAGCTATTGATGGCATTGAATGCAACAATAATGTTGTTGCTGTTAGTATTTGCTGATGCAGTTAAGCCTACTTGAGTTGTAGAAGTATTGGAAGATTGTTGTGTGAAAGTAGCGGGATTATTTACCGATGATGAAGTCCAACTTAAGTTAACATCATCTATACCAAAAGTACATCGACTTCCAGAACCTGTCGCTGCAACCAAACATGAAATACGTATCCAAACATTTCCACTTTGATTATCTAAAGCTGTGCCAAAACTCCGAGTAATATTAGAATTACCCCATGCTCCAGAATTTATACTAAGATCAGTAAAGGTCGATCCAACTAGTGTCCAGGTTGATGGTGTAGTACCTAATCCATATTCAACTCTATATATGGTCGTTCTACCTTGTACATCTGACAATTGAGCATTAAATGTTATACTGAAATTGGTCATACCAGTAGTATTGGAAATTTGAAATGTAAATGCTTGTCCTGGGTCTCCAAAGCTGCCTGTTGGTTTAACTGCGAGACATCTATCTGTAGCAGCATTTTGAGTTGCAGTTAATGAAGCTGATGTTAGTGGGGATTTTGCAGAAGCAACAAATCTAAATTCTCCTGTAGTACTCGCCCATGTATTAGTTGTAACAGGCGTTACACTTGTTCCAAGTGCATTTGCAGTTGCCGAAGTACGAGTTGTCCAACCAGTAGGTAAAGTTGTAGTATTAAAATCTTGATTATAGGGGGAAGTTCCTAAGGTCACCTGTCCCCAACTCTTCCCACTTAACAGCACAACCAACAGCAGAATACCTAAAAACTTAAATCTCAAGGAAAATTTGTTTCGCCCGGAAACAGCAGCAGTAGTAGAAAAATGTGTCATAAAAAACAATGAATTTGAGAGTGAATGCCTAAAGATTAGCTATTTTTTTAAATTTTGTACTAAATCAGTACTAAATGCAAGGGATAAGGTTCAGATAGTAACAATATTGTCCAAAAATAGTAAATTGAATTTAAATAGCGAATAAATATCCGTTAAATATTTAGTGTTTAAAACGGTATTAATTCACATATTCATCCAAATAAAAGCCTGTTTACTGATAGAATAAGGCTTTCCGCTGAAATTGATTAAAAAGTTAAATAATTGTAACTATTACAATACTGTGTATTTTTGGGTAAAAACCCTCCGAGCTCCAGCGTTTCGCTCGTCCCCGCAGGGGGAAGGGTTTCTTATTTTTTTACACTAAATTTAATTAACGATATTTCGAAATAATTCAGAGTTTAAGCAGTTGAATATCAATAAGGGAGATTGATTTTCTGAATACGATTGGCTACTAAGGGCTATTTAGTTGGATAAATCATTCATACTTTATCTTATGAACCCTTAGTGGGAGTAATTGAAAAAATATTATTCCCTTATTATCAATAATATAGGAGATTTCGCATATCGAATTCAGGTTTAACCAGCTAAAATTATAAACTTCTACAAATCGTATTTCAATTCAGGCAAATTCCAGCCAGCAGTACATGTCCCATACAATATACACTATACCATTTTCTCTCTTATTATCTAAAGAAATCATTTTTTCTTTCTCCACTTGGAGAAAGTACCCAAAGGGGAATATCCGTATCATATTCTTAGAAACTGTTTAAAAATAAATCTTAAATTGTTTTTCAATTATTTTTTAAGGATAGTTGTGGCTTTGTTTATCGAAAAATAGCGGGCTATTTGAGAGAAATAAAGGCGCAAATAGACAAAAAAGAATGGAAAACAAGAAGATAGTTTTAATTTCTAAAAAATGAAAATTCTATATATGACTGA
>Ga0209083_1004526_pt1 | contig 10523 bp, 8 predicted proteins | sample AM7aDNAmetaG_FD_184132 | JGI IMG/M metagenome (GOLD analysis project Ga0209083, IMG submission 184132) | Freshwater microbial communities from Finland to study Microbial Dark Matter (Phase II) - AM7a DNA metaG (SPAdes) (version 3) | ecosystem: Environmental > Aquatic > Freshwater > Lake ...
TTACAGAAGGTAACTTTTCAAGAGAAATAATAAATGAAATTATCAAAACAATAAATTTCAAACCATGAAAAAAAAAGATTTGACGACAATGATTGTCATGTAAAGGCGGATGAAAGTCTATATGCTGGCGATTACCAAAATGCTATCAAGTATTATACAATGTACCTGAAAAACAATGATAATGATTATTGCTTGTTAAATAGAGGCATAGTATGGGTATATATAGATCATAATGGAACAGTAATCCCATATATTGAAAGAGTGATGGACAAAGAGAAACTTTACAAAGTTATGGAAGATTATTCTTTTGACAGCGAATCATATATAAGCATATCTCTTACAAAGTTTTTTCGAAAATTTGTGCAAAACACAAAACACCTTGACTTTGTGAGGGATAATAACATTCTTAATGAGAATGAGCAATATATATTGTCGCTTATACAAGAAGGCAAGGCTGAATCTATTACAGTGAAATTTGATGCACAAAAACCCAGTTACATCGAAATAACAAAAGAGAGAAAACTGGATGCCGAAACGCGTATATCAGAAGTATTACTTAAAAAGGGATATCAGGATATTGTAATTAAAACACAAAATGGCAATATTGCATTTTCTAATGTTACAACAAAAAGGAAATTGAAATGAGATTTATAACATAATAACAAAGTACTGAATGCCTCAGACTATTTGTTGCAAAGAGCATTTACTGAAAATCTCAGAAATGTTCGGCAATAATCTGAACAATGTTAACCATAAATGAATGTAAAGAAAAATTAAAAAACGACGAAAAAGAATACAGCGATGAAGAAGTGCAGGCTATAAGAGATTATCTTTATACGCTGGCAAGTATTAATATTGATTTTATTAAAGAAAAACAAAAAGGAAATGAGCAAAAAAGCGATAATATACACCAGAGTCTCAACGGATGAACAGGCTATCAGAGGTTATAGCCTGAGAGACCAATATGAAAAGCTGAAAGCCTATTGCAATCTTCATGAAATAGAAGTAGTAGCCCATTATCAGGACGATCACTCTGCAAAAAGTTTTGAAAGACCTGAGTTTAAAAAATTGTTGGAGTTCATCAAGCAAAACAAGGGCAAGGTTGATTTATTACTGTTTATTAAATGGGACAGGTTTTCACGCAATGCCACAGAGTCTTATGAAATGCTTAGGATACTAAAAAGACTGAATGTGGAAGCACAGGCAATGGAGCAACCATTGAATCTGGATATACCGGAAAACAAGATGATGCTTGCCATATTTCTTGCTTCACCTGAAGTTGAAAATGACAGGCGATCACTGAATACCATTTCAGGGATGAGAAGGTCTATAAAAGAGGGCAGGTGGAGCGGGCGGGCTCCCAAAGGATATGATAATAAAAGGGATGAGAATAACAAGCCTATTATTGTCCCCAATAAAGATGCAATATTTGTCAGGAAAGCTTTTGAGATGATGGAAACAGGATTGCTTCCAATTGAAACTGCAAGAAAAAAGCTACAAAAAGAAGGATTCAGTTGCAGCAAAAGCTTTTTTTATGATTTACTGAGAAATGCAGCTTATGTCGGAAAGATAAAATTAAGAGCCATAAAAGGTGAACCTGAAAGTTTAATACAAGGAATACATCAGCCTATCATTAGCATAGAGACATTTGATGCAGTACAAAATGTAATAAATGGCAGGAAGGCAAAAAGTAAACCTAAAAATTTCGGCAAAAAGTCTGATCTGCCATTAAGGGGGTTCCTTATATGCCCACGCTGCGGAAAGCTATTGACCGGAAGTGCTTCGAAAGGAAATGGAGGCAGGTATTATTACTATCACTGTTCTCAAGGTTGTCAGGAAAGAATAAGGGCAACACAGGCAAATGGGAGGTTTGTTGATCTGCTTGATCATTTAAAGCCAAGAGAAGAGCTAAAGCCCCTTTACGAATCTATATTAAAAGACCTTCTGCTTGATTGTGAATCCGGAAGGAAAGAAGATTTAAAGTCTGTAGATTCAGAAATAAAGAAAATAAATGGAAGATTGGAAAATTTGCAGGACAGGCTTGCTGATAATCAAATAGGAATAAACGATTACAATTCAGTAAAACAAAGATATGAATCACAATTAAAGGAATATGCTGAGAAAAAAAAGAATACGGTTTTTGTGAGTAAGGAGGTATATGACCAATTAATTTTCAGTTTTTCCTTTCTTAAAGACCTACCGTACTTTTATTCGGAAGCCTCATTAGACGTGCAACAGCGGATAATTGGTTCGATTTTCCCCGAAAGATTGGAATTTTATAAAAATAATTATCGAACCAAAAGAATCAATTCAGTGGTTGAGCTGATCAGTAATATTAACAAGCCTTTCGGAAGAAATGAAAACGGACAATTCAGTAAAAAAACTGAATTGTCCGGTAAGGTACCCGGAACAGGACTCGAACCTGCACATCCGTAAGGATACTGGTCCCTGAAACCAGCGCGTCTACCAATTCCGCCATCCGGGTATATCGATCTTCTTTTGTGCCCAGGACAAGACTCGAACTTGCACATCCTTAAGGACACCAGCCCCTCAAGCTGGCGTGTCTACCAATTTCACCACCTGGGCAATAGGAGTGCAAAATTAATACTTTTTCCCAATCCTGAAAATATTAATTCATCTTTTATTTTTTTTATTTTAAGCAATGTTTTTAAGGCCTTTTCGTTGTACTTTACATAAAGCAACTAATAATCTGTTCTTTATCATCTGTCAATATGTATTCTTTTTCTTATCGATTAATAATTGTAATTCTTTTCCCAGTTATTTCTTTTTGCATGCCTGACGCAGGAAGTAATATTCATGGAGCATTTTTTTCAACCACCTGCAACTGTCAAAGTGATACCATTACAGCCGACAGCATCATGCAATCCTCTGAATACAAACAAATATGTTCTATCGTACCGAAAAACTGGAATGTCAATGTAAAAGGGAATGTCATGAATATCAGCAGCAGTTATAAACTTTGGTTTTTTAATTGTATCAATATGCCTGCTTTTCTTGATTCTATCGAATACGACGCTTTTGCGAAAGAAAGAGGTTTTTATTTTAATTACACCATCAGGCTTGAATTTACAGAACGCTGGACCGATCAAAAACTGAAGAGATATGAAAAAATGTCAGATTCCATCCAAAAATATATTTATAGTCTGCCCACCAAATATAAACTCCATAACCTGCCTCATAAATTCGATTCTTATATAGGCATGAACGATCAGGATGACAGAAGGGTCACTGCATATGAAAATGAGAAATCTGTTTTAAATAATGAGATGGAAAAATACAGACAGCCGGAATTAAACAGCAGGCACTTCAGTATGTTTATTTCTGATGACAGAAGCTCTTCGGATTGTGTGTATCCCAACACAAACGAACCTGAATTATTGTTCGAGAAGTTGATCGAGATGTTCGGTAAAAAACAACCGGGGAAATAGTCTCCAGAATAATTTACCATTTTTTCTTTGTCCGGAAGTTATCATTTTCATAAGGTTATTACTTATCTTTGCTCAATTCTATTTACATTTAGACTTAAAAAATATCATTATGCATAAATACCAACACCCCGATAACCTTGTCACTCTGTGTGAAGATGCAGTCAATAAATTTTCAGGTAACAATTTATTTGGCACTAAAGATGAGACAGGAGAGTACCGGTGGATTACATACCAAGAGTTTGGCACAAGGGTGGACCGACTTCGTGCCGGTATGGCAGGCATAGGAATCGGCAAGGGCGATATGGTAGGTTCATTGATCAGAAATTCCGTGGAATGGGCTCAGATAGCTTTTGCCACCTACGGACTAGGTGCCTGTTATGTTCCTATGTATGAAAACGAATCGCCGGAAACCATCAAATATATTATTAACGATTGTAAAATAAAAATGCTTTTCATTGCTGATCAGGAACTCCATAAAAGCATTCAGAGCATTTTCGCCGAAACACCTTCTCTATCGCAGATATATCTGATCAGAGCTGATCAGGGACAATCTTTAAATGAACTGGAAAAGCTGGGGAGCAGTAAACCTGTAGAGGCTGTGCATCCTGACCCATATGATATGGCAGGGATCATTTACACATCGGGCACTACAGGGGAACCGAAGGGTGTAATGCTTTCGCATGGCAACTTCACGGCGTGTGCGATGTCGGGTTTTCATATTTTCCCTGAACTTATTGAAACCTCTGTAAGCTTATCCATATTACCCTGGGCTCATTCCTACGGACAATCAGCAGAACTCTACAACTGGTTTCTGTTCGGAGGGGCAATCGGATTTGCTACAAGTGTGGATACTATTTCGGAAGATATATTAAAAGTAAAACCAAGTTTTCTCATTGCTGTTCCCAGAATTTTCAATAAGATATACGATGGTCTTCACCTGAAAATGATGGAAGATGGTGGTATCGTTGAAAAGTTATTTAATCGTAGTAAAAAAGTTGCCCGTAAAAAACGCAGGCTTAACGAAAAAGGCAAAAAAAGCGCCATCATTAATTTTAAATATAAGTTCTACGATAAAATTGTTTTTTCAAAAATACGTGAAAAGCTTGGCGGCAATATACAAGGGTCGCTTACTGCAAGTGCAACGATGAACCAGGAAATTGCCCAATTCTTCTTTGACATCGGAGTGCCTGTTTACGATTGTTACGGGCTTACGGAAACTGCTCCTGCTGTGACTATGAACTGTGCAGCAGCGTGCCGCCTTGGCACTGTTGGAAGAACTGTTGAAAATGTTAAAGTAGTTATTGACAACACTGTTGTTGAAGAAGGTGCCCTTGATGGTGAAATAGTAATTTACGGGCCCAATGTGATGATAGGTTATTATAACAAGCCTGAAGAAACAGCTAAGGTCATCATGCCTGACGGGGGGTTCCGTTCAGGTGACCGCGGAAAGATAGATGATGATGGGTACCTGATTATCACAGGAAGAATAAAAGAACAATACAAACTCCTTAACGGCAAGTATGTTTTCCCTGCAGTTATTGAAGAAGATATTAAACTCCTGCCTTATATTAAAAATGCGATGATCTTCGGTGACGGAAAAGCATATAATGTGTGTATCGCTGTTCCTGATACTGACTTGCTGAAACGTTATGCAAAAGAGTTCAGCCTGATGACAGGAACAGAAGAATTATTAAAAAATCAGGTGGTACAGAATTTCATGTCGCATGAAATAAAGATCCACCTGGAAAAGAAATTCAAACATTACGAAATCCCTAAAAAGTTTTTCTTTATCATTGATGATTTTACCCTTGAAAACGGTTTATTAACTCAGACTCTGAAACTTAAAAGGAGATCTGTTATTGCAAAATACCAGTCTATTATTGATGATTTATACAATGAATAAAAAAGAGGCAGGGAATTCCCCCTGCCTCTTTACTATCATTTTGAAATTGTATTTGCGAACTATTTTTTTGGAGCCTGATTGGGAGGTGTTTGTTGTGGTGCTGCTTCTTCAACATTACCTGTCAGCTCAAGTGTAATATTCGAATTTGTAGGATCGTTCGTCACAACAGTAATGGTTTTATGTTGTGAACCTTTTCTTCCAGCTGAATTGAACACTGCATTGATAAAGCTTTCTTCCCCTTTTTTCAGAACAGTTTTTTCAGGATTAGTTGCTGTACATCCGCAACTTGCCCTTGTTTTGCGAATAATCAGATCTGCAGTACCTTCATTTTTAAATACATATTTGTATTTAGCTTCAGTTCCTTCTTTAATGGTGCCAAAATCATATTTTAATGAATTAAATACAATCTTAGGAGCATTTTTAAGTTCATCCGGGGTTAACTTTGAAAAGTCTTCTGTTATCTGTGCACTTGCATTGATTCTTTTGTCAGGCATTACAGTATCGTTTGTAGCCATAGTAAAAAAGTCAAAAACGAGTCCCCAGTCATTTCGTTTTGCGGCATCATAAGTAACCAACATATATTTTTCCTGGTCAGGTTTAATGGTCGGATCAGCTTTGACAGTGATATAAGCAGGAACATCCTTGAAAGACACATTAAGAGTAAGTTTACTGTCGTTATAATACCAAAGGGTATCTGATTTGGTAGTATTAAAAACAATATTATTAAATGCTACATGATTGCTTTTGAAGCGGATGCTGCCCATTTTCTGCGTATAAATGTCAGCTTTGGTCTTCACTTTGGGTGTAACTTCACCCTGAATAGTAAGGATAATAGTAGGCTGATCCGGGTCATTGGTATTGACGGTGATCGTTTTATTAAATTTACCGGGCCTGTTCATAGGATCATAGGTTGCATTTACATAGCCTTTTTTGCCGGGCATAATGGCAGTTTTTGTCCAGTCGGAAGTAGTACACCCACAACTTGGCTTGACATTGATCAGTTTGAGTGAGTCGTTACCTGCATTTACAAAAGAGAACGTACATTCCTGCTTACCTCCTTCTTCTTTAATTATGCCATAATTGTGTTCGATCTTTTCGAATTTAATCGTGGCTTTTTTCTGAGCAAACATCATTTGTGAAACACAAACGATTCCGATAATTACTAATGTCAGCTTTTTCATGTTGATTTTAATTTTAAAATTGTGCAAATTTAATTTATTACTTAATACTTAGTGAATTTTTCTCCTGTTATTTTAAGGTCAAGACCATCGAAGTTACCTGAACTCATCAGGAGCAGGTTCGATTTTTCAGACCTCAGACTTATAATATAGTCTGAAAGTTGCTCCGAATTAGTGAATATCTTCATATCACTACGGCCAAAAGCATTTTTTATTTCTTCAAAGGAAAGCCCCGGTAGTTTTTTTAATTCTGAAGTATGCGGGTTAAAATATACAATAGCTATATCTGCCCCGTCCATACCATGTGCATATTCGTTCAGGTATTCTTTGTTCAGACTGCTGAACGTATGTAATTCCAGACATGCAATTAATTTGTATGCCGGATATTGTTCTCTGACTGCCTTTACGGTTGCAACCAGCTTTGAAGGTGCATGTGCAAAATCTTTAAAAACATGACTGGTTACATTTTCTGCAATAAGCTCAAGTCTCTTAGCGGCACCTTTAAAATGGACAATGGCTTCAAAAAATTCCGGATCACTTATGCCAATTTCATTGCAAACCATCCTGGCTCCATTCAGATTTAACAGATTATGTTCACCGAAGATTTTAAGAGGGAACTCATTCCCATTATAAACTACTATAGTTTGTCCGTCTTCAATCCGGAACATGGGTAAAGTATAGGGTAACTGTTTAATCCTGTTATGATATTCTTCGGCCAGTTTTGCAAGGGAGCTATCTTCATTACACCATATCAGGATTCCTCCCGGTTCAATCTGACTGATAAAAATCCGGAATTGCTCAATATAATTTTCGAAAGTAGGAAAAACATTGATGTGATCCCAGGCTATTCCGCTGAGGAGAGCTATATGGGGTTTATACAAATGAAACTTGGGGCGGCGGTCAATAGGAGAAGTGAGGTATTCGTCCCCTTCAAAAATCATAAACGGAGCATTTTCCGAAAGCCTGACCATGATATCAAAACCTTCAATCTGGGCTCCTACCATGTAATCAAAATCTTTGCCATGATACTTTAAAACATGCATAATCATGGCTGTAATGGTTGTTTTACCATGACTTCCGCCTATGACTATCCTGATCTTATCCTTTGCCTGTTCATAGAGGTATTCCGGATATGAATAAATCTTCAGCCCAAGTTTTTGTGCTCTGAGTAATTCAGGATTATCAGTCCGGGCATGCATACCGAGTATCACGGCGTCAATATCCTGGGATATATTATCTTCATTCCACCCCATACTCGCAGGCAACAAACCATACTGAGCCAGGCGGGTACGTGACGGTTCAAAAATTTCATCGTCGGAGCCAGTCACCACATAAGCTTTTTTATGCATGGCTATTGCCAGATTATGCATTGCGCTTCCTCCGATTGCAATGAAATGGATTCTCATGAATTGAAAAATTTATCAAATGTAAAAATAGATATAAATGTTATTTCAAGTATTTTAATAAATGTTAAATAAATTTAAAAAAACACAAGTGAGGATGCACGTTATAAGCTCTATTTCCTTAGGACTTTTAATCACTTAAAACTCTATTCTGAAATTTAATACAGGAATGATGCCCATCTGATAAATAACTTCTTCATCCTGTTTTTCATGATTATAATGAACATCATAAAAATTTTTATGATTGGTTATATTCTGAACATCAAGACGAAGCTCCATTGTTGACTTTTTCATATTTTTCCGAAAACCAACCTGAAAATCAACCCGGTAATAATCCGGTGCTTTTCTGGAATAGGCCTCTTTATTATTGCGTGTTTCACTGTTATTACTGATGGACAATGGGACATCAATAGGTGTGTACCAATTTCCTCCATACCACACTCCCCTCATACTGAATCCGAGAGAATTCGCTTTTTCTTTTTTCCCAATAATAAATTCTTTACCACCAAGCAGGTTGAATGCATAATTGCCATTATACCTACTATTTCGTTCAATGCCGTCGCTACCCTTGTATTTGGACTCAAATAAAGATGTGGTAAGCATAAAGAAATAATTCTTTGAAAACAACTTTTCAAAAGTCATCTCCACTCCATAGTTTTTTCCTGTTCCTTTATTGGCAAGAGGTATCTCAATAGGTCCTGTTTCATAATTAACCAACGAAAAGGCGTCCATTTTACTGGCACGGACAGGGACATCAAATAAATACTGATAATATGTCTCCAGATGCAAATGAAGTTTCTCGGTTATAAAATAGTCATAGCCCAGAACGAAATGATGTGCCTTGAAAAATCCAATATTTTCATTAAAATGATCATATTCATGATTATAATTGAATTTAAACAGGTAAATAATCAAAGATTCTATGCGGCTGTGTTTCCCATAGCCAAGGCTTAGCGACATATTCGGAACAAAGTTCCATTCAAGTCCCAATCGCGGTTCAAATACAAAATGATGATTAATATTCAGTTCCAGAAAATGAAGGCCTGAATTAAATGTTACTTTATCACTAAAACGGTACTTCATGGCAACATAGGCCTGGAGATATGAGGTATTTCCTTTATCATTGCCAACTTCATGATAAACCCGGTCAATATTATTGTAATTTCCGGCAGTCCCTTTATAAAACATTTGTGTATAAGTGAAGCCAGCAGAAATTATTTTCCGGGAGCTCAGTTTTGAATTCATATTGACAGAAGCCCTCAGAAAAGATTTTCCAAAATACTGGGAATAGTAAGAATCGCTGTTTTTATATAAAAAATGATCCAGATACTTTGCCACGGTTCCCGAGTAGGATAGTGTACTTTTTAAAAATGAATTTTTTGCAAACTCAAACAAATGACTGATCCCCGTTGCCCACATATCCGAATCATAAGTTTCTACACGGTAGCCATAATCCTGCCTTATTTTACTTAAACCACCAATACCAAATATTGAAAAGACCCCTGACTTTTTTGTAGGTAAAAAGACTTTAAAACAAAGATCCTGATATGAGGGGACAGCATCTCCTGAAATTTTAACGCCCAGCATGTTGAGCAGATTAAATGCAGAATAACGGTAATTCAGAAGGTAAGAAGAGGAATTATTTTTTTTAAACGGTCCCTCAGTAGCAAAATCGATGCCGAGAAAACCAGCCTGAACAGTAAATTCACGTTTTTCATTATTCCCGTTGCGGAGCTTAATATCAAAAACACCCGATAATGCATTTCCATATTCTGCGGGGAATGCACCGGTATAAAATTCAGAATTAGCCATTACATTGCTGCTGATCAGCATGACTCCCCCACCCGATGAACCTTCTTCGATCAGGTGGCTTGGGGGCGGAATATCTATACCTTCAAGCCTCCATGTAAGACCACGCGGATTGTTTCCGCGTATAATGATTTCATTTTTCATATCGTTCGAACCTCTGACACCCGCGAATGACATTGCCATCCGGGCAGGATCGTTGATGCTGGCTGCATAACGCTTTGTCTCTTCCACAGAAAAATGGTGAGTGCTGACAACAGCCATCCGGCTCAAATTTTCCTGTTTCCCGTCATTTGATTTAATTTCGACAGTTTTCAGATTTGAAATTTTTTCAGCAATTTCAATATTCATAACAACCACCTTTCCCGTTCCTACCAATATATCCCTCAGAACAGCTGTTTCGTAGCCCATAAAAGTAATCTGTATATCATGTCTGCCTGCAGGAACTTTTAACAGATGGAATTCGCCGTTAATATCACTAACTGCTCCGATAAGCGGTTCAGAATTAAGCACAATAATATTTGCACCGGGTAAAGTAACTTTTGAATCACGGTCAATAACTTTACCCTTTATTGTTTGTGTAAATGTCTGTGCTACAGCTTCACTGCCGACCAACAAACAAATAAACAAGCATAAATATTTGAACCTGAGCATAATTAACTTTAGAAAAAGTATTAACAAACTTACATAAAAATCAAATAATTTATACACACACGATATAAAAATCAAGTCCGATACCGTACAATAATCGAGCTCGAAGCTCAATGTAATTTAATGTTTAATT